>JAABUZ0100001555.1_pt1 | contig 42923 bp, 36 predicted proteins | sample 5562091 | NCBI WGS metagenome assembly JAABUZ01 (sample SAMN12813069, study PRJNA571459) | rock metagenome | isolation source: Antarctica rocks | place: Antarctica: Victoria Land, Linnaeus Terrace sud | collected 2015-12-21
GAGACCGACCACGGGGTCGAGCGCCGTCGACGCGTCGCCCGCTCCGCCTAACGTCGTCGAGGGGTGCGGCGCCTCGACCTCCGACGCGTCGGGCGGTCCGACCGCGTCGAACTCCAGCAGCTCGAAAGGCTCGGAGGCGACGGTGTCCGCCGCGCGCTCGGATTCATGCACCTCCCGCGTCGCGTCCACCGCGACCGGCTCGGCCGGCGCGTCGTCGGCGTCGGGCGGCGCGGCCGCTCCGCCACCTAACTGCGCGGCGACGTCGTCGGCGTACGGGTCGGCGGCGCGCAGGCGGCCGAACCAGAGGCGCGCCTCGGCCGGGTCGCCCGCCAGGCTCGCGATATCGCCGAGATAGCGCAACACGACACGGTTCCCGGGGTCGAGTGCGCGCGCGTTTTCGAACGCGGAGCGCGCGTCGACGAGCGTGCCCGCGTCGAACAACGCCTGTCCGAGCACGACGTGGCCCGTCAGATGATCGGGAAACTCGGCGAGCTGGGCGCGCAGCATCGTCACGGCCTCCTCGAGCGCGCCCGCCTGGCGCAACGCGTTCGCGAGCGGCGCGAAGTAGCGGCGCGGCCGCGCCGCGTATCGGTGCCGCAACTCGTCAATCCGGTCGGGAGCGGCCATGGAGGCGGGCGACGCCGCCGCGCCGGACGGCACGCGGCAACGGAGGCGGGCGGGAGGGAAACGGGATGGCAAGATACGTCGCGGCGAACGAACGCGTCAACGCGCGCGCGCCGCGCCAGCGAGCGCCGAAGTGCCGCGTTCCCTTGCCTTTAGCGCGCGGCGGCCTGTAGCTTTCCGCCCGTCGCTCTCGGTCCACGGCGCGCCTCGGTCGGTTCCACCGAGGCGCGCCGCTCGCGTCCGTCCCCCATCGCCCGCCGGCACCGTCCGCCCCACTACCCCGCCAGGAGTCCCGCCCCGTGCTGCAACAGATGCGAAGCAGCGGCAAGTATTTCGTCGTCATCATGGCCGCCGCCTTCGTTGCCGTCTTCCTCTTCGGCCAGACGTCGGGACTCCTCGGCGGGACCAGCCGCCTCACGACGAACACCGCCGTCGCCAAGGTGAACGGCGACGAGGTCCTCGCGACCGACTACCTCCGCGCGGCCGAGGCGCGCGCGCAGCAGGAGAGCCAGCGCGCCGGGCGCGCGCTCACGCTCGACGAGCGCCGCGAGGTCGAGCAGGCCACGTTCGATCAGATCGTGGGCGATCGCCTGGTCGCCCAAGAGATCGCGCGCCGGCACATCGGCGTCACCGACGACGAGATCCGCGCGGCCGCGCAGACGCAGCCGCCGCCCGAACTGCGCGAGAGCCCGGAGCTCCAGACCAACGGCCAGTTCGACCCCGAGAAGTACCGCCGCTTCCTGAGTAGCCCGGCGACCCGCGGCAGCGGATTGCTGCAGCAACTCGAGGCGTACTACCGCACCGCGATCCCGCGCGAGAAGTTGCTCGACCAGGTGGCGAGCGGCGTCTACCCCTCCGACGCGCGGCTCTGGCAGCTGTACCGGGACGAGCACGACTCGGCGCAGGTGTCGTATGTCGTGTTCCGCCCGGACCTCGTGCCGGACAACGCCGTGTCGGTGAGCGACGCCGACGTGCAGGCGTACTACGACGCGCACCGGAAGTCATTCGAGCGTCCGGGGCGCGCCCTGGTCTCGTTGCTCACGCTGCCGCGAACCGTGACCGCAGCCGATAGCGCCGCCGCGCGCGACCGCGCGCTCCGCGTCCGCGCCGAGCTGGCGGGCGGCGCGAAGTTCGAAGACGTCGCGAAGCGCGAGAGCGCCGATTCCGGCTCCGCCGCGCAAGGCGGCTCGCTCGGCCGCGGCGGTCGTGGGCGCTTCGTCCCGGAGTTCGAGCGCGCGGCCTACGCGCTCCAGCCCGGGCAGCTCTCCGATCCGGTCGCGACCCAGTTCGGCTACCACATCATCCGCCTCGACGAACGGAAGGGCGACACGCTCACGCTCCGTCACGTCCTCATCCCGATCGCCCAGAGCGACTCGAGCGCGGCGCGCGTGGACCGTCAGGCCGACGCGCTGGCGAGCGCCGCGGCGTCGACGAGTGACCCCCGCAAGTTCGACGCGGCGGCCCAGCGTTTCGGTCTCACGCCGCGCCGCGTTCCCGTCTTCGAAAGCCAGCCGCTCACCGTCGGCGGCCGGCCGGTGCCGAGCGTGAGTGCGTGGGCGTTCGGCGGCGTGCAGCGGGGTGAGACGAGCGAGCTGTTCGACGCGCCCGACGCCTACTACCTCGCGCGCCTCGACTCGCTCACGCCCGGCGGCCCGCAGCCGCTCGCGGAGGTACGCGGCGAAATCCGCCAGCGCCTCCTCACCGAGAAGAAGCTCCAGGCCCTCGTCCCGCGTGCGCGGCAACTCGAGCAGGCCGCCGCCGCTTCGACGCTCGAGCAGGCCGCCGCGGCGCAGCAGCTGACGGTGCAGCACGCGGGCCCGTTCACGCGCGGGATGCTCGTCCCGGGGCTCGGCCAGTACACCGAAGCGGTCGGCGCGGCGTTCGGGGTCCCGCAAGGTTCACTCACCGCCCCGGTCATTTCGCGCGACGGCGTCTACGTGCTACGCGTCGACCGCCGCGTGGCGGCGGACAAGGGCGTGTGGCAGGCGCAGAAAGCGGCGCAACGCGCGCAGGTTGCCCAGGCGCTCCGCCAGGCGCGCGTGCGCGAGTTCTTGGCAGACTTGCGTGCGACGGCCAAGATCGACGACCGGCGCGCGGAGGTGCAGGCGGCGCAGCGGCGACAGGCGACCGGCTGACCGCGGGCGGCGCGCGTTAGTCGAGCAACCGCTTCGGCTGACGTGCGCGCTCTTCCTCTTCGGTCAGCGGCGGTGGGGCGACGAACCCGTGCGGCGCCGGTGACTCGCCGGGGGCGAGGTAGCCGCCTCCGGGAGTCCCGTTGTGCGGCGGGGCGCCGCCCGTGAGATCGGCGCGCAGCGGATCGATCACGGTGCGCTGCGCCTCCTCCATCTGCCGCCGGAACTGATTCACGTAGCGGCCGACGGTCCCGGCCAGTTCGGGAATCTTTTTCGGCCCGAACAGCACGAGGATCAGCACGAGGATGATGAGGATCTCGCCGAGACCCAGGTTGCCTAACATGCTCCTCCGGCCACGGACGCGAGGATGGCGCGCGGTCCCGCCGCCCCGCTCAGAATAGCGATCGCGCGATCAGGTACGCGAGCAACACGCCCACGAGGCTCAGCAACGACACGTCGAGCGCGACCGGACCGACCGCAAACCGCAAGATAACGAGGTCGATCGGCAGCGGGCCGACCGAGGGCGTGACCCCGGTCGTGAGGAACTGCTTGACCGCCCCGGGCGGCATGAACCGCCGTGCAACCTGCGTCAGCAACCCGCCGACGATGAACCCCGTCGCGAGGACGACGACGTAGAACCGCGGCGACCGGGACGAGTTACGCGGTGACATGATGGGGCGTGGGCGTTTGACAATGCGGCGCTCAGGAGCGCCGGTCCTGCGCGTACGCGATCGCGTCGGCGAGCGCGGCGCGCGCGGGGGAGTCGGGCAACGACGCGAGCGCGGCGTCCGCATCGGCCGCGAGGCGCTCGACGCGCCGGCGCGCGTACTCGAGCCCGCCGTGCGCGGCGACCAGCGCGACTACCTCGGCCACGAGTTGGTCGTCGGGGTCCGCGGACGCAAACAGCTCGTCGACGCGGCGACGTCCGGCACGGTCCAAGGCGGGAAGCGCGGCGATCAGCGGCAGCGTGACCTTGTGCTCGCGGAGATCGAGCCCGCTCGGCTTTCCGGTAACCTCCTGCACCTCCGTGTAGTCGAGCAGGTCGTCGATCACCTGGAAGAGCATCCCGAGGCGTTCGCCATAGCGGGCGAGCGGCGCGCGGTAGGCCGGCGCGCCGCAGAGGGCGCCGAGGTCGCACGCCGCCCGGAAGAGCGACGCCGTTTTCGCGCGGATCAGCTGGTCGTAGTCGACCTCCGTGAACGCGAGCGCGTCCGCGGCTCCGAGCTGGCGCAGCTCGCCGACCGTCATACGCGTCGACGCCTCCGCGAACACCTGCGCGACGTCCCAGTCGCCCAGCCGCACGAGTTCGGTCAGCGCACGCGCGTAGAGCAGGTCGCCCATCAACACCGCGGTCTGGTGACTGAACAGCGCGTTGATCGTCGGCATTCCGCGGCGCATCGCCGAGTGATCGACCGCGTCGTCGTGCACGAGGCTGGCGAGGTGTAGCACTTCGAGCGCGGCCGCGACCGAGACGGCGCGCGCCTCGGGTCGCTCCGCGACCGCGCTCGCGAGCAGCAGCAGGGTCGGCCGAAAAAGCTTGCCGCGCATGGCCGCGAGGTGTGCGGTCACCTCGGCCGCGACGACGTCGTCGCTCGCCAGGATGCGCCCGAGTTCGTCGACCACACGGTCGAGCGACGGGCGCACCGGCGCCTGCACGTCCTGCAGGGTGACCACCGCCGCACGCGACGATGGGCCTGGCGTCATAGCCCCCGAGGTCATCGACTCGCGGCGGGTGATCCGGGCGGCGGCAGTGCCGCGAGATGCATGGCAGCGTCCCGGAACGCGTAGTCCGTCGCGAGCACCCGCACGTACCAGCCGCGCGCGTCGTTCACGCGCCCGACTGCGCGCGCGGATTCCGCCAGCACGTAATGCACGCCGACGAGTGTGTCCGCCGCGGTGCCCGACGCGAGCGCCGCGGCCGCGACCTGCTCGAGGGTCGCGAGCGCCAGCTCCGGACGCGCGAGGTCGAGGAAGCACTGCGCGAGCGCCTCACGCTCGCGCAAACCGCTGCCGGGCGCGGAAAGGGCGCGTTGAAACTCGCGCACCGCGTCGGAGAGCAGCCCCATCTCGCGGAATGCGACGCCGAGGTCGTAGTGACTGTCGCGGTCGCCCGCGTCGACCGATTGCGCGATCCCGGTCGTGAACGCACGGAGCGCGGCGTCGAAGTCGGCGCCCTCATCGCCGCTCTCGCGCGGCGTAGGCGTGACGAGCCGCGTGGAGGTCGGAAGCTCGGTGCTGCGCAGCCAGGCGCCGAGGTCCGTCAGGTCGTCCGGCGCGGGTTCCGCGGGCGTCGACGCCGCCGCCGTGTCGTCGAGGAAGGGGAGCGAGACCGCGGGCTCGCGCGTCGGCACGTCGACGTCCGGCTCCCAGAGGAGGCCGTCGAGCGTATCGACGTTTACGGGCGCTGGCGGCAGTTCGAACGTCGCCAACTCGAACGTTGGCGCGTCGGACGCCGGAATCTCGAACGTCGGAACGTCGAACGGGGCGCTGTCGAAGGCCGGCTCACCGAACGCGACCTCGTCGAACGGCGGACGCTCGGACGCGGCGTCGGCCGGCGCGACGGCGGGCACCGTGGGCCCACTCGGGCCGAGGTCGAGCAGCTCAAGGTCGGGCGACGGCGACGTGGCGCGCAGCGCCGACACGAGCAGCGGCGCACAATCCGCCGGCAACGCCGTCGTCCAACGCACGGATGTGGCGACAGGCGATTCCGCCGTGATCGGCGCGAATCGCGGGCCGCGGATCTCGAACTCGATGAGTTCGGAGAGCGGCAGGCCGGCGGCCGTGGTCGCCGCCGAGACGCTTTCCGCGCCGGCCGCGGGCGCTTCGTGGGCTGCGGGCCCGACGGCGGCGTCGTAGGCACGCATCAACAGACCGGTGTCGTCGGGGCCGCCCGCGCGCGCGGTCAGCAGCTCGCGGACTGCGGTCACCTCGTCCGGTGCGGCGCCAAGCGCGGCGAGCTCGGCGAGCGTGCGACGGACTTCGTCGGCGCGACCGGCGCGGTGCATCTGCGCGGCGTAGTCCGCGAGGTGCTGACGCGCCTCGGCGCGGAACCCCTTCCGTCCGTACAGCACGCCGAGGGTGTGGTGCGCCGCGAGGTGTCCCGGCGCGTGGCGCAGGATCTTCACGGCGAGCGCGACGGCGTTGTTGAGGAACCCGCCCGCCGCGTACAGGTCGATCGCGCGCTCGAAGTACGTCACCGCCCGCGGGACGTCGCCCGCGCGCAAGGCGAGGTCGCCGGCGCGGTTGTAGAGCGTGACGTCGACTTCTTCGTCCGAGCCGGCGCCGCCGTCGAGCAGGCGCGCGTATTCCGCGAGCGCCTTGTCGTACTGGCGGTCCTGTTCGTGCTGCGCGGCGGTCTTTTTGATCTTCGCGAGGGCGGACATCACCGGGTGCGGGGCTCCGAGGGAGGAGGGGCACCGCGGCGTCGGGGGCGGGCGCCGCGAATACTACCCCTCGCTGAAATCACGGACAAGCGAGCCGCCCCGGTCCCCTCGCCCGCGGCCGATGTCGCGCGCGACTCGAGGTAAGCGCCGGCTGCGCGGCCGCCGTTCCCGTGCGGCCTGGCCCGCCCGTCCCTCGCAGGACGCACCGCGTAGCGAAACGTCAGCGTGCCACCGCGCCCGTGCGAGACGCGGTCAGGCCGGGCGCGCGGTCGTGCCCATGACGTCGGCGACGCGCGACAGCCGGAGCGGCGCCTGCGCTTCGCCGCGGCACGCGTAATAGCACGCGTTACAGGCGATCGGCTCGTAGCCGCGGTACGTCGTCCAGTGTCCGTCGGCCGGAAAGTCGGGACAGCGGCGCACGTGGCCGGTCGGGTTGATGTGCACCGTGTCACGACCCGAGCGACACGGCTCGCGCATCTCGCCGCGCACGTACCGTGGCAGTTGCTCGAGGTAGTAATCCGAGTTGGTGATCACACCGCGGCGCCGCCGCTTGAAGGCGAGCAGTTCGCCGACGAGCGCGTCGATCGCGGCATGGCGGTCCGCCGGAACGAGGTGCGCGCGGTTTCCGTTTTTGGCATCGGTGTACACGCTCAGGTTGACACCGCACCCGAGCTCGTCCGCCACGCGCACGATCGGCAGGATCTCGTCGAGGTTGTCGTCCTTGATGACCGTGTTGAAGCGCACGTTGTCGATCCCCGCGGCGCGCATCGCCGGCACGGTGCGGAAGATCTTCGCCGCGAGCCCGGGAATGCCGCGCGCGCGGTCGTGCCGCTCGTCGAGGTAGTCGAGCGAGATGTTGAACTGGTGCACGCCGGCGTTCCACAGTGACCGCGCGCGCTCGACGGTGAGCAGGCCGCCGTGCGTGATGAGCGTGACGTACTTGAGCCGGACGGCCGCGTTCACGCCGGCGACTAGCGACTCCAGGTCGCGCCGCAGCAGCGGCTCGCCGCCGGTCCACGTGACGAGCATCGGATTGAACGCGCGCGCGGCGTCGACGAAGCTCGCGAGCTCCTCGTCGCGCGCCGCGGCCGGCGTCTTCCAGTAATCGCAGAACCCGCAGCGCGCGTTGCATCGTTCGGTGACCTCGAAGTGCACGAGCACCGGCCGCCGACGCGCCTTGAGGTACGCGTACTTCGCGAGGAACAGCGGGACGTGGTGCGGCTTGAAGCGGGCCGAGAGCATGCGGCGGAGTGTAGTCGAGACGACCCCCAGCCGCGCCCGCCGGCCCGCGTCAGGGCTGCGTCGCCCGCACCGTCTGCCGGTTGTAGTCGAACTTCAAGTCGGGCTCGGCCTTGAGCGCGATCGCGAACGAGAACGCGAAGTTGCCGTTCGGCGCCTGCGTGAAGTTGAAGTTCGCGCGCCAGTCGTGCAGCTCGCGCTGCAACGTCACCGTGTTGCTCGCGAACTGCTTGCGGTACACGTCGTACACCGTGCTCCACGTCGCGCCCCACTTCTGCGTGATGTGGAACGCGGCGTTGGCGTTCACCGACTGCTGCGGCGGCGTGAGGAAGATCGGCGCGCCGCGGATCCCCGACCCGAGCTGCGTCGCGTTGCCGACCGGGTTATTCAGCGAGGCAGCCACGCAGGACGTGTACGCGAACGAATTCGGGTTGTTCGCGTAAATCGAGCACTGCGCGGCGGGGTCGAGGAACGAGGACGCACCGCGGATGTCCGGTCGCTGGCGCGACTCGGTGTACGTGAGGCTGAGCGTGAAGTCTTGCGGGACGACGCCGTTCCGCGCGTCGTAGGGCGCGCTGCCCGCGACGCGCGACGCGGCGGCCTGCTGCGCGAAGAACGGGTCGCCGCCGGCGACCTGCCCCGGCGCACTCTGTGTCGGCGAAGGCACCGGCGCGGTGGTCCCGCCGTGCGGCAGTCCGAACAGCCGCGAGAGCGCGCCGAAGACGGCGCTGTTCCGGTCGAGCTGGAATGACACGCTGGTGCGCGTGCGGTACGGCTTGAAGCGCGCCGTGTCGCTCGTCGGGTCACCGAGGTAGAGCGAGTAGTCCGAACTGAAGTTGAATCCCGGCAGGACGTCCGACGTCGCCGTGTACGTGAACGACGGCTCCACGAAGCCGCGCCCGGTCGTGTCGGCGCGGGCGAAGTCGTAGCTGATCGACGAGAACTGGAGCGACAGCAGCTTCAGCTTCCGCTGCTCGGCGTTTGCGGACCCGCCACTCGTCGGGATGATCGGTGCGTTAGGCAGCGGTGGGCCCCCGGCCAAGGCCGCGCGCGCGGCGGTGTCGGCGGGGAGCGGCGCGGACGCGGACGCGCCGGCGGAACGGCCGGTCGTCGCCGCGCCCACGTCCGGCCCCGCGCTGTCCGGTTTGGGCGGCGCGGCCGGCCGCGCGCGCAGCTTGGCCTCCAGGTTGGTCGAGAGGCCGAGCGTGATACGGTTTTGCTTGAGCGCGCCGAGGTAGCCCTGCTTGCTCGCGCCGACCGCGCGCAGGTACGCGTCGCTCACCGGGGCCGTCGGCGAGTACGTGTACGAGAGCGTGGGGTTGATCGAGTTCCGCAGGCGCTCGATCGGGCCGACGCCGGGGATGAACGCGTAGAGCGTCGGCGCCGCGCTGAGCCCGTACGTCAACCGCTTCGCGCCGGAGACGTACTGCCCCCCCGTGTACTGCGAGCGGAACAGCAACCCGCCCTGGTCCACGTTCACCAGGTTCACGGTCGGCGACACGTTCCAGGTGCCCTGGAACGCCGAGGGCAGGGTGATGCTCGGCGTGACGTCGAACGTCGACTGGAAGGTCTGGTTGAACACGCGGTACTGCCGCGAGCTCGTGTCGCGGATGTTCGCGAACACCGGCAGCCGCGTCGGCGCGTTCTGGACCTGCTCGCTGAAGTTGACCGGAAGCGCGATCTGGAACCCGAAGACCTTCACCGGCGTCCCGAACACGAGGCTCGTCTGGCGCGTCGAGATGTTGACGCGCGTGCTGTCGACGTTCCCCGCCGCGTTCCGCGAGTAGACGTACCCGAACTGCGTCCCGCCCTGCGTCAGCCGGAACTGCTGCGTGTTGGCCAGCGAGAACGTCGGCGTCCAGTCGAGCCACGGCGTGACGCTGATCGTGCGCGAGTTGAGCGTCAGCTGGGGGAAGTCGAGCGAGCGGTCGGGGCGCCCGGCGTACTCCGTCGCGGCCGCGCTCAGCGAGGCCGAGACGGGCCCGTAGCGGTCCTGGAACGAGGCGTTCGACCGGATGCTCCCGAGCACCTGATTCGGGTCGAACTGGTTGATCCGCTGAATCGTCGTGTTCTGCGAATAATTGATGTTCGCGCGGAAGTTCCGATCCTGCGTGAACTCCTGCTGGTGCTGGAACGAGACGTCGAAGCTCCGCTGCCCGTTGGAGAGCGCGGTCCGCCGGATCGCGAGGTCGCCGCTGAACTGGCGGTCGATCGAGCGGTAGCGCGTCTCCGCGTTCGTCGTGAATTCGCCGAAGCCGTAGTAGCCGCTCGGGCGGGCTCCGCTGCGGTAGTCGAACCACACTTGCGCGTCGGCGTAGTCGCCGAGGTTGGTGTAGTAGCCGAAGTGCCGGACCGAGCGCTGGTACGTCGGGCTGTTCCGGAGCAACTCGGCCGGGCCGAAGATGGGGCGCAGGAGTCCGCTGCGGCGCCCGGGGCGCGTGTCCTGGTACACGAACGGCAGCCAGAGCACCGGGACGTCGCCGATGTAGAGCGTGGCCGGGCGGATCACGAGCAGGCGCTTGCTCACCATCTTCACGTCGCGCGCGACGAAGTGGTAGTGCGGTTTCTCCTCGTTGCAGCTCGTCACCGACGCGTCGTGCGCGTAGAACACGCGCGCCCCCTCGGCCCCCTTCGGCACGTTAGGCGTCGTGAGGCTGTCGGCGGCCGCGATCGCGCCGGTGCCGCCCATCACGTACCACGTCTCGCCCTGCGTCGCCGACGTGCTGAACCCGCGCACGATCCCACGCCGCTCGGCGAGGTTGTAACGCACCTCGCTGCGCACGACGACGTCTGAGCCCTGCGACGGGTCGCGCAGGACCACGCTGTCGCGCCCGGCGCTATCCGCGCTCGCGGTGACGACCTGCGTCGAATCGTTGTACTTGATGTTCGGGCCGACAAGGATCGCGGCGTCGCGCTGCACGGCGCTCGGCTTCCCGCGCAGCGTGAGCACCTTGTCGCGCGCGCCGAACCGAACGGTATCGCCCTGGTAGCGGACGATGTCGTAGTTCTTCCGCGCGCGGAGCGCCTTGATCACCGAGTCCTCGGACGCGAAGACGAACAGCGACGTGTCGCGCCCGGTGCTGTCGCGGCGCGCGCGGGCGGTGCTGTCCCGCAGCGTCGTGTCGCGCCGCACGCCGGCGCGCGCGACGCTGTCGCGGCGCGTCGTATCACGCGGCGCCGCGTCGCCGGACGCTCTGGCTGCGGGCGACTGGGCCGCGACGGCGCCGGGGAGCGCCGCGCAGGCGACCAGGACCGCGATGACGCCCGCGCGCGGGCCGACGGCCCGCGCGGGCGCGGGCGAACGTGCCGGGAACTCACCGCGATACATCACGTCACAGCCCTTCCTGATCGAGTCGACTCGGCCCCGCACCGTCGGCCGGCACGTGCGACGGCGTGCCGGCCGGCACGAGCGAGCGCGGAGCGCCGACGGCCGCGGACACGTCCGCGGATCCCACCGGCGTAGACACCGCTGGCACGCTTCGCCCCGCGGCCAGCGCCTCCGCGCTCGCCGCGGCGGCCTCGCGGCGCTGCCGCCGTCGGTACACCACGATCGAGAGGAGGATGCTGGCCTCGTAGAGCAGGTACAACGGGACGGCGAGCGCGAAGAGCGACGTCGGATCCGCGCCAGGCGTTACGAACGCCGCGCCGATCACGCAGAGGACGAGCGAGTGCCGCCGGTACCGCTTGAGCGTCGCGGGCGTGACGAGGCCGAGCGCCGTGAGTGCGAGGATCAGGATGGGGAGCTCGAAGACCACCCCGAAGGCGAGCGCGAGGTTGATCGCGAACCCGAAGTACTCGCTCGCCGTCAGCATCGGGTCGAGCGACGCCGTCTGGAAATTCAGCAGGAAGCCGAGCGTGAACGGCAGCACCGCGAAGAAAGCGAGCGCCACGCCCGCCGCAAAGAGCACCGCCGCCCCGATCATCACGGGCACGACGACGCGCTTCTCGTGGCGGTGCAGCGCGGGCGAGATGAACGCCCACACCTGGTACGCGATGATCGGCGACGCGATCAGCACGCCGAGCACGAGCGCCGCGTTCAGCACGATCGTGAACGGGTCGCCCGGGTGCGTGTAGACCAGCTTGCGCCCGTGCAGGTACGGCAGGACGGGGCGCGACAGCATGCGGATGATGTCGAGTTTCGACACGACCGCGAACGCGACGAGGAATCCGGCCCCGAGCGCGCCGAGCGACCAGACGAGACGCCAGCGCAGCTCCTCGAGGTGTTCGAGGAACGGCATCTCGCCCGGGGTGCGGCGCGGGGCCGGGGCGGTCACGGTCCTCTCCGCGGAACCGCGAGCACGCGGACCGCGTCGCGGGCGAGGGTCGCCTCGTCGGCGCGCGGGTAGCGGCGGAGCAGCTCGTCGTAGAGCGCGCGCGCCTCGGCGCGCCGACCGGCGTCCTGCCGCGCGCGCGCGCGCTTGTAGAGCGCGGTCGCGGCGCGCGGCGAGCTCGGATACCTCGCGACGACCTCGGCATACGCCGAATCCGCGGCCGCGGCGTTCCGCTCGCCCGCGTACGCCTGCGCGAGGGCGTACTGCGCGTCGGGCGCGAGCTCCGAGTCCGGGTAGCGCTGGAGGAGGTCCACGAGCGCCCGCCGTGCCGTGCCGTAGCTCCCGCGGCGGAGCTGCTCGCTCGCGACGCGATACAGCTCCGCGGGGCCGGGACCCGTGCGCGGTGCGGGCGTGCTGTCGGCGGGTGTGGTCGCACGCGGCGATGTCGCGGGGGCCGCTGCGGGCGCGGACGCGGCCTCGGACCGGGCGTCGAGCGAGGCGCGAAGGTCCTGCAATCGGCGCTGGCTCTGCCCGGTCAGCTCCTGGACCTGGATGAGCTGTTCGCGGACGGCGCGCAGCTGCTCGCGCGCGTCGCCCTCGAACCGGGCGGCCCGCTGGCCGGCGCCCGCCACGGAATCGGACAGCGCGCGGAGCGAACCCTCGAGCGCCGCCATGCGCGCGTCGAGCGACGCGGCGCGGAGCGAGTCCGCGCGGATCGCGTCGCGCCGGGCGTTCGCGAGGTCCAGCTGCAGCGCCTGCACGTCGTTGCGCGTCGCGATGCAGCTGCCCGCGGCGGACGCGGCGACGGCGAGGCCGACGGCGCGGGCGAGGCCGCGCCGTCGCGGGGTCGGGATCATCGGTCCGCGCCTAACGCCTCGCCGCCGCGCACGACGGCGAACTCGGCGCGCCGGTTCCGGCCCCAGCACGACTCGTCCTCGGCCTCGCACGTCGGCCGCTCCTTGCCGAAGCTCACGACGTCGATGCGGTCGGCGTCGACGCCGCGCTCGGCGAAGTAGCGCTTCACGGCAGCGGCGCGCCGGCCGCCTAACGCGAGGTTGTACTCGTCGGCGCCCCGGTCGTCGGTGTGGCCCGCGACGCGCACGCGCAGCGCGCGGTAGCGGGCGAGGATCGCCAGCTTCGCCTCGAGCGCGGCGCGCGTGTCGTCGCGCAGCTCGGCCTGGTCGTAGTCGAAGTAGACCGGCGCGAGGAGCACCGCGCGGCGCGACGTGGTCGCGCTGTCGCCCGCGCCCGCGCCCGCGGCACGCTGCGCCTCGCCGCGCGCGGCCGAGTCGCGCAGGGCGCGCGCGCGCTGCGCGGCGTCGAGCGAGTCGCGGGTGCGCGCGCGCGCGAGGCTGTCCAGGCGAGCCTGGTCGCCCGCCGCGCCCGCGGGGGTCGGCGCGCCCGCGGCGCGTTGCGGCCGCCGGCAGGCGGACGCGCCCACGAGCGCGAGCAGGCAAACGAACGCGGCGCGGGGCCGCGGGGTGAACGTGGTCATGCGTGCGGTGGGAGGACTGGCGGGCCGCCGCCGGACGCGGCGCGCGAGCGCCCGCGTCAGCGGAGCGCCGGCGACCACGCCGGCATGCGCGACGCGCGCCCGGCGACGAGCGTACGTGCTCGACCGGTCTCGACGTCCAAGACGACGAGACGCGGCGCGCCGCGCGTGGCGGTGGCGACGAGGTGGCGGGAGTCGGGCGCCCACGACGGGTCCTCGGTGCGCTCCGGCGTCGAGAGGCAGCGCGCCGCGCGCCCACGCACCTCGATGGTGCAGAGCTGAAAGCGGCCGCCGACGAGCGACTGGAACGCCACGAGGCGGCCGTCCGGCGACCAGCTCGGGTTCGAGCGGTAGTTCCGCGGCGAAAAGTCGAAGTCGGTCAGTAGCTCCGCGTTCGTCCCGTCCGCGTCGGCAATATACACCTCGGGATGCCCGGAACGGCCGGACGTGAACACGACGCGGCGCCCGTCCGGTGCATACGCCGGCGATACGTTGTCCGTCCCGCGGCCGACGGTCATCCGGCGCGGCGTTCCGCCGTCGAATGCGACCGCGTACAGGTCGGTCCCGTCTTCCTCGCCGTGCGCGTAGGCGACGGTCTGCCCATCGGGAGAGACGGCGGGCGTCAGGTTCAGGACCCCGCCCGCAGCGACCGTGCGCGGCGCCGCCGCGGTCGCGCCGTCGTACGCGCGGGCGACGATGCGTTGCGCGCCGTCGGCGCCGAGCGTGCCGTGGACGAAGCCGCGTCCGGACGGCAGCCACGCGGGCGAGAGCGCGCCGGGGCCCGTCAGGGGGCGGACGTCCTCCCCGTCGCTGTCGACGCTCCACACGCGTGCGTCGCGGACGAAGAGGACGCGCGTCGCCGCGACGCCGCGAACGCCCGTCGCCCAGCGTTCCGCCTCGTCCGCGGCCGCGTGGACCGCGAGGCGCCAGTCCGCGCCGAGCGCGTTCGGCGGTAATGCAATGTCGCGCGTGAGCGCGAGGCGGCGCGCGCTGACGTCGTGGAGCGCGAGTCGGAGCGTGGTCCCGACGACGGTCGCGCGCACGATCCCGGCGGCGCCCGCGCGGGCCGCCGCCGCGAAGTCGACGGTCGATCCCGCGACCACCGCGTCGCTCGCCGGGGTCGGGCCGACCGTCACGCGATCGCCGTAGTCGAGATCACGGCGGAGGATGGCGGTGACCGAATCGCCGAGCGGTCCGGGGACGCGCGGCACGAGGATCGTCGGACGCGTGCGCGCGTCGTACGCGAGCCGCACGCTGACACCGGCGCCGGTCGCGGTGGTGTCCTGGGCAGCCACGCGTGCCGCGGTCGTGACGAGGAGCGCGGCGGCGGTCACGGACGCGGCGCACGCGTGCCGGCGTACGGCTCGAGCGGGGACGGCAGTCACGGGGTCGGGCGCGGGTCGAAGCTGAAGGTCACGGGAAGCGTCGTCCCGTGGAAGCCGTCCGGAAGCGGGCCGAACGCGCGCGCCGAGCCCGCCGCCTCGACCGCGCCCTGCGCTTCGAGATCGAACGCGTAATTGCCCGAGCTTCGGACCACCCGCAAGCCGCTGATCGAGCCGTCACGCGCGACGATGAACGTCAGGTCTGCGTGGAGCCCGGCGCGGGCCTGGGTCGGTTCGAAGCGGAGGCGGACTTGGCGCACGAGGTTGTCGAGATACCCCGGGTACGGAAACGCGAGCCCCACGACCCGCACGTCGGCCACGTCGTGCCCGCGCGCGGTCGCCGTTCCGGTGCCGCCCCCGCGCTCGGCCGGATGTTCGGACGTCGGACGCGCGGCCGCTCCGCCCGCGGTCCCGGTGCGCTTCGCGGCGGCGTGCGCCGGGTCGCTCGCGGCTACCGCCGGGGCCTTCGGCGCGCTCGCGACTGCGGCCGGCCGCGAGGCACGCGCTTCGGAGCTGCGGACCGGCTTCGCCACGGACGGTGCCGTCCGGGGCGGAGTTCGCGCGGGCGGCGGCGCCGGTTTGGCGGACGGCATCGGCCGTGCAGGCGTGACGGCGGCCGAGTGCGCGGCCGGCGCGTGCGTGACCGGCGGCGGCGCGTGTCGCGGGGCGGCCACGGGCGCGGTCGGCGTGGGATGCGGGGCGCTCAGCGCTGCCTTGGCGCGAACGGGGTTCGCGGACGCGCGCGTGGCCGGTCCCGGATTGACGCCCGGACGCGGTGGCGCCGTCGCAGCCGACGTCGCCGACGTCCCGGCTGGCGCGCTCACGAGCGCGACCCGGTACACCGGCGGCGCAACGCCGCGCGGCTCACCGCGCGCGGCGACGATGACCGCGACGAACACGAGCGCGTGCGCCAGCGCCGAGGCGGTGAGCCCGCGTCCGATCGCGCGCGCGGCCGGCGTCGCACCGCGGACCGTTACGGTCGGCGCCGCGCGACTCGCGATGAAGGCGGTGGTCCCGCTCACGGGCCCGCGTCGGTGCTGGCGACGAGCCCGACGTTGTCGAGCCCCGCCGCGCGCAGTCCGGCGAGCACGCGGACCACGGCCCCGTACGCGACGCCGCTGTCCGCGCGCAAGAACACGCCGCCCTGGCGCGCGTCGGGGCGCGCGACGAGCGTCGGCACGACGCGGTCGGCCGCGATCAGCGCGTCGTCGATGTAGAGTCGCCCGTCGCGGGCGAGGGTGACGGTCACGCCCGACCGCGTCGTGAGCGGGCGGGCCGCCGCGCGCGGGAGCGCGACGTCGACCCCGCCCTGCATCATCGGCGCGGTCAGCATGAAGATGATCATCAACAGCATCATCACGTCGATGAGGCTGACGACGTTGATGTCCGCGTTGAGGGGCGCGCGTTCGCGCCGGCGTCGCACCGCCACGTCAGGTCATCTCGTGAGGCCGAGCGCGCGTCGCGTCCGCTCAGATGCGCTCTTCGCGCACGAGCAGGGCGACGAGTTCCGAGCCGAAGCCGTCGAGTTCGCCCGCGACGCGGTTGAGCCGCGACGCGAACACGTTGTACGCGAACACGGCCGGGATCGCGACCGCGAGCGCCGCCGCGGTCGCGACGAGCGCCTCGGCCACGCCGGGCGCCACCGCCGCGAGATTGCCGGATCCCTGCCGCGCGATTCCGGCAAACGCCGAGATCACGCCGAGCACGGTGCCAAAAAGCCCGATGAGCGGACTCACGGATCCGATCGTCGCGAGCCAGCCGACGAAGCGGCCCAGCCGGTCGCGGCCGAGGTCCGCCTCGGCGTCGAGGACGAGGCGGAGGGCTTCCACCTGCGACTGGCTCAGGCGCGGCGCGCGTTCGGCCGTGCCGCCAAGCGCGGGCCGCGTCTCGGCGAGGAACCGTCGGGCGCGCCGGAAGACGTCCGTGAACGGCGTCGGCATCGCACGCTCCGCCGCGTCCTCGGCGCCGGCGAGCGTCGCCGAGGCCTCGACGGACCGGACGAACGCGCGCCCGGCGGCCTCGACGCGGCGGAACTCGACGGTCTTGGCGAACGTCACGCCCCAGCTGAGGAGCGACAGCACGAGCAGGAGCACCAGCACCGCCCGCGTGGCCGGCGAGCCGGCCAGCACGAGATCGACCACGCTTCCCGACATGCGCTCGGCGTTAGGCAGCCGACGAGGCGGTGGCTTCGCGGCGGCCGGCGAAGAACTCGTACGTCTCGCGGAGTCCATCGCGCAGGGTGACCTGCGGCGTCCACCCGAGCACGGCGCGCGCCTTGTCGGTGACGAGCGCGCTCCGCTGGAGTTCGCCGGCGCGGGCGGGCGCGCGCTCGACCGGCGTGTCGGTGCCGGCGACGTGCTTGAGGTCCGCCGCCAAGTCGTTCACCGACGTTTCGATGCCCGTGCCGATGTTGAACGCGCGGGCGTCCACAGGGCCGACGGGGGGCAGGGTGATCGTCGCCGCCTGCCAGTTCGCGCGCGCGACGTCCTTCACGAACACGTAGTCGCGCGTCTGCGAGCCGTCGCCGAAGGTGGTCATCGGGCGGCCGTCGAGGATCCGGTCGCAGAAGATCGCGACGACGCCGGCCTCGCCGTGCGGGTCCTGCCGCGGGCCGTAGACGTTGGCGTAGCGGAGCGCGACGCAGTCGAGGCCGTGCTGGCGCGCGTAGTAGCCCATGTAGAGCTCGACGCTGAGCTTCGCGATGCCGTACGGCGACTCCGGGTCCTTCGGGTACGTCTCGACGTTCGGCGGCGTCACGAAGTCGCCGTACAGCGCGCCGCCGGTGCTCGCGAAGACCACGCGCGGTGCCCGGCCCTTCGCCTTCGCCTCGCGGACGCCCTCGAGGATGTTGAGCGAGCCGAGCACGTTCTGCGTCGCGTCGAAGACCGGGTCCGTCACACTCTTGCGCACGTCGATCTGCGCGGCGAGGTGGAAGACGACGTCGAAGGTGCCGTCGCGGACGAGCGCGCGGGCGGACGCGTCGGTGACGCTCGCCTCGTGCAGGGTCGCCGCGCTCGGGACGTTCTCGCGGCGGCCTGTGGCGAAGTTGTCGAGCACGGTGACGTCGCAGCCGTGCGAGAGGCAGAGGTCGGCGACGTGGGAGCCGATGAAGCCGGCTCCGCCGGTGACGAGCGCGCGTGTGGCCATCGCAGCGGTGAGCGGTACGGGTCGCCCCGCGCCGGGAGGGTCCCGGGCGCGGGCGGGCCGCGGAATCTACACGCGTCGGCCGAGCGCGGGACCGAGGCGAAGCATGAGCTCGGGCGGCTCCGGCCAGGGGTGCGGACGCGACGGGCGCCGAGACCGTGCTCACGGCGGATGATGCTCCTCGTTCCCAGAATGGTCGCCGCTGGCCTTACGACCTGACACCCGCGTCACGGAGTCCCGCTGCGGAGCACCGTCCGGAGCTCCGCCCCATGCAAAGACGTGGTACACGGTCGTGTCGTCCGCCGATCGCCCGGCCAAGGGGCACGGACCGGTGTGACACGTCCGACCGGCGAGTACCGTCGGTCTGGTGTCGACTCGAACGTGTCACGACCCGCGGCCTAACGCGGCGGCAGGTGGCGCGTCGCGCCCGTCCTGACTGCGCCACGAGGCGAACAGCGACGGCGAACCGCAACCGTTGGTGCGCGGCGCCGACATACGCCCAACAACGAAAAGCGCCAGACCCCTTCGGATCTGGCGCCCTTCGGCCTGCGTCCTAATGCCACAGCGAGTTCTCTAGCAGCGTCGTTCTGAAAAACGCTCGCCGGAGGAAATCGGCATCTAGAACGGCAGATCGTCGTCCTCGTCCGCGAGCGCGCCGGGGAAGTCCTCGAAGTCCTCGTTGCCGCCCGCGTTACTGGCCCCCGCGGGTTGCTTCGCACGTGCCGGCGGGGCCGCCGCGTTGCGGCGCGCACCGCCTCCCCCGCCACCCGCCCCGCCGCCGTTCCCACCGCCATTCCCAGAGCCGTACGACGCGCCGGCGTCCATTTCTGCGTCCATGCCGTCGCGCTTGCCGCCACCGAGGAGGATCAGCTCGCGGACGTTGATCTCGGTCGAGTACTTGGTCTGGCCGTCCTTGTCCTGCCACTGGCGGTACTCGATCCGCCCTTCCAGGTAGAGCTTGTCGCCCTTCTTGACGTACTTCTCGACGATGTCCGCGAGCTGCGACCCCTTGCTGTTCCACACCACGCAGCGGTGCCACTCCGTCTTCTCCTGCTTGCCGCCGTTCTGGTCGTTCCAGGTGCGGCTGGTCGCGAGGGAAAACTGCGCCACGCGTCCGCCGCCCGGCGTCGAGCGGATCTCGGGGTCACTGCCGAGGTTGCCGATCAGGGTGACTTTGTTCAGGCTCCGACTCATGATCTTCCTCCGTCCGAAAGGGTCCAATCCAGGTGTCGTGCGGCGACCCGGGATCCGGCGACCGCGGGGTCGCGGCCACGCCGAGCAGCTTAGCACGGGTCGGGTACTCCGCCCGCATCGAATCTACGCAGGATGGGCTGTTTCTACGCCGGCCGTGGGCGGCGCTGTAGGCGGCGCTGTGGGCCGCCCGAGGACGAGCGCGTCTTCGGTCGGGTGGTGGTAGTATTTTCGCCGGCGACCGAGCTCGGCGAAACCGCGCGACGCGTAGAGGCGGCGCGCCGCGACGTTCGATTCGCGGACTTCGAGGTAGGTCATCGCCGCACCGCGACGGACGGCTTCGGCGAGTGCCGCGTCGAGGAGCGCCCCGCCCACGCCGCGCCCCCGCGCACGCGGCGCGACGGCGAGGTTGCCGATTTCCGACTCGTCGGCCGCGAACCACGCGACCACGTAGCCCAGCAGTTCAGCCGGCCCGGTCGCGTCGCTGGAATCCGCGACGACGAACAGCACGGCCGGGTTCCCGATCAGATCCGCGAACGCCCGCCGGCTCCAGGGATCGGCGAACGCAATCCGCTCCAGGCTCGTGACGCCGCCCAGGTCGCCCGGCTCGGCCGCGCGAAGCACCGCCCCGCCGTACGGCGTCACACGCTCACGTCCGGTTCCACCGGCAGGAGCGGCCCGTGCGTCGCCTCCCAGCGCGCCTGCGCCTCGGCGACGCGCCCATAGGCCGGCTCCCACCGCGCGAGGTCGACCGGCGACGGCGGCAGCGCGACTACCCCGGTCGCGATCGGCGTCGCGCTCGCGTCCGCGTCGACGTCGAGCACGCCCGCAGCCGACGTCGCGTGCACGAGTGCCACGACGCCGTCGGCCGGATGCACGCCGAGGTAGTCGTACCGCTTCACGCGCCAGGCACTCGCGATGCGCGCCGGATCAACGTCGGCGAGCTCGACCCGCGCGACGTAGCGCTCGCCGCGGAGCGCGTCGAGCGTGACGAGCCACGTCCCGGGCGCGGGCGCGCGGACGGCCGCCGCCCAGCCGAGTGACGGGGCCGCGAGCAGCGGGCACCCGGCCGCGTGCGCGAGTCCCTTCGCGATCGCGGCCGCGATCCGGAGGCTCGTGAACCCGCCCGGTCCCGCGCCGCACGCGACGGAGGCGACCTCGCGCGCCGTTAGGCCAACGGTGCCGAGCGCGTCGGCGACCGCTCGCATGAGTGGGTCGTCGTCCGCCCGCGGCGCGCCCGCCTTCGCCGCGGCCTCGGCGGGCCGCATCGGAACGGCGCGCGCATGCCGCACCTCGCCGTCGACGACGACCGCGACCGAGCCCACACCCGACGACGCGTCGATCGCGAGCAGCGGTGCGCCGCGCGCCGCTCCCGCACCCTCGCTCATCCGGCGAGCAGGATGCGACGCGTCGGGTCGTCGGGCACGTGCTCCAGGTCGAGCGGCACGACGTCCGGCGGCAGCCGGTCCCCCGCCCGGACCGGCCACTCGACGAGCCCGAGCCGGTCGGACGCGACGAGTTCGTCCCAGCCGAGCGCGTCGAGTTCGTCCGGGCCGCGGACCCGGTAGAGGTCGGCGTGCCACACCCCTCCGCGCGGCGCGTCGTACTCGTGGACGAGCGCGTACGTCGGGCTCGTGACCGGCTCGGCGACCCCGTACCCGCGGCAGATCGCCTGCACGAGAGTGGTCTTGCCGGCGCCGAGCTCACCGCCTAACGCGACGACGAGCGGCGCCCGGGCGGCGCGCCCGAACGCCTCGCCCCATGCGACCAGCTCGTCGCGCGTGAGCGCGATGCGCGACCGGGCGGCCGCCGGCGGCACGCGCACGTGCGCCACCCGCTCAGCGCTCGGCGCGCAGCTTCGCGAGGCCGCTCGCGGCGGCCTGCTTCCCGCCGCGCCGTGCGGCGCCCTTCGCGCCCCCGGGTGCCTGCGCGCCGCCCGGCCCCGCAGTCGGAGCGTCGGCACCGGTCGGCGACTTGCCGACCCCCGCCGCCGCGAGTTGCGCGCCAAACCGGGTGCGCACCTCGAAGAGCTGGTCGCGCACGCGCGCGGCCTGCTCGAAGTCGAGCGCCTTCGCGGCGTCCTTCATCTCGCCCTCGAGGCGCGCGACGAGGGCGACCGGGTCCGACGTGTCGTACGGCGCGGTGACGCCGTACGCCGGGGCGTTCGACTCCGCAACCTTGCCCGCTTTGCGGTCGCGCCCGCGGCCGCGTCCCTGCCCCGCCTCGGCCGGCGTCGCCTCGCGCTCCTCGCGGGCATCGGCCACCCGGGTGACGAAGCGGACGTGCTCGACGCTCTTTTCGACGCTGTGTGGCACGACGCCAGTCGCGAGGTTGTGCTCCGTCTGGAGCTCGCGGCGGCGTGCCGTCTCGTCCATGCACCGCTGCATGGACCCGGTGATCCGGTCGGCGTAGAAGATCGCCCGTCCGTTCACGTTCCGCGCGGCGCGCCCGACGGTCTGGATCAGCGACCGATCCGAGCGCAGGAACCCTTCCTGGTCCGCGTCGAGGATCGCCACGAGCGAGACCTCGGGCATGTCGAGCCCTTCGCGGAGCAGGTTGATCCCGACGAGCACGTCGAACTCGCCGAGCCGGAGCCCGCGCACGATCTCGACGCGCTCGATCGCTTCGATGTCCGAATGCATGTATTTGACGCGCACGCCGACCTGCTGCAGGTAGTCGGTCAGGTCCTCGGACATCCGCTTCGTGAGCGTCGTGACGAGCACGCGCTCGCCGCGCCGCTCGCGGAGCCGGATCTCCTGCAGCAGGTCGTCGACCTGGCCGCGCACCGAACGCACCTCGATCTCCGGGTCGATCAGGCCCGTGGGGCGGATCACCTGCTCGACGACCGCGCCCTCCGACAGTTGCAATTCGAGCTCGCCCGGCGTGGCGCTCACCGCGACCATCTTGGGCGTGAGCGCGAGGAACTCGTCGAACATGAGCGGGCGGTTGTCCAGCGCGCTCGGCAGGCGGAAGCCGTAGTCGACGAGCGTGAGCTTGCGCGCGCGGTCGCCGTTGTACATGCCGCGGATCTGCGGCAGCGTCACATGGCTCTCGTCGACGACGACGAGGAAGTCGTCGGGGAAGTAGTCGAAGAGGCACGCCGGCCGCTCGCCCGCGGTGCGACCCGCGAGTTGCCGCGAGTAGTTCTCGATCCCGGCGCACGTGCCGATCTCGAGCATCATCTCGATGTCGAAGTTCGTCCGGCTCTCGAGCCGCTGCGCCTCGAGCAGCTTGTTCTCCGCCCGCAGCACCGTGAGGCGCTCCGCCAGTTCGCCGCGGATCGCGCCCACCGCGCGCTCGAGCGACGGGCGGCTCGTGATGAAGTGCTTGGCCGGGTAGATGGCCGCCCGGTCGAGCGTCGCGATCGTCTCGCCGGTGAGCGGGTTGATCTTCGACAGGCGCTCGACCTCGTCGCCCCAGAGCTCGACGCGCACGCCCTGCTCCTCGTACGCGGGCAGGATCTCGACCGTGTCGCCCCGCACCCGGAACGTGCCGCGCTCGAAGGCGACGTCGTTCCGCTGGTACTGGATGCCGACGAGCTGGCGCAGCACGTCGTCGCGCGACACGCGCTGCCCGCGCTCGAGCTGCACCATGCGCTTGCGGTACTCGACCGGGTCGCCGAGGCCGTAAATCGCACTCACCGTCGAGACGATGACGACGTCGTCGCGCTCCATGAGCGACGACGTGGCCCGCAGCCGCAGGCGGTCGATGTCCTCGTTGATCGACGCGTCCTTTTCGATGTACGTGTCGCTCGACGGGACGTACGCCTCGGGCTGATAATAGTCGTAGTACGAGATGAAGTACTCGACCGCGTTCTGCGGGAAGAAGCTCTTCAACTCGCCGTAGAGCTGCGCCGCGAGGGTCTTGTTGTGCGAGAGCACGAGCGCCGGCTTGCCGTGCTGCGCGATGACGTTGGCCATCGTCATCGTCTTGCCCGAGCCCGTGACGCCGAGCAGGGTCTGGAAGCGGTCGCCGCGGCGGAGGCCCGCGGCGAGCTCCTCGATGGCGCGCGGCTGGTCGCCGGCCGGCGCGAACGGGGCGTGAAGGTCGAAGCGGGCGCGCTCGGTCATGCCCGCAATCTAACCGCTTTTCGGCGTGTCTTTGGGGGGCGGCCGGCGCTCAGCGGAGGCGCGGATATCCGTCCGGCTGGTTGGGCGCGGGCGGGGCGAAACGCCGGCCACGTGCGCTGTCGACCGCCGGCGCCGCGCCGGCCGGGCGCTCGGGCGGGAGGCGGCGGAGCGCGGAGCGGAGGCCGACGGCGAAGGCGACCGTTCCGACGGCGGCGACGGCGAGCGCCAGCAGCGCGCGGCGTCCGTTCGCGGTGTCACTCATCGATCACGTCCATGCGCTCGCGGCGCGATACCTCGTTCACGCCTTTCACGCGTCGCACGGTCCGCATGATTTTTTGCAGGTGGTCGAGGTTCTCGACCTCGACGACGACCGAGCCCGTCGCGCGTCCGTCCGTCGTATGCAGTTCCATGTGCCGGATGTCCGTGCCCGTCGCGGTGACCGCCGAGGCGACGTCGGCGTACAGGCCGCGCCGGTCGAAGCCTTCCATCGTCAGGCGGACGGTGAACCGTTCGCCGGCCATCTGCTGCCAGTCGATGTCGAGGCGCCGCTCGGGCTCGTGCACCAGGGTGAGCAGGTTCGGGCAGTCCGCGCGGTGGATGCTCACCCCACGCCCCTTCGTGACGTAGCCGACGACCGGGTCGCCGGGCACCGGTTGGCAGCACTGGGCGTAGCGCACCATGAGCCCGTCCGCGCCCTGGATGCGCACCCCCTTGCCGGTGCCCCGCACCCGATCGACCAGGCGCTCGATCGTGCTGGCCGGCTTCGGCTCCGGCGCCTGCTCGATCGCGGGGTAGAGCGCGCGGAGCACCTGCAACACCGGCGTGTCGCCCTGGCCGATCGACGCCATCAAATGCCCCGCGTCGGCGAGCTTGAACTGCTTCGCGACCGCGTTCAGCTGCGCGTCGTCGGGCTTGGCGAGCTTGCGGCGGCGCCACTCGCGCTCGAAGATCTCGCGGCCGACCGTCCCGGCCGTCTTCTGCTCCTCCTGCTTGAGCCAGCCGCGGATCTTATGCCGCGCGCGGCTCGTGCGCACGTGCGCGAGCCAGTCGCGGCTGGGCTTCGCCACCGGGGCGGTGAGGATCTCGACCGTCTCGGAATTCTTCAAGTGCCGCGCGAGCGGCGTGATGCGCCCGTTCACTTTCGCGCCCGCGCAGTGCAGCCCGACCTCCGTGTGCACCGCGAACGCGAAGTCGATCGGCGTCGCGCCCTTCGGAAGCTGAATGACGTCCCCGGTGGGCGTGAAGACGAAGATCTCGTCCTGATACAGGTCGAGCTTCAGGAACTCGAGGAACTCCTTCGGGTCCTCCGCGTCGAGCTGCAGCTCGAGCACCTGACGGAACCACGCGAGCTGGCGGTCCAGGTCGTCGCGGGCGTTCCCCCCCTTGTAGAGCCAGTGCGCGGCGATGCCGTAGTCGGCGGTGCGGTGCATCTCGCGCGTCCGGATCTGGACCTCGAAGAGCTGCCGGCCCGGCCCGAACACCGTCGTGTGCAGCGACTGGTACCCGTTCGACTTCGGCTGGGCGATGTAATCCTTGATCCGCTCCTGGAGCGGCGTCCACCACTCGTGGATGACGCCTAACGCGTGGTAGCACTCGGGCACCGACGTGACGAGCACGCGGATGGCGAGCAGGTCGTAGATGTCCTCGTACGGCTTGTCGCGCTTGGCCATTTTCTTGTGGATCGACCACAGGTGCTTCGGGCGACCCGTGACCTCGACCACCTCGATCCCGGCCGCGCGCAGCTGCCGCTCCAGCGGCTCGCGCAGCTGCGCGATGAGCGCCTCGCGCTCGCCTCGCTTCGTCGCCACGAGCCGGGCGAGCGCCTTGTAGTCCTCCGGCTCGAGGTGCTTGAAGGCGAGGTCCTCGAGCTCCCAGCGTAGGCGGGCCATGCCGAAGCGGTGCGCGAGCGGCGCGTACAGGTCGCGCGTCTCCTGCGCGATCCGGCGGCGCTTGTCCGGCGCCACGTAGTCCAGCGTCCGCATGTTGTGCAGCCGGTCCGCGAGCTTGATGAGGATCACGCGCGCGTCCTTCGCGACCGACAGCAGCAACTTGCGGTAGTTCTCGACCTGCCGCTCCTCCTTCGAGTGCATCGGCAGGTTGCCGATCTTCGTCAGCCCGTCGACGATCTGCGCGACCTCGCCCCCGAACTCGCGCTCGATGTCGGCCACGGTCGTCGGCGTGTCCTCGACCACGTCGTGCAGCAGCCCGGACGCGACCGTGACGGTGTCGAGCTGGAGGTCCGCGAGGATCTTCGCGACCTCGATGCAGTGCGTCACGTACGGCTCGCCCGACGAGCGCGTCTGCCCCTCGTGCGCGCGCTCGCTGAACCGGTACGCGCGCGCGAGCAGCTCCGGGTCCAGGCGCTCGCGCGCCGACTCGGGGACGCCCTCCCAGCCCGGGATCACCTCACTCAGGACCGTCGTACTCACGCCTCTCCTCCCTCGCGCGCCAACGTCCGCTCCGTGCGGACGTCCTGCTGGAAGATACGAACTGCCCCAAATCCCAGGCGCGACGCCGCCGGCCTCAGAGCAGCCCGGACTCCGCGAAGCTGGCGTAGCGCCCCCGTCCGATGACGACGTGGTCGTGGACGGGGATGTCGAGCAGCCGCCCCGCCGCGACGAGTTGGTCGGTCACGGCCCGGTCGTCCACGCTCGGCGTCGGGTCGCCGCTCGGGTGGTTGTGGACGAGGACGAGCGCGGCCGCGCGTTCCGCGATCGCCTCGCGGAAGACCTCGCGCGGATGGACCAGCGACGAGTTCAGGATTCCGCGCGTGATGAGGACGTCGCGCTCCAACCGGTGCTGCGCGTCGAGCACGGCGACGTGGAACTCCTCCACGGGCAGGTCTTGCAGGCGCGGCGCGTACAGGTCGAAGACGTCGCGCGGGCTCCGGATCGGCGCGCCCTCGTCGCGTCCCTCCGCCGCGAGCCGGCGGCCGAGCTCGAGCGCGGCGTGGATCGCGACGGCGCGCGCAGGTCCGACCCCGCGCACCGCGGTGAGCGCCGCGACCGGTTGGCCGGCCAGTCGCCGCAGCGACCCCTCGTATCGCCCGAGCACCGACTGCGCCACGTGCAGCGCCGACCCGCCGCCCGTCCCCGACCCGACGACCACGGCGAGCAACTCCGCCGCGCTCAGGGCGTGCGGGCCGTGCATCCGCAACCGCTCGCGCGGGCGTTCCGTGCGCGGCATCTCGCGGATGCGAGCGCCCGCCGACTCGCCGGCGGGCGCGGGTCGGCGGTGGGCGATCGAGGGCGGGACGACTGGGGGCGTGTGCACGGCGGGTGCGGAGGACGGTGCGACGGCCGGCGCGCGTGGCCGGCAGGACGTCGCACACGATACCGCGCGCGATCCGGCCCCCGTGCATCGAAACGTTGCGCGGTGGGGCACGGTGTTGCAGGCGCGGCAGGCAAACGGCCCGGTACCTCGTGCGAGGGCCGGGCCGTTCGATGTCGGTGCCTAACGCGCCGCGGTCAGCCCGTCGGGTCGGGGCGGCTCACCGGGCGCCCGCCGGGCGGCTCGCCCGGGCCCGTGTCGAGCCGTTCACCCGCGGGAACGGTTCCGGGCTCGAGCTCGCCCTCGCCGTCGTATGTCGCCTCGAGCACGAGCCCGTTCCCGCCGGCGCCGTTCCCGTCGTGGCCGTCGTTCCCGTTCAACTCGGCCGTCGGAATCTCTTCGAGGATGCCGAACGCGTTGTACCGCTTGGTCGGCGCTTGGGGCGGCAGCGACGGCGGGAAGTCGTCGTAACCGCCGAAGCCGCCGCGGAAGTCGTCCGCCGCGTCGAACGAGAGCTGCGCCTTCAGGAAGCGGTCGGTCAACGTGTCGGCGACGTCGTGCATGAGGTCGACGAACATCGTGTACGCCTCCTGCTTGTACTCGACGAGCGGGTCCTTCTGCCCCCACGAGCGGTAGTGGATCGCCGCGCGGAGCTGGTCGAGGTCGTGCAGGTGGTCCTTCCACTTCTCGTCGAGCACGTTGAGCATCACGAGCGAGAGCAGGCGCTCGCTGAACCCGACGCCCGCCTCGTCCTGCACCTCGTCGAGTTCGGTCAGCTTCCGGTCGAACGCGGCGAGGCCCGCGGCCTTCGCGTGCTCCTGGGCCTCCGCGACCGACGCCGGCCGCTCGGGCTCGCCGCCGTCCTCGGCCGCCTCGAACTCGGGCACCGCGACGAGGTAGTGCATGAGCAGCTCCTGGCGGAGCAGCGCCGGGTCCCACGACTCGGGGTTTTCCGGGTTGAACTCGCCTAACGCGGTCTCGACGCGCCGCGCGAGCGCGCGCTCGACCATCTTGCGCGACTCGCCCTTGAGCTCTTCCCCGCCCTCGAGCGCGAACGAGCGCAGCGAGTAGACCACCTCGCGCTGCTGGTTCATCACGTCGTCGTACTCGAGCAGGCGCTTGCGACTCTGGAAGTTCTGCAGCTCCACGCGCTTCTGCGCGCCCTCGATCGAGCGCGTGATCATCGGGTGCGTGAGCACCTCGCCTTCCTGCGCGCCTAACCGGTCCATCAGCTTCGCGATGCGCTCGGAGCCGAAGAGGCGCATCAGGTCGTCTTCGAGCGAGAGGAAGAACTGCGACGCGCCCGGGTCGCCCTGACGGCCCGCGCGCCCGCGCAGCTGCCGGTCGATGCGCCGGCTCTCGTGCCGCTCGGAGCCGATGATGTGCAGGCCGCCGACCTCGGTGATCGGCACGTCCTTCCCGTCGAGGTCCTTCACGACGCTCGGCCGCGTGTCGGTCACGCCAGACCCCAGTTTGATGTCCGTGCCGCGGCCGGCCATGTTCGTCGCGATCGTGATCGCGCCGGGCTGCCCGGCCTGCGCGACGATCTCCGCCTCGCGCTCGTTCTGCTTGGCGTTGAGCACCTCGTGCGTGAGGCCCGCCTGGCGGAAGAGGCGCGACAGCGTCTCGGACGCCTCGACGCTCGTCGTGCCGACGAGCACCGGTAGCCCGAGGTCGTGCAGGCGGCGCGTTTCCTCGACGATCGCGAGGTACTTCTCGCGGCGCGTCTTGTAGATGTAGTCCTGCCGGTCGTCCCGGACGATGTCGCGGTTGGTCGGGATGACGGAGACGCCGAGCTTGTAGATCTCGTGGAACTCGCTCTCTTCGGTCTCCGCGGTGCCGGTCATGCCGGCGAGCTTCTCGTACAGGCGGAAGTAGTTCTGGATGGTGATCGTGGCGAGGGTCTGCGTCTCGCCCTTGACCTGGACGTGTTCCTTCGCCTCGACCGCCTGATGCAGTCCCTCGCTCCAGCGGCGGCCGGGCATCGTGCGGCCCGTGAACTCGTCGACGATGAGCACCTGCCCGTCGGTGACGACGTAGTTCACGTCCTTTTCGTACAGCGCGTACGCGCGCAGGAGCTGGTGCACGACGTGAAGCGTTTCGCTCCGGCGCGCGTACTCCATCTCGACGGCGCGGCGCGCTTCGAGCTTCTCGGCCGCCTCCATGTCGGGGTCGTGCTCGATCCGGTGCACCTCGAGCGAGATGTCGGGCAGCACGAACTCGTCGTGGTGCTCGGGCGAGAGCGCGTCGACGCCGCGGTCGGTCAGGTGGACCGTGTGCCCGCGCTCGTCGAGCACGTACAGCAGGTCGTCCTCCAGGTCGCGGTACTGCTGCTTGCTCGCCGGCAGTTTGCGGTCGCCGATGTGGTCGAGCTCCATCTTCTGCACGAGCTGCTGCACGCCCTCGCCCTGCATGACCTTCATCAGGCGCTTGTTCTTCGGCGCGCCTAACCGGGCCTTGTAGAGGACGAGCGCGGCCGTGCCCGTGTCCTTTGCGGCGAGCGCGCGCTCGCCCTCGCCGACGAGCACGTTGGCGAGCTCGTTCTGCTTGCGCACGAGGCGCGCGACCTTGTCGTTGTGCTCGCCGTAGAGCACGTCGCCGTCGTTGCCGACCGGGCCCGAGATGATGAGCGGCGTGCGCGCCTCGTCGATGAGCACCGAGTCCACTTCGTCGACGATCGCGTACCAGTGCGGGCGCTGCACCTTCTGCTCGAGCGCCGTCACCATGTTGTCGCGCAGGTAGTCGAAGCCGAACTCGTTGTTCGTGCCGTACGTGATGTCGCACTCGTATGCCGCGCGGCGCTCGGGCGTCCCCGGCTCGGTGTCGTCGATGCAGCCGACCGTGAGACCGAGGTACGTGAACAGGTGCGACATCCACTGCGAGTCGCGGCGCGCCAGGTACGGGTTGACCGTGACGAGGTGCGCGCCGCGCCCCGCGAGCGCGTTGAGATACAGCGGCAACGTCGCGACGAGCGTCTTGCCCTCGCCGGTCGCCATCTCGGCGATCTTTCCGTCGTGCAGCTGGAAGCCGCCGATGAGCTGCACGTCGTAGTGCACCATGTCCCACGCGAACTCGCGGCCGGTCACGCGGACCGTCGTGCCGCAGAGCCGGCGCGCCGCCTCGCGCGCCGTGGCGAACGCTTCGGGCAGGATTTCGTCGAGCACCTCGCCGACGGCGTCGCGCAACTCCCCTTCGGCGCCGGCGCGGCCGTCCGCGCCCGAGAGCTCCGTGTCGATCGCCTCGCGCTCGGCCGCGTCGGCCGTGGCGTGCTTCGCCGCCTTCAGCTCCGCAACGCGCGCGTCGAGCTCCGCCGTACGTTCCGCGAGGAGCGCGCGGAACTTCGCCGTCTGTCCGCGCAGCTCCTCGTCCGAGACGCCCTGCAGCCGCTCGTACTCACGGTTGATTTCGTCGACGATCGGCTGGACACGGCGGCGCTCCCGGTCGTGCCGGGTGCCGAAGACGCGGTTGACGAGTGACTTGAGCATCGGGTCTCCTGACGGGACGCTGCGGGCGCAGCGCTGGCGGAACGGTACGACGGGTGCAGCTCTACTGGTACAGCGCGCGGTCGCGAATGATCGCCGCGACGGCTTCCGGCACGAACCCGCGGACGGAGCGCCCGGCCGCGACGCGCGCCCGCACCTCGGTCGACGAGAGGTCGATGCGACGCGTCGGCAGCAGCTCGGGCAACCCGCCAAGGAACCTCGGCGGGACCGCACCAGCGTCCTTGCCGGCGACGCCGCGGACGAGCACGACGAGCGTCGCGAGCGCCCGCACGCGCAGCGGCTCCCGCCACCGGTCGAACGTGCGGAGCACGTCCGTCCCGACCAGCAGAAACCGTTGCGCACCGGGCCAGCGCGCCGCGAGCGTTTGAAGCGTCTCGACCGTGTATGATAACCCGCCGCGATCGATTTCCAGCGCGTCGACCCGAAAGCGAGGGTCGTCGCCGACGAGCGCGTCGAGCATCGCGATCCGCGCCGCTGCAGAGGCGGGACACCGACCGACGTGCTTCAGCGGCTGCGCCGCCGCGGGGACGAACAGCAGCCGATCGAGCCCGAGCGCCTCGACGGCGTCGGACGCCGCGAGCAGGTGTCCGACGTGCGGCGGATCGAAGCTGCCGCCGAAGATCCCGACGCGCGACGGCGCGGCGCCGCGGTCCGCGTCAGGGCCGTCCGGCGCCACCCGCGCTCGCCGGCGACTGCGCCGCCTGCGGGACGGGCGCCGGCGGGCGGCTCGGAGCCGAGGCGGGCGGCGTCGCGGGAGTTGTCGCGGCCGGCGTTACGCCCGTTGCGGCGGCCGTCGCGCGCACGGGCGTCGTCGCAGGACCGCACACGCGCTGCACCTCAACGTCGGTGGCGTACGCACGCCGCAACTCGGTGCACGTCTCGGCGATCTCTTCCTTGTAGTTGATCGCCCTGTACGACTGGACCATCCGGATGTACGCGCCGCGTGCGGCCGGCGTCCCGGGGTAGAGCCGCACGACGTCCTTGAAGTAGATCAGGGCCGGGTCGTACGCCTTGCGCCGGAAGTAGTGCATCCCGGTCTCGAGATCCTTGGCGGCGAACATCTGGTTCACGTTCGCTACCTCGCGTGCCGCGTCGGGCACGCGCCGCGAGTCGGGGTAGAGCTGGAGCAACTGCCGGAACGTCGCCAGGGCGGTCTGGCCGTACTGCGGGTCGAGCGACGGCTTGTTCCAGAGCTGCTGGTACTCGCGCCCTTCCTCGTAGAGCGCTTCCGGGGCGAGCGAGTCGTCGGGGAAGGCGTCCTGGATCCGGGCATACGCCTGCGCCGCGAGAAGGTGCTCGCCCTTTCGCGCACGCGCCTGCCCCTGCGCGAAGTAGACGCGAGGGAGGAGCGTGTCACGCGCCGGCAGCTGCGACGCGAGGCGATCGAAGCCGGCGAGCGCATCGTCCCACTTATGGCGCTGGAAGCGTTGCGACGACGCGCGGTAGAGCTCGACGGGGTTCGTGTACTTCGCCGCGTCGAACGTCGCGGCGCACGCGCTCAGGACGAACGCGGCGGCAACGGTCGCGCCTCGCGCCAGCGCGCGCGTCGAGCGGCGAAGGGACGAACGCGCCGCGGTCGGCGTGATCGAAGCCGAATCAGGCGTCATCGGCAGCTATACCCGCGCGCCCGCGGCAGGGTTCGCGCGGCACGCGATGCGGCACTCGAGACCGTCACGCGGGTTGGTGGCTGTGGGCGTGCCGCGGATCCGAGCGGAGACCGCGGCCGTCCGTCGCGGCGAGTGGCACGACGCGCGCACGCCCGGCTTCGGTCGGGGCCGCGGCGCGCCAGCGCGCGATCGCGTTGCGGGTGTCGACCACCAGTCCAGCGTGGTCGACGACGAGCGACCAGTCGAGCGACGTGTGGTCGGTGACGATCACGACGGCGTCCGCCGAGCGAAGTTCGTCGGGGGTGAGGGCGACGCCCTCGCGCATTTCGCCGTCCTCGCGGTAGCGTGGCACGTGCGGGTCGTGGTAGACGACCGTCGCGCCGCGCTGCTCGAGCAGGCGGATCACGTCGAGCGCCGGGCTCTCGCGCATGTCGTCGATGTCCTTCTTGTAGGCGACGCCGATCACGAGGATGCGGCTGCCGTTCACCGGCTTGCGGTCGTCGTTGAGCGCGCGGCCGACCTTCTCGACGACGAAGTCGGGCATCGACGAGTTGATCTCGCTCGCGAGGTCGATGAAGCGCGTCTTGTAGTTGAGCGTGCGCATCTTCCACGCGAGGTAGTGCGGGTCGAGCGGGATGCAGTGGCCGCCGATGCCGGGGCCGGGCGTGAACTTCATGAACCCGAACGGCTTCGTCGCGGCCGCGTCGATCACCTCCCACACGTCGACGCCGAGTTTGTCGCACATGATCGCGATCTCGTTGACGAGGCCGATGTTCACGGCGCGGAAGGTGTTCTCGAGGAGCTTGACGAGCTCGGCAGCCTCCGGCGAGGTGACGGGCACGACGCGGTCGATGCACGCCTTGTAGAGCGCGGTGGCGACGTCGACGCACGCGGGGGTCACGCCGCCAAGCACCTTCGGGGTGTTTTTCGTGTGCCAGGTCGGGTTGCCGGGGTCGACGCGCTCGGGGCTGAACGCGAGGAACACGTCGTGGCCGACCGTGAGCCCCGCGGCCTCCATGCGCGGCTGCAGCAGTTCGCGTGTCGTCCCCGGGTACGTCGTACTCTCGAGCACGACGACCGTGCCGGGGCGGACCTGGCGCTGAATCGCGTCGGCGGCAGAAATGACGTACGCCATGTCCGGGTCGCGCGTCTTCGAGAGCGGCGTCGGCACGGCGATCGAGATGGCGTCGCAGGCGCCGAGCTCGGCCTCGTCCGTCGTCGCGACGAAGCGCCCGGCCGTCACAGCCTCGGCCACAGCCGACGCTTCGACGTCCTGGATGTGCGAATCGCCCGCGTTCAGCAGATCGACGACGCGCGCGCTCACGTCGTAGCCGACCACGCGGAAGCCCGCGTGCGCGAACTCGATGGCGAGCGGGAGTCCCACGTAACCGAGCCCGACGACGCCGATCGTGGCGGTCCGGTCGGCGATCTTGGCGAGCAGCTGTTCCTTCATAGGCGGGCGAGGGCGCGCGAAGCGCGAGAGTGGTGCGGTGGCGGTACGGCGTGAACGGGTGTTCGACGCACCAACGCGTCGATCGTCAACGGCCGTAGAACTCCCGCACCGCCTCGATCACCTCATCGAGCTGGCTGCGGGTAAGCTCGGGATACACCGGCAGCGACAGAACTTCCCCCGCCGCACGCTCCGACTCCGGACACTGCCCCTCGCCGTAGCCGAGGTAAGCGAAGCAGGGCTGTAAGTGCAGCGGCAGCGGATAGTAGACGTAGCTGCCGATGCCGCGCGCCCGGAGGTGGGCCTGCAACGCGTCCCGGCGGTCGGCGCGCAACGTGTACTGGTTGTAGATCGACTCGTTCGCGGCGTCGACGAAGGGGGTACGAACCTCCGAGACGTCGGCGAAGGCAGCATCATAGTACGCCGCGTGCTCGCGTCGTGTCGTACTCCACGATGCGAGATGCGGCAGCTTGGCGGCAAGTACAGCGGCCTGAAGCGCGTCGAGGCGGCTGTTGTAGCCGACCTCCTCGTGATAGTACGTCTTTCGCGAGCCGTGCGTCCGCAGCTTCATCAGGCGCTCGCTTACCGCGGCGTCTTGCGTGACGATCATTCCGCCGTCGCCGTAGCCGCCCAGGTTTTTCGACGGATAGAAGCTGAACGTGCCGATCGCGGCGCACTCGCCGGCCATCCGCCACTCGCCGTCGATCATGCGCCGTGCGCCGATCGACTGTGCGGCGTCCTCGATCACGGGAACGCCCGGCGCGGCCGCTTGAACGCGCTCGATCGCGGCCATCTGCCCGAACAGGTCAACCGGCACGACGGCCTTCACGTCGGGCGTAATCGCCGCTGCGACGGCGTCCGGTGAGATGTTGAACGTGTGGGGATCGATGTCGACGAACACCGGCGTTGCCCCGACGTTGTGGATCGTGCCGGCGGTCGCGAAAAACGTGAACGGCGTCGTGACGACCCGGTCCCCGCGCCCGACGTCGAGCGCGCGCAAGGCGAGGAGGATCGCGTCGGTGCCGTTCGCGCATCCGACGGCGTGCGCCGCGTGTGACAGCGCGGCCACCGCACGCTCGAACGCCGCGACCGGCTCACCGAGGATGAATGCCTGGTCGTCGACGACGCGCATGAGCGCCGAGACGACGTCGTCTCGGATGGTGGCGTGCTGGGCGCGGAGGTCGAGGAGCGGGACGGCCATGCGGGGGGTCGGGGCGGGCCCGGCACGTCCACCGCGCCGGAACCCACAAAGCTGCCCGCGCTCCGAGACCAAGTCAACGGAACGTAGAACGCGGGCGGACCGCGCGCCGCGGATCCGCGTCAGCCGAGGCGGAGCGGGATCGGCACCTCGCACCCCGTCCGTGCGCTCTCGTAAATCCCGAGGATCAGCTCCAGCGACTTGCGCCCCGCACGCCCATCCGTTTCGGCCGGTGCCTGGCCGCGCAGCACGGCGAGCACATTCCGGTAATACGCCTCGTGGCCGAACCCGTAGACCGTAGGCGGGTTCGTCGCGGTCGCGTCGACGAGTTTGTCGTCGTCGTCGTAGTCGGCGAACTGCCAGTGCTCGACCTTGTTGACGGCGGTCCCGCCGACCTTCGCCGTGCCGCGTTCGCCGAGGAGCGTGATCGAGCCCTCGAGGTTGCGCGGGTAGGTCAGCATCGAGACTTCCATCACGCCGAGCGCGCCGTTGCGAAAGCGCAGCACGGCCGCGCCGACGTCCTCGGCTTCGATGCGTCGGGCGAGCGTCGCGGTCTTGGCGACCACGCTCTCGACCGGGCCCATGAGCCACTGGACGAGGTCGACGTAATGCGACGCCTGGTTCATGAACGCGCCGCCGTCGAACTCCCATGTGCCGCGCCACGGCGCCTGGTCGTAGTACTCCTGCGGCCGCGTCCAGCGGACCGTGCAGTTGGCGACGAACAAGCGGCCGAAGCGCCCCTTGTCGACGGCGCGCTTGAGCAGCTGCACGGCCGGGTTGAGGCGATTCTGCTTGACGACGAAGAGTTGCACGCCGGCCTCGTCGCACGCTCGAACGAGCGCGTCCGCACCGGCGAGCGATATCGCCATGGGCTTCTCGCTCAGCACGTGCTTGCCCGCGCGCGCGCCCGCGATGCCGTGCGCCGGGTGGAGCCCCGAGGGCGTGCAGACGGCGAGCAGGTCGAAGGCGGCGTCGGCGAGCATCGCGTCGAGGCTCGTGTACCAGGGCACGCGCTGCGCGTCGCCGAGGTCGCGCGCGCGTGCCTCGACGACGTCGCAGACCGCGGCCAACGTGAGGCCGTCGATCTTGCCGATCGCCTCGACGTGGTTCCGGCTGATGCGGCCGCAGCCGACGAGGCCGACCCGGACCGGCGCGTCGGGCACGACCGCACTCACGCGGGCACCTCGGCGTCGCGCGTCGGGCGGAGTGCGTCGCCCACGAGCAAGTACCGCGCGTCGCACGCCGGGCAGGTGACCGCCATCTCGGGGCCGGGCGCCGCGATCGGCGCGTCGAGCAGTTCGCCGCACGCGCACGCCCAGCCGCGCCGGCGCGCGGGGACGCCGGCGACGACGGCGTACGCGGGGACGTCGCGCGTGACCACCGCGCCGGCGCCGACGAACGCGTACTCGCCGATCGTGTTGCCGCAGACGACCGTCGCGTTCGCGCCGATCGACGCGCCGCGGCGGACGAGCGTGCGCCGGTACTCGTGCTTGCGCGAGACGTGGCTCCGCGGGTTGAGCACGTTCGTGAACACCATCGACGGCCCGCAGAACACGTCGTCCTCGAGCTCGACCCCCTCGTACAGGCTCACGTTGTTCTGGATCTTCGCGTTGCGGCCGATGCGCACACCGGACATGGCGACGACGTTCTGGCCTAACGAGCAGTCCTCGCCGACGTCCGCGCCGGGCATCAGGTGACAGAAGTGCCACACCTTGGAGCGCGCGCCGACGCGCGCGCCCTCGTCGACGTAGCTCGACGGGTGCACGAACGCGGTCGGGTCGACGCCCCGACTCACGCCGGCACCGCGGCCGCGAGTCGCTCGTGCCACTCCTGCAGCGAGCGCACGTCGACCGCGTCGGAGCGCGCGGCCTGGATCCCCTCGGCCACGGCCATCGCCGCCGCGAGCGTCGTCGTGTACGCGACGCGGCGCGAGACCGCGCCTTGACGCAGCGAGAGGTCGTCCTCCTGCGCCGACTTGCCGCGCGGCGTGTTCACGAGGAGCCCGACGGTCCCGTTCACGAGCAGGTCCATCCCGTTCGGGCGGCCTTCGCTCAGTTTGTACACCCGCTCGCTCGGGACGCCGGCGCGCGCGAGCGCGGCGCCGGTGCCCTCGGTCGCATGGAGCTGGAATCCCATCTCGTGGAAGCGCCGCGCGACGGCGACCACCGCGGCCTTGTCGCGGTCGTTCACCGAGATGAACACCGCGCCCGCGTTCGGCAACCGGTTGTCGGCGGCGAGCTGCGACTTCCAGAACGCCGCGCCGAAATCGTCCGCGATCCCCATCACCTCGCCCGTCGAGCGCATCTCGGGGCCGAGGATCGGGTCGAAGGCGCGGAACTTGTTGAACGGGAACACCGCTTCCTTCACGCTCACGTACGGGGGCACGATCTCGTGCGTGAAGCCGAGGTCGGCGAGTCGCTCGCCGAGCATGACGCGGGCGGCGAGCGCCGCGAGCGGGACGCCGATCGCCTTGCTCACGAACGGGATCGTGCGGCTCGCGCGCGGATTCGCCTCGAGGACGTAGACCGTGTTGTCGCGCACGGCGTACTGCACGTTCATCAGCCCGACGACGCCGAGCCGGCGCGCGAGCGCGACCGTCTGCGCGCGGAGCCGGTCGAGCACGTCGGCGTCGATCGTGACGGGCGGCAGGACGCACGCCGAGTCGCCCGAATGCACGCCCGCCTCTTCGACGTGCTGCATGACGGCGCCGATGACGACGTCGTGGCCGTCGGAGATCGCGTCCACGTCGACCTCGACCGCGTCCTCGAGGAAGCGGTCGATGAGGACGGGGCGGTCCTCGCTCACGCGCGCGGCGCGGACGAAGTAGTCGCGGAGCGACGGCTCGTCGTAGACGATTTCCATCGCGCGGCCGCCTAACACGTACGACGGGCGGACGAGCGCGGGGTAGCCGACGCGCGCGGCGACCGCGACCGCCTCGTCCGCGCTCGTCGCCGTCCCGTTCGGCGGCTGCTGGAGGTCAAGGTCGCGGGCGAGGGCGTCGAACCGGCGCCGGTCCTCGGCCACGTCGATCGCGTCCGGCGGCGTCCCGAGGATACGCACCCCGGCCTGCTCCAGCGCGCGCGTCAGCTTGAGCGGCGTCTGCCCGCCGAGCTGCACGATCACGCCGATCGGCTGCTCGCGGTCGACGACCTCCAACACGTCTTCGAGCGTCAGCGGCTCGAAGTAGAGCTTGTCGGACGTGTCGAAGTCGGTCGAGACGGTCTCCGGATTGGAGTTGACCATGATCGTCTCGTACCCCGCGTCGCGGAGCGCCAGCGCGGCGCGCACGCAGCAGTAATCGAATTCAACGCCCTGGCCGATCCGGTTGGGGCCGGAGCCGAGGATCACGACCGAGTCGCGCGCGGAGCGCGGCGCCTCGCCCTCTTCGTCGTAGCAGCCGTAGAGGTACGGCGTCGCCGACGGAAACTCGCCGGCGCACGTGTCGACCATCTTGTACGCGGGGCGCACGCCCGCGGCGTGGCGCGCGTCGCGGACGGCCTGCTCGGTCGTGCCGCTGAGCGCCGCGAGCTGGCGGTCCGAGAAGCCGAGGCGCTTCATGCGGCGGAGCGCGCCGGGGCCGCCGCGCTCCGCGTCGCCTAACACGGTGTACGCCCGCTCGGCCGCGACGACCTCGCCGAGTTGGGCGAGGAACCACGGGTCGATGCCCGTGAGGCCCGCGATCTCGTCGACCGCGAGGCCCGCGAGGAACGCGCGCTTGAGCTGGTAGACGCGCTCGGGCGTCGGCTGGCGCAGCGCGGCGCGGAGCGTCGCGGGCTCGTCGTCGGCGAGGCGGTCGTCGGCGAGCGACTCGCCCACGGTCCAGCCGCTCCGGCCGTTCTCGAGCGCGCGGAGCGCCTTCTGGAACGCCTCCTTGAACGTGCGCCCGATCGCCATGCTCTCGCCCACGCTCTGCATCTGCGTCGAGAGCCGCGCGTCCGCGCCGGGGAACTTCTCAAACGCGAAGCGCGGGCACTTCACGATCACGTAGTCGAGCACGGGCTCGAACGACGCCGGGGTCGTGCGCGTGATGTCGTTCGGGATCTCGTCCAGGCGGTAACCCACGGCCAGCTTGGCGCCGATGCGCGCGATCGGGAAGCCGGTCGCCTTGGACGCGAGCGCGGACGAGCGCGACACGCGGGGGTTCATCTCGATCACGACGAGGTCGCCGTTCGCTGGGTCGACGGCGAACTGGATGTTGCACCCGCCCGCGTCGACGCCGATCTCGCGGATGATCGCCACGGCCGCGTCGCGCATGCGCTGGTACTCGCGGTCGGTGAGCGTCATCGCCGGCGCGACCGTGATCGAATCGCCCGTGTGCACGCCCATCGGGTCGAAGTTCTCGATCGAGCAGACGATCACGACGTTGTCGGCCGAGTCGCGCATGACCTCGAGTTCGAACTCCTTCCAGCCGATGAGCGAGCGCTCGATGAGCACCTGCGAGACCGGCGACAGGTCGAGCCCGCGGCGGACGATCTGCTCGTACTCGTCGCGGTTGTAGGCGATGCCGCCGCCGGACCCGCCTAACGTGAACGACGGGCGCACGATCGCGGGGAAGCCGGCCCACTCCGCAATCGCGGCGGCCTCGTCCCACGTCGTCGCGATCTTGCCGGCGGGCGTCTGCAGCCCGATGCGCCGCATCGCGACGTCGAACTCCTGCCGGTCCTCGGCCGTCTTGATCGCCCGCGCGTTCGCGCCGATCAGCTCGCACCCGTAGCGCTCGAGCGCGCCGTTCTCGGCGAGCGCCATCGCCACGTTGAGCGCGGTCTGCCCGCCCATGGTCGGCAGGATCGCGTCGGGCCGCTCGCGCGCGATGATCCGCTCGACGAAGTCGGGCGTGACCGGCTCGATGTAGGTCCGGTCGGCGATCTCCGGGTCGGTCATGATCGTCGCCGGGTTGGAGTTCACCAGGACGACTTCGTAGCCCTCCTCGCGTAAGGCTTTGACGGCCTGCGTCCCCGAATAGTCGAATTCGGCGGCCTGTCCGATGACGATCGGGCCGGAGCCGATGACGAGGATTCGGCGGAGGTCGTTGCGGCGGGGCATGGCGGACGGGGACCGCGGAGCGGGCGCGGAGAGCGGGCGCGGAGAGCGGGCGCGGAGAGCGGGCCCGGACCGGGACCGCGGAGGCGTCAGGCCGCCGCGATCAGGTCGTCGAGGAGGTCGTCGAGCGTGCGGCGCGGCGCCCACCCGGTGTCCGCGGCGAGCTTCGCCGGGCTGCCGACGAGCGCGGGAACCTCGGCGGGCCGGACGAGCGCCGGGTCACTCTCGACGGGCGCGGCGACCCCGGTGCGCGCGAGTACGCGCCGCGCGAGGTCGCCGACTGAGTGGCCGACCCCGCTCGCGACGTTGTACGCCTCGCCGGGACGGCCGCGCTCGGCGAGCGCAATATAGGCCGCCACGACGTCATCGACGTGCAGGAAGTCGCGCACGGCCGTCTGGTTGCCCATCACGAGGGGTCGGCCGGGTGGCCCGTCGCGGAGCGCCCTCGCCCGGCCGACGAGGCCGGGGAGCAGAAACCGGAAGTGCTGGCCCGGGCCGCTGTGGTTGAAGCTGCGCGTCGCGATCACGCGCACCGCATCGCCGCGCCATGCCTGAAGCGCGAGCGTTTCCTGCGCCACCTTCGTCGCGGCGTACACGGTGTGTGGACGCTGCACGGCCGTCTCGACCAGTGGAAGGTCGGCCGGATCATGGCGCCCGTATTGCTCGCCGCTGCCGATCACGACGACGACGGGGTCGAGCGTGCCCGCGCGGCGCCGCTCGCCGATGACGCTGACGAGGCGGGCCGCGGCGACCGCGTTCACCTCGGCCGCGTAGCCCGGGTCGGCGGCGGCCGCAGGGACGAACGACACGCCCGCGAGGTGGAACACGGCATCCGGCGCGGACGCGTCCACCGCGGCCCGGAGGTGCGCGATGTCGCGGACGTCGCCGCCGAGCCACGTCGCGGCCGACGCGTCGGCACCGGCCTGCTCCGACTGTTGCGCCGTCGCGGTGACGCGCCACCCTGCCGATTCGAGCGCCCGGACCAGCCGTCGACCGACGAAGCCCGCCGCGCCGGTGACGAGCGCCGAACGTGTCACGGACCGATCACGCGCGACGGTACCGCGCGAGGTCGGCTTCGACCATCATCTGCACGAGCGCGTGGAAGCCGACGGTGGGCGTCCAGCCGAGCTTCTCGCGCGCCTTGGACGGGTCGGAGACGAGCAGGTCGACCTCCGCCGGGCGGAAGAAGCGCTCGTCCTGCCGCACGTACTCGCGGTAGTCGAGTCCGACGACCTTGAACGCGGTGTCGCAGAAGTCCCGCACGCTCCACGTCTGCCCGGTGCCGATCACGTAGTCGTCGGGCGCGTCCTGCTGCAGCATGCGCCACATCGCGTCGACGTAGTCGCCGGCGAAGCCCCAGTCGCGCCGGGCGTCGAGGTTGCCGAGCGGAAGGTCGCGCGTGAGGCCGCAGGCGATGCGGGCGACCGCGTCCGAAATCTTGCGCGTGACGAACTCGAGGCCGCGCCGCGGGCTCTCGTGGTTGAACAGGATCCCGCTCACCGCGAACAGCCCGAAGCTCTCGCGGTAGTTGACGGTGATCCAGTGCCCGTACACTTTCGCGACGCCGTACGGGCTCCGCGGGTAGAACGGCGTGTCCTCGTGCTGCGGCGTGTGCACGACCTTGCCGAACTGTTCGCTCGAACTCGCCTGGTAGAAGCGGGCGTTCGGCGCCGCCTTCTTGAGCGCCTCGAGCATCCGCGTCACGCCTAACGCCGTGAACTCGCCGGTGAGTACCGGCTGTGTCCAGGAGGTCTGGACGAAGCTCTGCGCGGCGAGGTTGTACACCTCGTCTGGCTTCGCGTCGCGCACGGCGTCGACGAGCGAATGCTGGTCGAGCAGGTCGGCGCTGACGAGCTCGACGTCGTCGAGGATGTGCCCGATGCGCTCGAAGTACGACGTCGAGCTGCGGCGGACGACTCCTACGACGCGGTAGCCCTTCTGGAGCAGAAGTTCGGCGAGGTATGACCCGTCCTGCCCTGTGATTCCGGTGATGAGTGCCGTCGGCATGCGCGCCAATGTAACCCGTCCAGAGGTGGATTCCTCTTGACGCGACGAAGGGGAGCCCGTGCGGGCTCCCCTTCGTGCGATCGCGCACCGTCGCGGTTCAGACCGCGGCGGCGACCCCGCGCGGCGCGCGCTGCACCTTGCCGGCGTTGAGGCAGCCGGTGCAGACCCGCACCTTGACGATCTTGCCCTCGGCCTGCACGCGGACGACCTGCAGGTTGGGCTTCCACACGCGGCGCGTGCGGTTGTTCGCGTGCGACACGCTGTTGCCGTGCGCGACGCCCTTGTCGCAGACGTAGCAGCGACTGCGGTTAATGGCCATGGATGCGTCTCCGGTCAGCTTACGAACTCGATGCGCGCCATCTCGGCCCCGTCGCCGCGACGGTGCCCCGTCTTCAAAATGCGCGTGTAGCCGCCCGGGCGGGCCACGAACTTCGGGCCCCACTCCTGGAACAGCTTGTCCGCGGCCTCGCGCTTGTGCACGTGCCGGCCGGCGAGCCGGCGCGCGTGCAGGGTGCCGCGCTTGGCCTTCGTCACGAGCTTCTCGACGAAGGGGCGCAGCTCCTTGGCCTTGGCCTCGGTGGTCTCGATGGCGCCCTGCTCGATGAGCGAGGTCGCGAGGTTGCGGAGCAGCGCGAGGCGCTGCTCGCTCGTGCGGCGGAGCTGCCGTCCGGCCTTCCGGTGACGCATGGTGGTGTCCCCTACTCCTCGTCGTCTTCTGGCGCGTTCGCGGCGGCGCGGCTCGGTGCGGTTCCCCAATCGGTGATCCGCACGCCCTCGCCGGTCTCCTCGTAGCGCATGCCAAAGTTGAGCCCCTCGCGCTCGAGGAGGTCGGCGATCTCCTGGAGGGACTTTTTGCCGAAGTTCTTGACCTGCAAGATCTGGCTCTCGTTGAGCCGGACCAGATCCCCGAGCGTGCGGACGCTCGAGTTCTTGAGCGAATTGACGCTGCGCACCGACAGCTCCAAATCGTCGATCGGCGTGCGCAGCAGCTCGGCGGTGCGGCGGGCGTCGCCGCCCTCGAGGCCGACGCCGTTGCTGCTCCCGCCGTGCGGGCCGAAGCTCGCGAAGTACTGGAAGTGCGTCTGCGCGAGGGCCGCGGCGTAGCTCACCGCCTCCTCGGGGGAGAGCGTGCCGTTGGTCTCGACCGTCAGCGTCAACCGGTCGTAGTCGGTGCGCTGCCCGACGCGGGTCTCCGCGACGGAGAAGTTCGCGCGGCGGACCGGGTTGTAGATCGCGTCGATGCGGACGAGGTCCACGGGGAGGCCGCGGTCGACCGGGTGCTGGTCGCTCTCGACGTACCCGCGGCCCTTGTTGACGTAGAGCTCGACGTTCAGCTCGCGGTCTTCCTGGAGCGTGAGGATGTGGTGCGACGGCTCGACGACGCGGACGCCCGGGGCCTGCTGGATGTCGGCGGCCGTGACCGGCCCCGACTCGCTCTTGCGGATGCGGAGCACCGACGTGTCGACGTCGGCGTCGAGCGCGAGGACGAGCGTCTTGAGCTGCCCGATGATCTGGTGCACGTCCTCGACGACGCCCGGGATCGTCTGGTGCTCGTGGAGCACGCCGTCGATCCGGAATCCCCACACGGCCGCGCCGCGGAGCGACGACAGGAGGAGCCGGCGCATCGCGTTGCCGAGCGTGTGGCCGAAGCCGCGCTCGAGCGGCTGCAGTCGGAACTCCGCCACGTTCGCGTTGTCGTCGCGCTTCGTCGATTCGACGAGCTGCGGGCGGACGAGCCCGCGGAGGTCAATTGCTGCCATGAGTGTCTTGGATTGGTCTCACTCGGGTACGAACCCGAGCGACGCCCTGCCCCGCCCTTCACGCGCGGCAGGCTCGTTGGGGAGTGAAGGTCCCGACCTGTGGTTCAGGTACTGCGGTCTTACCTGGTGGTACCTGTCGTCCCGAGCGCAGCGCGGGCCC
>JAABUZ0100001556.1_pt1 | contig 42910 bp, 33 predicted proteins | sample 5562091 | NCBI WGS metagenome assembly JAABUZ01 (sample SAMN12813069, study PRJNA571459) | rock metagenome | isolation source: Antarctica rocks | place: Antarctica: Victoria Land, Linnaeus Terrace sud | collected 2015-12-21
TATTCATTTGGTACTCGTCCCCTTTCTATAATTTTTAGAAGAGCTTTGGCCTGTTTTTTCTCTATTTAGTCTCGTTCCTGCCGTTGTTACGCTGCACTCTTTGAAGAACGATGAAAGTATCTATGGAGATTCTTGCGCTTGCTTTCTTGTTGGCATGCTTCTTGCAAAACAGAAAAGAGGGAGAGCTTTTATAGACTGCGTAGCGAAAAGAGCCGGGAGCGAATGTTCCTGCGATTTCCGGAGATCATCTTTTCGCTTAAAGTAGAAGTGTAAGGAGTACCTGGAATGGCGACAAGAGTAGTCAAAGCATCGCATACAAGTGTGTCCAATGTAGCTGTAGTCGTTGAAAAAAAGCGTAGTGCGCAGGGGCTTGTCTTTGATGAGCCAGTTCTGGAGGATGAGAAAGAGTTTGCCTATGAGTGCGATGATGAGTTCCAGGAAGAAGAGGATCAGCGTGCAGCGGTCGACGATGCGGTCAAGCAGTATTTAAAGGAGATAGGGATGTACCCTCTTCTTTCTGCTGAGCAAGAATTGCTCCTGGCGGAACGTATTGCACGTGGGGATGGGCGTGCTCGACAGCGCCTGATCGAGGCGAATTTACGCCTGGTAGTAAGCATTGCCAAGCGGTATTCTAATCAAGGGCTGCCGCTGTTAGACCTGATTCAGGAAGGCAATATCGGTCTTATGCGCGCTACACAGAAATTTGATTATAAGCGTGGCTTCCGTTTCAGTACGTACGCGACGTGGTGGATTCGCCAGGCGATCAGTCGCACGATTGCTGAACACTCGCGTTGCATTCATATTCCCGTTCATGTCGTTGAACTGATCTATAAAATCAAGCGCGTTGCTCGTCGTATGTATCAAGAACAAGGGATTGAGGCGCTACCAGAGCAGATTGCGGCTGAGGTGGGTCTACTGCCAGAGCGTGTGGTGGAATTATTGAATGCTGCTGAGCAGCCCATCTCTCTTGATGCACCTATGGCTGATGACGAAGAATATCATCTGGCTGACACATTAGAAGAGAACACAGCACCTGTGCCAGTTGACCAATCATCTTATATTCTTCTTCAGGAACAGATCGATCAGGCTCTTACCGTGCTCAATCCGCGTGAGCGTGTAATCATTGAGATGCGCTATGGCTTGAAGGATGGCCACTCGCTTTCGCTTGATGAAGTAAGTACTATTTTCCATCTCACCCGTGAGCGTATTCGCCAGATCGAGGTGAAAGCGTTGCGAAAACTGCGCTATCCTGAGCGTTACGAAGGAATGCGCGAGTTGGCTCGTGCTTAAGTATCGGAATAAATCATTGATAAAGTAACCTGAAAGAAAAAGAAAGAGCTCCCTTTACAGAGAGAAGGAGCTCTTTCTTTGTGCTATTCTACGGCGACAACGCCCCCCGCCTTTTCCTGTAGATAAGCCTGTATAAATGGATCGACCTCACCAGCGAGGTAGCCATCCGTGTCGCTCATCTCAAAGTTTGTGCGGTGGTCCTTCACAATATTATAAGGATGGACGGTGACTGTGCGAATCTGTGTGCCGAAGTCGGCCTGCACATTTTCACCCTTCAGCCGTGCTGTCTCTTCCTCCTGCCTCTTCTGTTCCCGTTCATAGAGGCGTGCTCTGAGCAGCTTCATCGCAACCTCGCGATTCTGTAGCTGAGAGCGTTCGTTCTGACAGGTCACGACGATGCCGCTAGGAAGATGGCGTATGCGCACCGCAGAATCAGTTTTATTGACGTGCTGGCCCCCTGCGCCAGTCGAGCGGTAGGTATCAGTCTCAATATCTTCAGGCCTGATAGTGATCTCAATCGAGCTCTCAATATCGGGAAGAGCCTCGACTTTGGCGAAAGATGTATGACGGCGGTGTGCTGCATCAAATGGAGATAGACGGATTAAGCGATGAGTGCCAATCTCTGAACGCATATAACCATAAGCATAGCGGCCGCTGATCTCAACGGTAACGCTCTTAACGCCCGCCTCTTCACCTTCGCTATAGTCGTAGATCTCAGTGCGGAACTTATGATGCTCCGCCCAGCGCAGATACATACGCAGAAGCATCTCCGCCCAGTCCTGAGCATCCACTCCGCCACTGCCAGCATGGATGCTAATGATAGCATCCCTTGCGTCATGTTCACCACTCAGCATGAGGGCAAACTGCAGCTTCTCGACCTGTTCTTCAATCGGGGAAAGCGACCGCGCGACTTCATCCTGCATCTCTTCATCTGGCTCCTCTTCCAGCAATTGTGCTAATCCGAGCAGGTCATTGATTTGCGCCGCCACACTCTCCCAGGTTGTAACCTCTTCGCGCAGGGCTCCCAGTTGCTGCATCTGCGTCTGTGCTCTACGGTTATCCGACCAGAAGTCAGAGGCCATACTTTCTTCTTCTAATCTTTGGATCTGTTCTGTCTTACTTGCCAGGTCAAAGACGCACCATAGTTTTCTCGACGCGTCTCCGCAGGCGTTCAATGCGATTTGTCAATTCATTCATAGCGACTATTTTAACACGTTTTCCTGTATAGAGACAAACCCATGTGGTTGTCGTGTGTCCACCCTCCTCAGAGGCTGCGTAGCGACAAACCTTTGTGGTTGTTGTATGTGCGCTATTGCTTATCTAACCAAGCAAAACAGGAACGAGCAACAGCTGTCTCTCCTCTTGCTTGCTCGCATGTTCCACTTCCTTCCGCTTCGCATCCTTATGTTTGTCTTCAGAAGAGGGCGGTAAAGCTTCAAGCAGGAGTAATCCAGGCTGACCAGGAAAGAGATGAGCGTAGAGAAGCTTCCCTTCGTAGGAACCGTCCGATCGTATTTGTATCGCTGTACCTCTCAAGCTTGTTACGGGTGTCATCGTGTGATCGAAGAGTGTGGCTTTTATAGAGCTGTTCCTGTGAGCAATAGTTCCTTGTACGATCAGTGGGGAGGTGCTTGTCGTGCGTAAATGAGCCTGGTTCAGCGTGATGCCAGCCGTTTGCGCGCCTGTAACAAACCACAGACCTTTTGCATCTTGCTGCACAAGCTTTGCAATCGAGACCGTGACTTCCATAGAAGGTTGAAGCTTGCTGAGGCGAACATGAGCTCTATTGTCATTAGCGTCAATGAGAGCACTGCGAAAGCTTTTTGGAGGCCATTTGAGAAGATCCTGGGCCATCTGTTCCGCCGTCGCCAAAGGCTCTGTCCACGGCAGATTTTGATCGACCTGCCCTTGCAGCGCTTCTGCCTCGCTGCGGCTGGAAACAGGATAAATTCCTGGAAAGGATGCCTGCCTCAAGCCGCCATCTTGCCATGTGTATTCTTGATAGACGTTCTCTTGTAACGGGAGCAAGAAGGTGTTCGCGTGTGCAGCGAGTGTGGTATCTAACTGGCCAATGCTGAGTGTATGTGCCGATGTAACCGTCGCCGTGCCCTCTATTAGCCCTTGCCGCTTAAAGAGAAGCGTGAGGGACGGGCTATGATGTTCCATTGAGCAGCCATAGAGATAAATATCTAGCAAATGCTGCGGCCCTTTGTCCTCCACCTGAACCATTGCCGAGGGCTGACCTGACGTAAGTGTATCTGTGAATTGGACGGCTAACATCTCTTGCAATTTCGCTATTGAGACGTACTGCGTATAGTTGGCGTTGCGAATCGCCTTATCGCAGGTATTGACTACGACCGTAGGGTAGGCGCTATGCGTAACCGCTATAAAGTGAAGAAGGGCGATAAGAGCCAGAAGAGAGAGCAGAATTGTAAGAAGAGGACATCTCTTGTTCTTCTGCTGTTCGGGCTCTATCTTGCTTGCGATGTCCGCCTCATGCCTCCAGCGCACATTTTTCATGGCTCATCATTTCCTTCGACTTTGCTTTTCTCTTCTTATTCTACAGAGTCGAAGGAAATCGTCTATCGTATAAGACCCTGCTGCATCGCAAATAGAACAGCCGCACCTACGATGAGGAGCAGCCCAATAAGCACAAGGATAAGGCCAGTTGTTCGCCCCTTCGCGTTTATCGCACGCCGTTGAGGAAGATATTGACTTGAAGACTGTGGATAGCTGTTGCCTACAAGCGCTTCAGTGTATGGTGAGCCTAACTGATAATTGACAGGACCCTGTGGTGGATAGCCTCCTGTGTTCTGAGCAGGATAGCTGACTGGTAGTGGTGAATATCTTCCACCTGATTGTGCTGGATATCCACTGTATGAATTGCCAGGCACCTGCTGTGGGGGTGCTTGTGTATTGTAGCGCACCTGCTCAACTCTGCTTGTGGCATCGCTAGCGGCCTGTGAGGTATATCCATAGTCGCCACTGCCGCGTAGGATTAATGGCTGTGGGTTATGAGGTGTCTGTGGAGGTGGCGAGTTCTGGACAATAAATGCGCGTGAGGCCACCGTCGCGTCATCAACGTGAAGATCTCCACTCGTCGCGACATCTGCCGTTTCTACTATTGTGCCACAGCGCGGACAGCGCGTACTTCCAGGGGCTAGCTGTTGGCCACATTGGCCGCAAAAACTCATAGATGCTCCTTTTCCCTACCCCTGTCGATTTATCGCGGTTGCCAGGGCTCTTGCTAGTAAATTCTCCATCAATGGATGATCAGTTCTAAATTTTTATGGGAAAGAGACTACAAAAGAATATCCTGGGTTTTAACCTATCTCTTTTATAGACGATTTTTCTACACAAATTGTTGCATATTCAAATGAAGAGAAGCTTGTTCTCTTGAAAAAGTTCCACTCGTCACGAGAACAAAAATCTTCAACTGAAGAGGATGAGCAGTTTTCTTTCCTCATCTGAAAGCACCAGTGCGTTGTTGCGCGGCGCTGGATAAATCTCTGCGCGCTCCCATAGTGGCCCGGTCACACTAGTACCACCACCGATCTGGACGCCTCGTTCGCGGAGCGCATTTAATAGTTCCTGAGCTTGAAAGAGAAAGATCGACTCGATCAACCAGGGACTGGCAAAGGCTGGTGTTGCTACCTCTGGTCCACTTAGGATAAGATAATAATCAGGATAAGCGTCTTGCTTAATATTGATCTGCCCATCATGCTTCGTCCGCCACTGTACATCCACACTATGCCCGGCAAGCGGTCCCAGCGTAAACCGCCCATCATATCCCCTATTTCTTCCCGCGTCATCTATCTTGATTTTGAAAATAATCGATGCGATATATTCCCCAACATTCCCCGCCTGAGCCGTTCGTCCAATAAACGTCGCCATCTTACTATCTATCGTATTCCTCGACTTTATCAGGTTTGCCAACCAGGGAAGATCACTCATATTTGTAACTCCTTTTTATTTTATATGTATACTACGTCGATGAATAGGGCGTTTTGCTCTAGAATCTTCTTCGAGAGGAGAAATAGAGGAAAATTTGTGCAGTTAGATTAGATCTCATCAACGTCTACAGGCTTTACTGAAGGAGGCTGTTCAATCTTTTCGGTATCTATAGTGTTGATAGAAGATACGGTATAAGTTTTTTCAATCTCTTTTATGGCAACGAGGTATCTTACTATTTTATCAATTTCTTCTTTTCTTAAATCTTTCGACACTTTGAATTTGAATTGTTTGTTTTTGTGGCCTACTTTCATTATAATCCCTTGTGTATTAGTGAGAGAATAAATGCAAACAGAAAGTTTCGAAGAAAAGGACTTACACCAAGCAGCTATTAACAACTTTCTCCACCTTTTCGTCTTTATTTGGGCACTATATCATTACAGATGAGGTCAATAAAAAGAAAGCAGCTCTTTGACAAGTTTTTTCTTTATCGATCCATATTTATATGCCCTATGAATTTGCAGTTTAGTAGCTCTTTAGAGTACTTAATACGTATAGTTCATGTTTTCACTTTTCAATCCTTTGCACAACGTGCAAAGGATTGAAAAGTGAAAACATGAACTATACGTATTAAGTACTTAAGTGTTATTGCAATAGATGAACCTTGAGAAACTCTAGTGTTGCCTGGATGATTTCGCTGGAGCGGGCGTCGTCATCACGTATATCGAAGCCGTGCTGTCCCGTAGGATGATTCATGAGAGTAAGTTCAACGTTTTGTGAGAGAGCTTCGTTGATAAAGCTGTCGAGCGCCTGATTGAGTATAGGGTAGTCGAGTCCTGCGCGTGCGATGAAGATTGGCGCGACATCGCCAGCTCGATTTAAGATGGACTCGCTGGCCGAGAACTCGGCGAAATCGTCTTCGCTAAAGATCGGTGGTGTTTGAGCCATTCCTTCTTCATCGCCGCCGTAGAGTCCATCGTAGTATGCCTTCACGTCAGGAAAGCCATAGTAGCAGACAATACAGTTGACGAATGGTGGTGTTTCGAACAGGCCCGCGCGCATTCCAAAGGGTCCACCTCCCGAGGCGCTCCAGATGCTGAGCTTCTCGCCGTCAATGTGCAGCTTCTTGCTGTGATCGCGTACGTAAGAGATAAGATCGTCTACATCGTTCGCCACTCCCGCAACATTGTGTAGTCCTTCTGTTGAACGATGGTTGGCCGTAACCGCGATGAGTCCCGAGGCTGCAATCAGTTGTCCCCAGGATACATATTGTCCGCTATCTTTGATGTCCTTGAGAAATTCTTGAGGACCATCACCATGAATAAGAACAACCGCTGGGAGCACAGATTTTGCGTGATCGGCCGGATAATACACATCCAGCTTGAGTTCCAGATCCTCTACCGTCTTGTATGTAACGTCCTTCTGAACCTTTGCCTTTTTCATGCCCGGAATAGTATAAACGACGCGTTGGTGTAATAAGGCATCTTCCTCTTGTTCATCTAACTCTTCAATATAGTCTTGCTCATCCATATTTCTTGACCTCTTCCCTTTTTTTGAACATTTGTACTAATGCTAATGGTAACATATTTTTACCTATGCGGGTAGATCAACAATGCACAGTTACATCTCCTAATAGTATCTATAAGTATCCATGCATTGGTCATTATTATTTTATGATTGAGTAGAGATTTGCTTTGCTTCCCATTTGTGCGTTGTTCTCTATACATATCATATTTGTGTACGGAAAGGGTGTGTAATGGCAAAAGATTATCGCGATGAAAAGATGCAAGCATATCGCCAGGCTTTCTTGCAAAAACTTGGAACTCTTCCTGAAGCGTGTCCACTGGATGCACTCGTTGAGGAACGTCACCACGTGGAAGGCTACACCCGTGAGCGCATCAGTTATGCAACGAGTCCGAGCGTGCGGGTGCCTGCTTTTCTCTTGATTCCGGATGCGTTGACGGAAAAAGTGCCGGCAGTTGTGTGTATTCATCAACATAACGGCGAATATCATCTTGGCAAGAGTGAGCCTGCCGGCATAGCGGGCAATCCCGATATGTTCTATGCACTAGAGCTGTGTCGACGCGGGTATATCACTATTGTACCTGATCAAGAAGGCTTTGAGGAGCGCCAGGCTTCGCCGGAGGAGAAGAGTCGCTGGCTGCACTCGACGCAGCGCATTCTTGAAAATGATAGCTACGAGAAGTATTTAGCTCTACGCTATCTAATGTATGGCAGTACTCTTCAAGCGCGCTATCTATGGGATCTCGCGCGGGCCGTCGATTATCTCTGTACTCGCCCGGAGGTGGATGCTGAGCGCATTGGCGCGCTGGGCCACTCGCTGGGGGGGCAAGAGGTGTGCTGGCTCCTCTTATTTGATACAAGGGTGAAGGTTGGAGTCTGCTCCTGTGGAATCGGCACCTTTGAAACGATCTTTCGCGATGGCATTAACCATAATTTTGCTGCCTATGTTCCTGGCCTTCTCACCATCGGAGATATCGATCTGCTCATCAGCACTCTTGCGCCCACACCACTGTTGCTCACGGCCGGTATCTATGACCTCATCTTTCCCATCGACGGTGTACGTCAGATCGCACAGACTGCTCGATTACCCTATGAAGCCGCTCTAAGACCAGATGCTTTCCGCTTGCGTGCGTTTGTTGCTGGTCACGGTTTTTCTGCTCCTATACGCACTGAAGCATATGAATGGCTGGATCGCTGGCTGCTGCACTAGGGCTGCTATAGCCCTCTTGTTTGATTGCTTGCTAAACTTTTACATGCATGCTATTCTAGTACTAATGGTCTAAATTTTTATTTTTCAGTGGCTATGAGGAGGATGGGCGATGGCGCAGGAGGAGCACAGTGCATCTCCGCAGCAGAGCACATTATTGCGTCGTGCGCATGAACTATTAGAGAGCCTGGGTGCACCAACTGCTGAGGCGTTGCTCATCAAGCATCTCTTTGGAGCAAGTGGAAAGCAGCAGATGTGGACGGTGCTGTTGCGTCAGGTGTTGCGGAGCTCTTCGCTATTTGAAGTGATGAGTGACGTTGAGCTGGGCGGTGAACTGCACTGGTCCTTGACTGCCTGGCGTAATACGCAACAGTTTCTGACAGATGTTGATCTGGTCGTTATAGATACTGAGACGACGGGCATGCGTCCCGGTCCCGATCGCGTCATCGAGGTCGCAGCCGTGCGTGTACGCGGCGGCGCAATTATCGACACATTTCACAGCCTGATGAATCCTCGTCGCAGCGTTCCCTCTTTCATTGTACGCTTTACAGGCATCACGCAGGCAATGGTCAACGAGGCCCCTCCGGCCGCTGAGGTTATGCTCGATCTATTGCAGTTTGTAGATGGCGCGACGCTCGTTGGGCATAATCTGGGCTTTGACATTCGATTTCTAGCGCACGAGGCGCAGCTACTCGGCCTGGCGTTTCCTGTTGATGGCCTGGACACAATTCCTCTTGCACGCCGTTTCCTTCCTGGCTTGAAACGGTTTAAGCTAGATATGGTGGCAGCTCACTTGAATATTCAGATCCGTAATCGCCACCGCGCCCTGGGTGACGCGGAAGTGACGGCCGAAGTACTGCTCTGTATCCTCGAACGTGCGCAGCAAGAGGGCATTTCCACATTAGGCCATCTACAGCGCCGTTTGCAGCTGCCCGTTGTGTGGAGCGGTGATATCTCCCAGGCTGAAAAGCAAAAAGAGGGCTCATGGCGCGCCGACGGAAAGCTCTCAGCAAACGCCGCTACCTCCCGCCCCAACGGGAGCCTTTTCCTGAATCCTGCCTGGAAGCATGACTTTCCCACAAAACCCGGTGTGTATCTTATGAAGGATGCTTACAATCAGGTTATTTATGTGGGCAAGGCGAAATGTCTGCGTGACCGCCTGGCTTCGTACTACAGCCAGCCGCTAGGCTATACGCGGAAGATGGATGGCCTGCTACAGAGTGTGAAGGAGATTGAGACGCGTGTGCTGGGTTCAGAGCTCGAAGCCCTGCTCGTCGAGTCGCAGCTGATCAAAGAGTTGCAGCCAGCATATAACGTGCAGTTGCGCAACTACGAACTCTACCCCTTCATCAAAATTGATATTCAACATCCCTTTCCTCGCGTCTACGCTACACGCGAAGTTGCGGCCGATGGTGCGCGCTATTTCGGTCCATTCCGCAGTCGGCGGGTGGTCGATCTGACCATTGAGCTGGTGCAAAAGGTATTTCCGGTCAGGACCTGTACGCGCAGCTTACCGCCGCTTGCCAAACCTTCTGATCCCTGCCTGCGCCATCATCTGGACCGCTGTGCCGCGCCCTGTCGCGATGGTGCCAATCCAGAGGCGTATCAGGAAGTGATCGCGCAGATCTGTGCCTTCCTGGGCGGCGAGCGCGAGGACCTGCTTGAGCGTCTGCGCCGGCAGATGATGGAGGCGGCGCAGCAGTTGAACTTTGAGCGCGCTGCCTGGCTCCGTGATGCTATTAAGTGCGCCGACGAGGTGTTGATCGGCCAGCGCCTCATCACAGGAGCCATTGAGGCCAACAATCTCTTTATCGTGTATCCCTCGGCGCAAGAGGGTTCGAACGAGATCTTTTTGATTCGTCATGGCCGGCTCGTGGAGCAGTGTTGTGTTCCTCATGAACGCGAGGCGATGGTCCAGGCAATCTTCACTCTTTTGCCTGTGGCGGAGCAATTGGGTGCTCCGCCCAGCGTGGTTGGCAAGGCCGAGGTGGACCAGATCAATATTATCAGCCGCTGGATACATCACCATAGCTCCGATCGTGCCTTTTTCCCTTTCCAGCATGCTCTGTCCGATGAGACGGAGATGCAGATGCTCGCGCAACGTATCTGGTACGACGTGGATCAGGCGCGCACACTCCCCATCTTGCAAGTTGGAGAGGAAGATGCTGGAGGGCTTGCGGGAGAAATTTTTGAGCCTGATGATGGGACTGTTTTGTTTGACTCCGATGCGTTATAATGGGCGTTATCTTGAGATATCAAATGAAGATGGTTTCATTTTGTCCCCGGTAGGTGAACTAGTACGAGGTTGACATGTTATTATCCGATAAACGTATTGTGGAGGAGATGAAGAGCGGCAATATTATCATCGAGCCGTTCGATGAGCGTCATCTGGGGACGAACTCGTATGACTGCCGCCTGGGCGAGTGGTATTTCCAGGGTAATGCGAATGTGGAAGCGATGCATCTGGATATTCCAGAGGAGATTCGCCACTATTGGGGAGAGCCACGCAGAGCCCTGGACGGAAAGATGGCGATTCGCCCTGGTACAACCATTCTCGCTCACACGCAGGAAATTATCGGAGGTCACAACGGCTTTCTTGCGAAAATGTACTCGCGCAGTACCGTTGCTCGCTCTGGCCTCTCCGTTTGCCGCTGCGCTGGCGTTGGCGATGTCGGCTATATTAGCCGTTGGACGATGGAGATCAGCAATCATACACAGACGACAATCTATGTGCCCGTCGGCTTCCGCATCTGCCAGTTGACCTTTGAGTATGTAGGCGAGACGCTCAAAGAGTACCACGGGAAGTATGGCAAGAAGGATCAGCAGTGGACGCCCCAGGATATGCTGCCCAAGCCCTACTTTGATTGGGACTACGAGGTCTATCGTACCGACCGCAGCAGAGTGTAGAAAGTCTTATCAGGCTGCCGAAGGATTCCAGTTTTTAAGAATAGAGAGATAGGGCGACGAAAGATGGCAAGGGGATATTTAATTTCGTTTGAAGGTTTGGATGGCGCGGGCAAGACGACGCAGATGGACATGCTCGGTCGCTGGTTAGATGAACAAGGGATCGCATACGTACGCACTCGTGAGCCCGGTGGCACTCCGCTGGGCCTTGAGATTCGGCGGCTGCTCTTCCACCATCCAGAACTAGCTATCGCTCCGTTGGCCGAGTCCTTTTTGTTTCAGGCTGATCGCGCCCAACACTTTGCTACACTGATCTTACCAGCTCTTGAGGCTGGCACGCTTGTTGTCACCGATCGTTGTTTTGATTCTAGTATCGCCTATCAGGGTGCCGCGCAAGGCGTGGGTACCGAGCTTGTAGAGCATCTCTCGCTACTGGCAACGCAGCAGCTCGCGCCCGACCTGACCTTCTTTCTAGACCTGGACCCTGCTCAGGCGCGTACCCGTACAAACGTTGAAAATGATCAAAGTGGCCGTCGTGAGCAGCAATCCCGTTTTGATCGCGCGGAAGAACCATTTCAGCTTCGCTTGCGTGAGGCTTTTCTCACGCTCGCCCAGGCTCATCCAAAGCGTATTAAAATTATTAATGCAGCACAGTCACTACAACATGTGCATCAGGAAATTGTTGCTCTCGTGATACACTTATTGCAAGGACGTTTATCCTAAAATCGTATGCGTGCTCGTCCTCTTTCTGATCTCATTAGCCTGACACAAACGAGTCAGCTTATGAGAATGCGACCATGTCTTTCAGTAGGCCGGTTCGTTTTCGGCAATCCCAAGAGCCGAATCGTTCGTACTATAATAGAGAAAATAATCTTAATTTGTTTTGAATTATAAGCAAAAATCATAGGGGATCTTTTTAATACTTAAAGGACAAGATCATGGATCAGGTGAACTGGCAGAGAAGGCGGGATATTCTTATCTGTGTCATCTGCATTGGTATCGTTTTGTGGGCGGCCTGGATTCTGCTCAACCAGTTTATTGAGGCTGTGCTACTACTCTTACTTGCGATGGCGGTTGCGTTTTTGATTACGCCGGTCGTCAACTATATGGAAAAACAGGGGAAGGCACCAAGATTGCTAGCGACTATTCTAGCGTATCTTGTAGTGCTCGCCTTTATTGGTGCTTTTGCCTATATCATTATCTTCTCGCTTGCTGATCAGGTGGCGGGATTCACTGCGACTATCTCGCTCTTCGCCGCCAATATTCCACAGAATTATGGCAATTTCTTAGCATTTCTACAGAAGCAAGCTGGCATCCCTGAAGCGAGCATCACGACTGTCACGTCTCAAATTCAGAGCCAGTTGTCTGCATTTGCTCAGGCTGCGGCATACAATGCAGTGAGCACGGTCTTCTTAGTAACCAATACGTTTCTAGACTTTCTTATCGTAGCGGTTCTTAGTTTCTACCTGACATTGGATGGCAAGCGTATTCGTAGCAATATTTTAAGTATTGTGCCACAGCGTGGTATGAAGCACGCGCTACTGTTTGAGGATGCGCTCAACCGCGTGGTTGGCAATTATATTCGTGGTCAGCTCATCCTGGCCTTTATTGTAGGCGTGATGGTAGCAATCGTCTGTGTGATTACTGGACTGCCACAGTTTGCAGTAATCTTTGGTGTGATGGGCTTTCTCTTTGAAACCATTCCAATGATTGGGCCGGGCTTGGCCTCGGTTGCTCCTATTCTGGCCTCGTTGCTCTTACCAGATCCGTTCCCACGAACCATTATTGTGGTTGGCTGCTTTGTGATCATTCAGGCGCTTGAAAGCAATGTGCTGGGACCGCGTATCGTTGGACATGCTGTCGGCCTGCATCCTGTTGCCTCAATTATGGCCCTGCTGGTCTTCGCCAAGCTCTTTGGAACGGCCTTTGGCCCGTTTGGTGGCGCGGTCGGCGCGCTGGTTGCAACGCCACTTGTAGCGGCCGCGTGGGTCGTTATTGCCAGCATTTATCGCTCGGCACGTGGTGAGACGGCGGATGAGATTATGAACCGCAAACGCGCGCCGTGGGCTATACGTCGCCCAACCATCCCAACATCTTTACTGCTAAGAGGTGCACCCACAAAGCACCGGTCAGTCGATGATACACTACCCCGTGTCCCAGCCCTACGGAGAAGAGATGTTGCCCCGCAACCGGCTGAACAACCTGTCCAAGAGCTGCAGGAGAGCAAGGATGAGGTGCGTGTTGGAGGACAGGAGATAGAGCGTCAGTAAAGTACAGAAACACTCTCTTCCACTCATCCATGTATATCAAATTCCTTATGAAGGGTCAAACAAGAAACAATGCGTTTTGGCCCTTCATCCCCCCAAATAGCCATCTCCTTGCCATTTCTACGTAAGATGGTTACAATTGCCTCTACAACTTTTATCGGCCAGCTAGCTCTTCATTCTCCGTATAAAATTGGATAGCATCAGACGTATCATTCGCTTTCGCCGTTTGTTTCTCTGAATACGCATTGTTTTAATCTTATTTCAATGAACTTGATGTAGACTGCGTAAAAAATATATGGCTTCTTGTCGCAAGTGGCTTTAACAGGGGGGGATTTATGCTAAAAATACAGAAAATACCGCAACAACGTTCTTTCAATGCATGGTTTATCGCAGGGACAATTTTCAGTCTGCTCTTTCTCGCATATACAGCTATATATGCGACGAAAGTATTGGATATGCAGACGCTAGAGATTGCGCGCTCGCTGTTGTTACGCCCAATTACGCGTGTGGATTGTATGTTTTATGAGTGGAGACATCTGGGGGAAGTGCCTGTAAGCGTGGTCATTACAGGTATTCTTGGCGGCATATGTATTTTGTCTGGCTTCCGTCGCCGGGTTGTCTTGTTCCTGATTTTGCTTTTACTGATTAGTGTTGGCGTTGAGGCTGTAGGCAAGAAAACGCTTGGTTTGCCGTTGCCCTCCACCCTACGCTCCGGTATGACTGTTTTGGAGTGTCCACAACTGACTGACAAGCCTTTCTCTTATCATTTCACCGCTGCAACTGCGCAATGGTCAAAAATTCCCGATCCACCCCGTGTGCAGGTAAGCTGGGCGCATGATGTCTCGCAGATGCCTATCGTCTTAGATGGTGAGATTGAGCGTAGTTTCCCTGGCGGCCACGCTACGCGCTGGGCCTTTTTAGGGATCATCGAGTGCTGGCTCTGCTGGCGTCTTCTACGAAGCCGGGTGTTGCGCGCCTTTTTGATTCCCATGTTCTTTCTCGGTTCATTCTTAGGAGGCTTTATGCAGTACTGGATTGGCGTGCACTTTATCACCGATACCATTTCCGGTTACTTGCTTGGTGTCGCCCTTGCCTGTTTTGCAATTAGCTTGCTCATCAGCAATGACATGAGGCGTATCCGGCAACAACAGGCAACCTCTTCACATCCCGCTGCTATAGAGAGCACACACGTAGCGACACTTTCTTAAGGTTCATGTTGTTCAGAGGAGAGGAACAGGAAGCAGGCGAACAGAGCTGTTTGCCTTTACAGACACGTTACCAGGATTGCAATAATCTCTTTTTGCGCTTCTGGGCCTCAAAATAATCAGGATCGAGTTCTAAAGCTCGATCGACTGCTTGCAATGCTCGTTCTTGCTGGCCAAGGATGCCCAGCACCCACGCTTTGCCATCCCATGCCTGGACGTAGTCTGCATCGAGTGTGAGTGCATGTTCAAAATCTGTAAGCGCCTCCTCGTAACGCGCCATCATAGCCAGGCATGTGCCCTTTGCATACCATGCCTCTGCATTTGTGTCATCCAGCGCAATCGCCCTTTCGGCTGCCTGTAATGCTTCTTCATAGCGAATCATATTTGATAACTGCAAGCTGTACTCTAGCCAGAATGTCGCCTGCTGCTTGCGTGTCTCCGCTGTTTCCATCCCTATTCCTCCCGTCTCTCCTGTTGTCTCTGCCACTCAACTATAACTTGCTGATAAGCAGACCATGTATCGACATCGCTACTGGCTGCGGAATCTCCAACTTCGACAGTTGCTATGTCCTGGCGATGGTGCTCAACGACGCTCCGTCCTCCCTCATCGCCTGTGACCGTCATCAATTCGGAAAAGAGGTCTACACTAAAAACAACAGGATTTCCGCGTCGTCCATTATACAACGGTGCGACAATCTTCTTCACTGTCTCTTCTCTCGTCCCTATAAGCATGTCGACGACGCGCGCCGTGATCAGTGGCTGGTCACCTAGCAAAACGATTGCCCCATCGATTGCCTCCAGGACTGTGCTCGTCAGCCCATTCATCGCCTGCAATCCTGCATGCAACGAAGTACTCATTCCTTGCTTATACTCAGGATTCTCGACAAAAAGTATCCTCTTGTTGCTGCTATAGTCTGCGAGTGCTGCTCGCACGTGTTCGGCCTGATGTCCCAGCACTACGAGAATTGGCTGCGCTCGCGAGGCCAGGACTGCTTCGACTACGTGTGCCACCACCGGTCGGTCGCCAAGAGGCAAAAGAAGCTTATGCTGTTGCCTCTCCATCCGGCTTGAACTGCCTGCCGCCAGAATTATTGCAGCAGTCAGGCGTTTTTTTGACATCTCTGTGTTTCCATTTTTGCCCATCGTATCCTTTCAGTCATCTCTCTTTGTTATATCACGCGAGTCTATCTTATCATCTTGCCCTTCTACTCTAAACAGAGTGGAATTAGAGATTTGTTTGGGGTGTTATAATAACGGCTAGCTGTGTGCTTCTTGCGGGGCTCGTGGAGGAATTTAGCGAGTGGAGTGCCTGCGTTTGCACATATTCAGGAGGTCAAAATGTTAGATACCCCTCAGAAAAATGATGAGAGCGAAACGGTATTAGATGCCGAGACGCAGGCGAAATATGAGCATTTACAGGCTATCCTGCGTGAGATGGAGTCTGTGCTTATCGCCTACTCCGGCGGCGTGGATAGCGCGCTTTTGTTGAAAGTGGCGTATGATGTATTGGGAGATCGTGCTCTGGGAGCGATCGCTTCATCACCTGCATATGCCTCCGAAGAGACGGAAGAGGCTATTGCCGTTGCCTATAAAATGAACGTACCGCTTCTTACGCTGGAGACGCATGAACTCGAGGATGAGCGCTACACGAAAAACGATGTCAATCGCTGCTACTTTTGCAAAACAGAGCTCTTTACCAACTTGGAGCCGATTGCCAAGCAACATGAACTGCGCTATATCGCCTATGGCGTGAATAAAGATGACGATGGCGATTTTCGTCCGGGACAGCGGGCCGCACGCGAGTTCAGTGTGCGCGGCCCCTTAAAAGAGGCTGGTATGGGCAAGCGCGAGATTCGTGCGATTGCTCAATTACTGGGCGTGCCCGTCTGGGATAAGCCCGCGATGGCCTGCTTCTCTTCACGCATTCCCTATGGAAGTAGGGTCGATGTGGCTTCATTGCAGATGGTCTATAAAGCAGAGAAGTTGCTGCGTGAGCTAGGCTTTCGTCAGTTGCGTGTACGCCATCACGACAAGATCGCTCGTATCGAGGTGGAACGCACAGAGATTCCACGCCTGATTGAGGAAGAGATGAGTCGTGTCGTGACCGATGGTCTGCGTAAGATCGGCTATACCTATGTAACGGTTGATCTGTTGGGCTATCGTACTGGTAGTATGAATGAAGGCTTCTTCAAAAAGAAGAAACCTGTGGAGACTCAAGCCTCTGCCGGGCTACCATAAAACATGCTATAATCTACATGTTGTACGTCATAAAGAATGCACAAAAGCCGAGAAGCATTCGATCGGCAAACATGCCATAGATACACAGATATCAGGAACAGACACTATGCCAGAGCGCACCATTTACCTTGATAATGCAGCCACAACCGCGCTAGATTCGCGCGTGCTTGACACGATGTTGCCATACTTCACACTGGAGTACGGCAATGCGAGTAGTATCTATACGCTGGGTCGCCATGCGATGCAAGCTATCGATCGTTCACGTGAAGAGGTGGCCGCGATTCTCCACTGCCGACCTACTGAGATTGCCTTCGTCGGCTGTGGCTCTGAAAGCGACAATCTTGCAATCAAGGGCATGGCATTTGCATCGCAGAAAAAGGGGAATCATCTCATTACCTCTGCAATTGAACATCACGCGGTTTTGCATACCTGCCAATATCTAGATCGCTTTGGCTTTAAAACGACGTATCTGCCGGTGGATGAATATGGGTGCGTTGATCCTGAACAGGTAGCGCGCGCGATCACCGATCAAACGGTGCTGGTCTCAGTGATGTATGCCAATAATGAGATTGGCACGATCGAGCCGATTGCAGAGATTGGGCGCATCTGCCGCGCGAAGAAGATTCCTTTTCATGTTGATGCTGTTCAAGCGGCCGGAGCACTTTCACTGGATGTGACGGAACTGAATGTGGATCTGCTCTCGCTCTCGGCCCACAAGTTTTATGGTCCCAAAGGCATGGGTATCCTCTATGTGCGTCAGGGCATGCGTATCCTGCCACAATTGCAGGGAGGATCACAGGAACGTGGACGGCGGGCGGGCACTGAAAATGTGGCGGGCATTGTTGGCGCGGCCGCGGCTTTACGTCTGGCGTATGACGATCTTCCCTCCGTCACTCCTCGCGTTCAGGCCTTGCGCGACCAGTTAATAAAAGAAATTTTGAAAATACCGGGGAGCCAGCTCAGCGGCCATCCCACTAATCGCTTGCCCAATAACGCGAGCTTTGCCTTCGAAGGCGTCGAGGGCGAATCTATCCTCCTCAATCTAGATCTGCTCGGCTTCGCAGCCTCGACTGGCTCCGCATGTACATCTGGCTCGGTTGATCCATCACATGTGCTGGTCGCCCTGGGTCTACCTCCGGAGTGGTCGCACGGCAGTTTACGCCTGACTCTGGGCAAAAATAATACACAGGAAGACGTCGATGCGATACTGGCTGTCCTGCCGGGTATTATTGAGAAGTTGCGCGGTCTGGGTCTATAGAGGCTGTGCTGGGCGTACGGAAGTGGGTGCTAACAGGCGCTGCATAATCCACTCTCTTGCACTACTGACAGAGATACCAGTGGTGGCATAGACCTGCTCTCCATTGTTCAGATGCGGTACAGTAAAACCTTGAAGGATTCCCTGGTTCAGCACTTTTACTTTCATTGGATGAAAGCGAAAGTGCTGTGGTGAGCACAATGCTGCAACGGTAAGAGGATCGTGAAGATAGGGATAGGGTGGATGCCAGCGCTTTCGATGTTGCCGCCAGATCTTCAATAACTCACCTAACAGTTGTGCATGGACAGTTGTTGAGCGCGACAGGCGAGCAACGTCTACCACACGCATTGGACAGCGCAGCGTTATATTCAGGCCCATCATCGTTATGGGAATGCCTGCACTCAAAACTATCTGAGCCGCCCTCACATCACAGCGTATATTCCAATCTGGTAGAGGTATGCCACTAGAGCCACCCATCATAACAATGCTTCTTATAGCCGTAGAGATCTCAGGATTGCTCATCAATGCTGTCGCGACATTGGTAAGTGGACCGATACAAATGAGGATGAGTTGACCCGCGTGTTTGTGGACCATCTGTGCGATTAGCTCTGGTCCTGATAGGTGGCTGAGGGCGGGGAAGGTAGCATCGAGAGGTACGGCTGCTGCCTGGGAGGTGCCGGAAGGGGAGTGACGTATTTGAAGTGGTGTGGCTATACCTGCTGCGATGGGAATGTCTTCGTGTCCAAAGATCCGAAGGAGATGGGCTGCCAGGCGGGCGCGCTGTTGCGTATCGCCAAAGACGGTGGTGACGGCTTTTAAGTCGATCTCTGGTGATTGCAGAATGAGTGCAAGGGCCAGTGCATCGTCGATATCATCTCCGATGTCTGTATCCAGCAGCACTGTATATTTTGAAGGTGCAGATTGGCTTACCCAATTCGTACTCTCGTTGTTGTTTTGGCTCATTGTTTCATCCTCTTACGTATGTTATCATAACCGAGCCAGAAAGCCCGTCCATTTACGGCGGGGATGAATGGCTCTTCCTTGTTCTAGATTGATGTTCGTCTGTTGTGTTTCTCTCACGTCTGTAGTAAAATGCGTACATGGAAACACCGAACTATCAAACAACACGCATTTGGACAAAGACATTGAAGAAACTTCGCTTGATCGCGGTTCTACGCAATACAAGCATTGTCAATGTGTTAGATATCCTGGCAGATGAGGAATTGAAACGACGAGGAAAGGAGGATTGGCTTCATGAGCAAGAGCAGATCAAAACGCGTTAAGAACACCATGACACTACAGATACGACTGCATCCAACGTGTGAGCAGGTCGCACTGCTCAGAGCACACTGCGTTGAGTACATCAGTACAGTTAATGTGTTGGTTGCGGCCCTGGACGCTGATCTCTTGCCCGATGATGCCAGCACGAAAGACTTCTCCTGTGCGCTTCCGAGCGCCGTGAAGAATCAAGTGTTACGCGATGCACATAGCGTCTTCAAGCGATCCCTGGACCTGGGCATGATTCCTGTGCTCAAGAAGCCCATTGCTCAGTGGAACAATCAGAACTGGCACTTGACCGATAGCACGCTCACGATCCCTCTGTCCATTGAAGGCACAACGAAACAAACGCACATCCCCTGTGATGGGTTGGTCTATGCTGGCAAAGCCGGACTGCTGCGCATCAAGCAAAAACGTGGCAAGTGGTTTGCTGATATTGCGTTGATCCTTCCCGATCATGCTCCGATACAATCGGAGAAGGTGATGGGCATTGATTTGGGCGTGAAGGTTCCAGCGGTGAGCTATATACCAGGGCAGGAAGCATGTTTTTACGGCAATGGACGCTATCAACGCATGATGCGCCGACGCTTCTATAGCCGACGCAAGAAGCTTCAGAAAGCAAAGAAGACGCGTGCTGTTCGGAAGAGTCAGGGCAAAGAGCAACGCTGGATGAAGAATATCAATCATCAGCTTTCCCGGCAAATCGTCAATCAGGCTCATGCTCAAGACGTAGGAACGATCAAACTTGAATCCCTTTCCGGTATCAGGAAAGGCACGACACGTACAAGTCGTGGGGCATCGGCCCGCAAAAACAATCGCATGATTGCCACATGGTCCTTCTCCCAACTCACACAGTTCATCACCTACAAGGCAGCACAAATAGGCATCAAGGTTGAGCAGGTCAATCCTGCCTACACCTCGCAAGAGTGTCCAGCGTGTCGCGCGAGAAACAAGGCACAGGACCGAACCTATGTGTGCTCAGATTGTGGATGGATAGGTCATCGTGACAAAGTGGGTGCGATAAACATCAGCCGAAGGGCTAGCTTGCCTGATAAGCGGGCAAGTGCTACAGGAGCGTGAAGCTCGGCCTGTAGACGGGCCACCTGAGACGGCCCTTGAACTGTGAAGCGATGATCCCGAAACGGAAACGGACTGAGGGGGAGTTGATCAGAACTCTCGCTCCTTCAAGGCGGGGAGTCTCAGCATAAGAGAAAGTGGCGATGAGAGGTGGAAGGTGCAACTACTTCCTCGCTGTCTCTGCTATTCGACAACTAGAGTGGACAGAGAGCAACCTTTCTGTAAATCATACTTCCAACGATATCAGGAAAAGGGGACAAATACTATGAGTACAGTCAAACGCGAGATTCTGTCGCAACGCGTACGCCGGGTCAAACCTTCGGGTATTCGAAAATTTTTCGATATCATCAATACAATGCCAAATGTCATCTCGCTGGGCGTCGGCGAGCCGGACTTTGTGACACCTGAACATATTCGTGATGCTGGCATTCGATCGATTCAGCAGGGCCATACACGCTATACATCGAACTCTGGTATACTGGAACTGCGCGAAGAGATTGTGGCTATGTTGCAGCGGCGCTATGGTCTAACCTATGATCCAATCACACAGGTTCTCGTCACTGTTGGAGTCAGTGAAGGGGTCGATCTGGCTATGCGTGCGATCATCGATCCTGGTGATGAGGTTATCTCTCCAGATCCTGGCTATGTAGCTTACGAGGCCGACATTATCTTTGCAGGCGGCGTCCCCGTCCCCGTTCCGACCTACGCAAAGTACAGTTTCGGTGTGCGTGCAGAAGAGATTGCCGCCGCGATTACGCCGCGCACAAAAATGATCCTGCTCGGCAATCCAAATAATCCTACCGGAGCTATTATTCCAAAGGCCGAACTAGAAGGTATCGCCAAACTTGCGATAGAACATGACCTGATTGTTGCGAGCGATGAAGTGTATAGCCGCCTGGTCTATAGCACTGAACACATCAGTATCGCCTCGCTTCCCGGTATGCAAGAGCGAACAGTTCTACTGGACGGCTTCTCAAAAGCGTATGCCATGACCGGCTGGCGGGTTGGCTATGTCGCTGCCCCCTCCTTTATCTTAGAAGGGATGTTTAAGGTGCATCAGTACGCCATCATGTGTGCGGGCACTGCTGCTCAGGAGGCGGCGCTGGAGGCGTTGCGTCACGGCGAGGCCGATGTACAGATGATGCACGATGACTACGCCCGCCGTGGCCGTATGTTTGTCGATGGCCTTAATCGTATCGGCCTGCCCTGCTCCGAACCTCGTGGAGCATTCTACGCCTTCCCATCTGTTGCATATACTGGTATGAGCGATGAAGAATTTGCTGAAAAGTTGCTATTCGAAGAGGAGGTAGCCGTCGTACCGGGGAGCTCATTCGGAGCGGCAGGTACAGGCTATGTCCGCGCCACTTATTGTACAGCTTATGAAAAGCTTGAAGAGGCATTGGTACGTATAGAGCGTTTTCTTAAGAAGCACGCGTAGTTCGGATTTCTTTTTACATCATTTACGCTTTTGCAGAATTTTGCGCGCGCGCAAAATTCTGCAAAAGCGTAAATGATGTAAAAAGAAATCCGCTAATTTTTTGCTGAAACAGGGCCAAATTGAGCGCCTGTGCGCTCACGCTTCAGTTCAAACAGGTTCGGTTGCTGCAGAGCCCAGAGTGTATAATCCCAATATTCGCCAGCCTCTTCTCCCATTGGAACGGTGTTGATGACCGGGCCATAGAAGCCGACGTTTGAGCCTTCCAGTGCGAGAGTGGGAACGCCGAAGGCATGATAGCGCTTCACGGCCTCTTCGTGATCGTTCAAAACATCCTGAATCGTGCTCCCGTCGGCGAGGGCGGCGGCAACAAACCCAGGCTCGAAGCCGGCTTGAGTTGTGGCAGCTTCAACGACTGAGCGCTCGCTAATGCTCTCTTTGCGGCCATGTTGTGCATTGCCCAGCGCGATATACAGCTTTTCTATTCCCTCATTGCCGCGTTGGCGTCTTGCCAGGGCTAGTGAACGCAGGGCGGTCCAGCCATTCCCATTCACGTAGTCTGGCTCCGCCCCTTCCTGACGATTGACTATCTCAAGGCTGAAGAGACGCCAGGTAATATCTAACTGGCGTACCGCGCGCGTCTCGCGTGTCCACAATGCTGTGCGCCACGCGAGCGGACAGAGTGGATCGAAGTGAAAGTTGATGTGAGCGGGCTGTGCTTCTTTTATACTCATAAAAATAGGAGCTCCTTTGTATCGCTGATAGCATGGGTGTTCGCAATACTTCACTTTATAAAGTACAATTAGTAGCATACGTTGAAATAGAGAGCACTGTCAAGAACGTTTCATCTGGTAAACTGGTGTTGAGACGATGATGAGAGGTGTCGCGTTATAAAAGCGTATGAAAAGGATTTAAGTAGGTATTGCTTTGAGGATGCGATGACGAGAAAAATGATAGTTAGCACACAAATTGTTACCATTCTGTTGTGCTTCCTGACCGCTTGTGGATCACAGACAGGAGTGAGGCAGCAACCAGGCAGGACAGCAGTAAGTAATCAGGGGGCTACAATGATATTGGTCTTTTCAAAGACGACGGGCTATCGCCATGCATCGATCAAAGACGGTAAAGAGGCTATTCGCAAACTGGCGAATCAACATAGCATACAAGCTGATTTTACGGAAGATTCGTCGGCATTTAGCGATGAAAATCTGGCACGCTATAAAGCCGTTGTATTTCTATCTACTAGTGGTAGCATTCTGGACGCTAAACAAAAAGCAGCATTCGAGCACTATGTTCATGCTGGTGGTGGCTATGCCGGTATCCATTCGGCCACCGACACCGAATACGATTGGGCCTGGTATGGCAATCTGGTTGGTGCATTTTTCAAAAATCATCCTCATATTGCGCCTGCAACCATTAATGTAGAAGATCAGCAGCATAGCTCAACCTCAATGCTGCCTAAGAAGTGGGAATGGACCGACGAGTGGTACAACTTCAGAACGAATCCGCGCAATAGTGTTCATGTACTACTGACGGTTGATGAGTCGTCGTACCAGGGCGGCGAGATGGGCAAAGATCATCCTATCGCCTGGTATCACGAATTCGAGGGCGGCCGCGCCTGGTATACAGCCCTGGGACACAGGCCGGAAAGCTACAGCGATCCCTTATTCCTGGCTCACTTGTGGGGAGGCATCGCGTACGTTGCTGGATTGAGTAATAAGCAATAACAGAAAAGGGAGTCTGCAATTTCTGTAAAGAGGAAGTTGACAAAAAGCAGATGACCCAACATCTTAAGCTCTGCAAGCAAAGAACCGCAATCTTACAGACTCCTGCTACAAAACTCAGGTGGTCGAGTCGTTTGTTTTGATGGTACCAAGTAACAAATAGTTGTAAGTTAGGTAAAGATAACTTATACTGGTGGCGCGATGCTTTTTGATACAAATTGTGAAGTTACGGAGATTGTAGATGTGTGCTTCAAACCAGCCCAGGACCGCGACCACTCGTCTATCGCAAACAGCTCATATTGAAATTAGCACGACCGCCCATCCTGAAGTAAAACCCTACCCTCTTACTCAGACTATAACCAACATTGGGCGTGATGTATCCTCCGACATTATTATTCAAGATGATATTGTCTCCACCTTTCATTTCCAAATAGAGCAGAGAAACGGCTTATATCGTCTTCGTCATCCTCATCCTTCAAAGAGAGAAACCGCCAACGGTTTTTTGTATAAGGGGAGGCATTACAAGGGATATGAGCCATTCGATCAACCTTGCCTCAGAAATGGCGATACTATTCGCATTGGTGATGGGAGCGGAAATGGAACTCTTGTAACAATTGTATTCTATGATGGCAGTGACGACCTAAATATACAAGGTATCGTTCCCAATGTGAGATCTGTTCCATTGGGTGCCCCCTCTTTCACTCTGGGCCGTGATCCATCTAGTGATATTAGGCTAGATCATCCCCAGGTCTCCTGGAATCATGCGCGTTTAGAGCGCACACATACGGGTTATAGAATTGTTGATCGTGGCAGCACAAATCATACGTATGTAAATAATACACCTATGTCCACTCAGTTGCTTGTAGCCGGTGATGTTGTACGTATAGGTCCATTCAAGTTTACATATACGGATAGCGCTTTAGAGCAGTATGATGAGAGTAAAAGTATCCGTATTGAAGCTCATAATTTAACAAAGTATTTCAAGGGGACAATCGCATTAGATAATATCTCGCTCGTCATACCGCCGCAGAAGTTTGTTGCCCTGGTTGGTGGTTCTGGTGCTGGTAAGTCAACGCTGCTCAATGCTTTGAGCGGCTTCCTTCCGGCTGATAGTGGGCAAGTTTTTTACAATGACACGGATTATTATCAATCTCTAGCAGCATTCCGAACCCAGTTAGGGTATGTTCCACAGAAAGACATTGTGCATAAGGAACTGACCATCGAGAGTGCTTTATATTATGGAGCCAAGTTACGTCTGCCGAGTGATTATACGGAGCAGCAAATTGAAAACGAAATCGACGAAGTATTAGGACAGGTGGAACTGAAGCACCACCGTATAAAACGTGTCAGTAAGCTTTCTGGTGGTCAATTGAAGCGCGTTTCTATAGCACTGGAATTATTAGCGAAGCCGAGCGTGTTCTTTTTAGATGAGCCAACATCAGGTCTTGATCCTGGACTTGATCGCAAAATGATGATGCTCTTGCGGAAGTTGGCGGATAGTGGAAAGACTATTGTTCTTGTAACTCATGCAACAGAGAATATTGATCTCTGTGATTATGTATGTTTTCTTGCAAAGGGCGGTCGAATGGCTTACTTCGGTCCTCCCCAAAAAGCAAAAGCGTTTTTTAATAAGGCCAATTTTGCAGAGATATATGGAGCGTTGGAGCCAGTGTCCACTGCAAAATCAGATGAAGTGGAACAATTTTGTATATATAAGAAGAGAGAGTATGAAAGTTCTGTCGATTATAAAACATACATATCTACTCAATTAAAATATAATAGTTCGATATCTGGTCGTATAAGCAGACCGGTCAAATCGGGCAACATGGTGCGTCAATTTTATTGGCTCTGTAGGCGATACACAGAACTCCTATTGAGTGATCGCGGCAATACGCTTATTCTACTGGGTCAATCTCTTGTTATTGCAGTAATTTTGTGTAGTTTTATCTACTGGGGTGTAGGACAAAGTGGGTTTAAAACAGATGAAATATTACTTTGTCCACACACAGCGCAAATGCTTACAAGTGATGGTTTTCCTGATATCCCTGGTCAACAGTTTAATAGCCCCCATTCATTTCCTGCTGGAAAGAAGTGTAGTGATGTTCAACATTTTCTACAAAAGAATGTTGGTGGAAAGCACTATGCTAAGAAACAAGCTGGGGTGATGCAGGCGCTACAGAACTTTATCGTGCCTGGCGAAGGCGATGCTCCCACTATTCTCTTTATTATGGCATTTGCTGCTGTGATGTTCGGTTGTATTAATGCTTCGCGTGAGATAGTGAAAGAGCAAGAAATTTATAAACGTGAACAAGCGGTAAGTGTAGGCACTCTTCCCTATATATTCTCAAAAGTGCTCGTTCTGTCGGTTCTTTGTCTGGTGCAAAGTGCTATTCTGGTTGGAGCGGTTGCGTGGGTAGACCCTATGCAACATGGAACGATATTTCCAGGGATGGTAGAGATATACATAACCATTGCTCTTACCTCTTTAGCCGGGCTGATGATGGGTCTAGCCGTTTCAGCAATGGTGCCGAACAATGATTGGGCAATGAGTATCCTACCACTCCTTTTACTGCCACAGGTCATCTTCTCTGGAACACTTTTTCAGTTGAAGGGCTGGTTTCTGCAAGTTTTAGGAGCGTTGTTTCCAATACGTTGGTCAATGGCGGCGATGGGGTCATCTGTTGGTTTGCACAGTGACAAGCTCAATAACGATACACTCTTTGGCACAAGCTATGCAACATATCATAGTACATTGCTCTCTACATATAGTAGTGCGGATGCGACACAACATCTTGAACATATGTGGTTAGCCTTATTAGTTATGATTGTCTTGTTTGGGTTTATTGTATGGCTATCCCTAAAATTGAAATATGGGCAGCTACGGATCCCTCGCTTTCAGAGCAGGCAGCAATCCAATCGATATGCATCGTCGGTAGTAGCACAAACGCCTTTCGTCCTACCAAAGAATACTCACGCTTCGGCTCCGGTAGGAACTAGTGCTTCTGCGCCACTGCAATATTGCCCAAATTGTAATGTGTCTTTACGTTCGAGTGCGCTCTATTGTCGTAACTGTGGCGGACGAGTGCGCTAGAAAGAGGAACAGTATGCTATTTGCTGAAAGGCAGCCACAACTACTCTAGTAGAGTTTTTAAAAGCTTTTGCTATGTTGAGACACTCCAAATGCGTACTGTTCCATCATCACTTGCAGAGGCGATAGCATCGTCAGAGGGGGACCAGACAACCATATTTATGGCATCAGTGTGTCCTCGGTAGATATCCAGTATTTTCCCTGTGATAGCGTCCCATACACGTACTGTCTGGTCGCTACCAGCCGAGACAATTTTTGAACCATTAGGTGACCAGGCGAGAGAATTCACGCTTTTGGGGCGATGGCCAGTGTAGACAAGCTCATTACTTCCATTTATTGGATTCCAGATACGAACTATTCCATCACTTCCAGCTGACGCGATTCTCGTACCATCAGGAGACCAGGCTAGAGTGCGCACTGTATCTCTGTGGTTCCGATAAATATAGTCTACTGCACCCGTAGCTGCATCCCAAACATGCACTGTTCGGTCACTGCTGCCCGTAGCGATCCTTTTCTCGTCGGGCGACCAACTAATCGCTTTGACAGAAGAAGTATGTCCATTGTACGTCATTAAGCGGTTCCCTATAACTGTATTCCATTTTTCTAATGGTTGATCATCGCTAGCAGAGACGATGAATTGCCCATCGTGTGACCAGATCATCGGGTAGTCTAATGCCACGCCTATCTCATCCAGTGGGCCTACTCGATGCTGATATAGGAACAAAGTATTTCCAGTTCGTGCATCCCACAGGCGTACTGCCTGTACCTCATCAGCTGAAGCAATACGTGATCCATCAGAGGACCAGAGTATGTTCCAAACAACCCGCGAATGGCCATGATATGTTAAAAGATCAACGCCACTCGTCACATCCCAAACTTTTACGCTTCTATTCATTGCTGCTGAAGCCAATTGTTTGCCATCAGGAGACCAGGCTAGTGCATTTACTCCAGACCTATGACCTCTATATGTATAGAGGGGCTTGTCTTCACCCAATTTAGGGAATAAAGATCTTGTTGGAGTCTGTGCACCTCCTGATAGGGATACATTAGGTACTCCAATTTTACGGGTGAGCGGAAGTGCCCCTGGAGTGAAAGGTTGTAAAGTTTGTTTCTGATATGCTGTAGAGGAGAATAACGCTTGTTTGGTTTGGCAAGATCGCTCGAATTCGTTTGCAAATGTTAAAATATCTGGAAAGCGATGCTGCGCCTCTTTGGATAATGCCCTAAATATCACGCGCTCAATATCAGAAGCGAGAGTAGGAATCTTTTGGCAAAGAGAGGCAGGAGATTTAGCGGATAGAATATCTTTCTGATTATCAAAAGGGAGTTTGCCGGAGAGCCACTCATAAATAGTAACGGCGAGTGCGTATTGATCACTGGCTGGACAGGGTCGGCCGAGAAGTCGTTCGGGAGATATATATTCTATTGTGCCATACCAATTGCCCGCCTGATACGTTAGGTCTATAGCAATACCAAAGTCGCATAGTAAAACTCTTCCATTTACATCCATTAACATATTACCTGGCTTTACATCACAATGCACTACATTGTGACTATGAACATAAGAAAGGGCGTCGGCGTTCTGCTTTACGAATGGAACAAGTGTTGTGGGATCGAGTCTTTGGCCTGAAAAGCGACCTAACGTATCGGAAATATAGTCCATAACAAGAAAAAAAAAGCCATTGACTTCACCACTAGCATGAAACCTGACGATGTTAGGATGTTGCATTCGCCTATGTATTCTGACCTCGTTCAAGAAGTTGTTCTGCTCCTCATTGCTCAGTAATGATTTTTCTGCAACTTTTATAGCGAGTTCAGCTTTTGAGAAGCGATGCTCACAACGATAGACCTGAGCGTATCCTCCTTGTGCTAACAATTCAAGCATATAATAATCATCAAAATATTGACCTACGAGTAGCGACATTATTTTCTCCAGTAGCTATTTCAGTAGTATTTATTGATAAATTGCTAGGGGCATGATACCATACTCCTCGAATTATAAGAAATTCGGGACAAAAAGGTATAGATTTGCTCGTTCGTACATTTGAAGAGCTAGTATCTACAAGAGACTCGTCTCTGTATGCCTCAGTTATTTTATAGAGAGAAGAGGAGTTGTTTTTTTGAAACGATCAGTAGACTTAACAGAATTGACACAATATGCAACATTCAATGATCCATCTTTGATAAGCTACGTGAGCTATTTTTTAAACCATCCCGACATAAGTGAAATGAAGGGCTGTGAACGATTAGGGCTCGTCTGTGAAAACTTCAAACTCCTCAGTTTCGAACAGGCTTATCATCTACTTGATCCAGATGCGTTCCGAGATGAGTTTGAGGACATGCAATCCTATAAGAAATGGATCAAATGGTTGAACTTTGCTCGCGTAGCGTTGAGCTTGTTACCACTAATTACAACTTGGCTTGCTCTCTTTTTTGCCGCAACGGGTTACCAGCAAGACTTAATAGACCATCCTAATGATAAAACGACTGCATTTCTGCAACTCTGGCAGAATGGTTTTCATAATACAACTCCCCTGACCTTCTCAACTACAGCGATCCTGGATGTAATACTTCTTGTTGGATTTCTTGCAGCTACACTGACCATTCTCTTTTTAGAATATCATGTTCGCAACGAATCTCAACGATTTGCCGTACAACTGCATAGCGTCACTGATGGCCTTTTGCGAGCAGTAAATGCGGAAGGCGTGACGCCAATCACGTCCCAGGCTGATATCGATAAAGTCGTGAAAGCTGTTCGCGCAACACTTGGCGGCGTCTTTGACGATTTAGGCATTCTTATTAATGACGCGCGTACAGTTATTCTCAAGGCAGATACGAATGTAGAACAACTATTTCTCACATATGTAAACCCTATGTTTGCTAAATTTGAGCAAAATATCTCTACTTTTCAACAAGATGTTACCAAACTTACACAGGAGTTACATCAGACAGCAACAGCAAGCAATGCAATGGTTATTGCCAGTAACAGTATGGCTACGTCCTCTACAAAGATGATAGCAAGTAGTGTAGATTTGAGTCAACATGTTTCGAGCATAAGTAGTCATCTTGCCTCTATAGATGCGGGTCAGAGAAATACAGTATAGGAAATAAAAACCGTAGCGGCGAATATGAGCATGGCAAGCATTGAAATGAAAGAAGCTGCAAGTAAACTAGCTACTGTCAAGCCACAGGACGTTCAACAGATAGCGATGAATACGAACGAATTTGTTAATAAAGCCAAGAGCACCAGTATTGAGCTACAGAAAGTGATCACTTTATTGCAAAGCTTTGGTGGAACCACTTCCACATCTTCAAGGCCTACAAAGAAGTTTCCCTGGAGCTTTCCCTGGGGAAGATAAGATATGGATGATGGTGATGTTAAAGATAGACAATAAGAGATGGTTGACTTATGGGAAGTAGAATAAGAGAAGACCTGAGAAAGTCAGTCTTAGTTTCAACGGGATGGCTTTTCGCCGACTTGTTATTGGCCCTGGCAATGCTTTTTCTGGCAGTAAATACTATATCACAGCCAGAGCAAACCGTACATAAACCTGCACCAGTGGCTATTCCACCTCAACGTCTCGAACAGGAATACCATAGATTTATCATTACCATTAATCGCGATAAATTGCTAGGCAATGATGCTAATGAGAAGTTGAATGTCACAAGTCAAGTACGACAGCAAACATTTTTGCGAGGTCGTACTGCTGGTCTGGTCATTGTGTATGGAGGAGCACCGACTTTTGACGATATACCAATTGCGCTGAGCGTTGCTCGTATTGTATATAGTACTTTGACAGATTTTGGTAGAAAGGATGCTACTTTTGCTAAAGTTTCTAAATACGACCCTCTTTATCTACTAGGAGGAGACTCGTCTAAAGTGGAAATAGACATTTTTCTATTTGCGCATTGATGAAGCTGACCCATTGCCTTTCCTACTTGTTTCTTTTATACACAGGTGCAACAGGCTCCATCATGTTGGTCATAACGATAAGAGACGACACCTGGGATTTTCCCAGATGTCGTCTCTTATCTATTTCAGGAAGAAATAGCTATATAGCCATCTCATTCTGACTAGAACGAATTTTAGCACTCGCTATGTCCGCAGCTATAGCACTTGCGACAGCCTTCCTCGTACACCATCGTGTTACCACATTCAGGACAGAGGTTGCCTGTGGCTTTCAAACTGCTAATGTCGTTGTTGACTGGCAGCGCCGTATGTGTGCCATTACTACTACCATTATTTGTCTGCTTGAGAAGGGCAGGCGATGTAGTGGAAGCAGGCGGAGCAGCCTCCTCAGCTTGAGCTGTTTGCAATGTTTCCAGATGAAGCTCAAGGGCGCGGGCGACTGCGTCTGGTAGTGAGCGCACTTGCTGGACGCCGAAGCCGACGGTGCGGCTTCCGCCGATACCTCGCAATTGATTGGTGATCTCCTGCGCGCGGTCCGTTTGTGACAATGGGCTGAGTAGTTGCAGGTTGAGCGAGATCAGGCGGCCCAGGGCCTCTGATAGGGCCGCAATATCGCTACCGGCTCGGCCGACGTTGACAAAGAGCTCGAAGGGTCCCTGGTCATCACTGTTGATGGTGACGTTGACCTTGCCTTCGGGGGCGACGACCTGGCGCGTGTAGCCTTGCACGACTGGCGGGCGCTGCTTGATACCATCATGGATCGAGGTGATCGGCTCAAACATTGGCTCTGGAGCCACCTGCACTGCCTCGGGAGCTGCTTTCTTCTCATCGGCAACGCGGGTCAAGACGGCATCGCGCGAACCATCGCGATAATAGGTCACGCCCTTACAGCCAGTCTCATACGCCATACGATAAAGTGTCTGCACCTGCTCAACGGTGTGATCGTTGGGTGCGTTCACCGTCTTGCTGATACTAGAGTCGGTGTAGCGCTGAATCATGGCCTGCACTCGCACATGCTCCTCTGGCGAGAGATCCTTCGACGAGACGAAGTAGTCCGGCGTTGTATTATTGGGATGCTTATCGCGCCACTCCTGCAACAGCGGATGATACATGATATGCTCACCCGTACGGTCACGGCGGATCATCGCAAAATCGAAGACTGGCTCGATGCCAGAACTGACACCGGAGAGCAAGCTCGTTGTGCCAGTTGGTGCTTGGGTTAACAGGACTGCATTACGAATGCCCTGTTGCTTGATCTTCTCCTTGATATGCTCAGGCAGGCGCTGGATGAAGCGGCCCTGCATATACTTGTCGCGATCAAAGTGCGGAAATTCACCCTTCTCGGCAGCGTTGTCGGACGAGGCATCATAGGATGCATCCCGAATCGTCGTATAGATGCGTTCGATAACCGGCAACGACTCCTGGCTACCGTATGCAACTCCCATCTTAATCAGCGCATCCGCCAGGCCCATCGTCCCCAGGCCAGTCCGCCGCGTCCCCAACTGAGCTTCCTTATTCTCCTCAATAAAGTACTCGTTCGCATCCACCACATTGTCCAGGAAGCGCATCGCCACCCTACTGGTCCCCGCCAGTTGCTCATAATCCATCTTGCCACTTTCTACAAATGCCGAAAGGTTAATTGCACCTAAATTGCAAACGCCGAAAGGTGGCAGACCTTGCTCACCACAGTTGTGAACTATTACACCATTTGCAACAAATAAATGTGCATCTGGCTCTGTTAGATCATAGACCATTTCTTCGCCATCAGGTGTAAGGCTTTCAAATGTTGCCTGGAAATCTCTTTGATGTGGTCCGTAAGCATAGTCAGCTAGCGAGGCTTCTAGCTTACTCTGTTTCTCACTTGTCAGGAAACCGATCTGGTTGCAGAACGTTAGCAGATTGCCTTTTGAGATGACGAGATCGTGGTAAGCTTGACAGTTGTAAGATGCTAAACCACCCTTGCCATCTGGCAAATCGCGTATGCCAGCCGCTCGACGATTCTTGTAGATCTGTGAGTAGATACCGAAGTTGAGAAGAAGCCGTTGAACGCCCTCAAGAAGCTTCTGGCTGATTGATGTGAGACGTACGGATAAGCCTTTCGCAACACTACCCTGGACTGAACCATCGGCTGTAAAGAGTGTAGTGAGGAAGCCTTTTTGCATTTCGCGCGAGCCACGAAAGACTGTTGGCGGAACCTGCAATTTGTTTTGAAGAAGTTCAGGATCCATCATGCGTAGCAGTCGTGTTGACTCGACACGAGTTTCTTCTCTGCCGACGATTTTTTGTGTTCCGATCGAGTATTCTCGTTTTCCAGCTGTGGCTGCTACAAGACTGTTTGCCGCTTCTGCAAATTGCGGAGCAATAACTTGTTCACTGCCGAAGAAAGAAAGTGTTACACTACCTTCACGTTGCGTATTAATGTAACCATCTCCCACAAGCCAGCCCATCACCTTACCAAGATTCGCATTACCAGTCTCTCCAAAGGCACCCTCACCATTAAGCAGCATGATCTTGCTCCCGGAGGTAAGATCTCCAGCCTCTTTCCATCCTTGTCCTGTAAGCACTTTATGATCTTTGGTGAGGCGCAGCGTATAGCCTTCTGTTGTCTGTAGCCGATAAACGGGTTTGATACCTGTTGGGAAGACATGACTTGCCTGACGCATCGCTACGCCATTCTGATCTGGAGAGACAACTGTAATAGAAGTTCCCATCTCAGCCAGTTCGCCAGCAGGAAACAGTCCTTTATCTGTATAGACGAGAGTGTCGCCAGTCACACAGGGATTGACGCAACGTATCGTTTCATAATACCAGGTGTTTGATTCAGTGTTGTAGCGGTCCATAAACACCAGGCCAGGCTCGGCAGACTCCCAGGCGGATGTACAGATGAGATCCCATAACTGCTTGGCGCGAATGGTCTTCTTCACCTCGCCCTGCCACGTCAGATTCCAATCGGCATCATCTTTAACGGCCTTCATAAACGCGTCAGATACACAGACGGAGAGGTTAGCATGCTCAATCTTCCCAGCAGTTTTCTTAACCGTAATAAATTCTTCTATATCTGGATGCGTGTCATCCATCATAAGCATTAAAGCGCCTCTGCGGGAGCCTCCCTGCTGTATTACATCTCCTGTTGCTACTGAATACAACTGCGCCCATGAGCAAGGACCAGATGCTGTACCGTTAACAGTCTTGATATAGGAGCCGCGAGGACGTAGTGTAGAGAGATTAATACCAACGCCGCCGCCGCGTGCCATAATCTCGGTCATCAACTTGAGGTTATCGAGGATACCTTGACGGCTATCTTCGGGGCTTGGTATCACAAAGCAGTTATAATATGTAACCTGGTGGCCTGTACCGGCACCGGCTAGAATACGACCGCCGGGCACGAACTTGAAATCGGCGAGCGCTTCGTAGAATAGTTTCTCCCATTCTGCCCGCTTCTCATCCGTTTGCTCTACCGATGCGATACCGCGAGCTACGCGGGCCCAGAGTTGTTCTGGATAAAACTCTAGAGGATTTCCCTTTGGATCTTTTAGCGAGTAGCGATCCATGAAAACCTTCTGGCGGATTCCTTCCAATTGGGTCATATTCTCAGCATTTGCGTTATTGTCGCCTGTCGTTGAACTCTTTGCTTGCTCTAACATCCTGGGTTGCACTCCTATTTTCTAAATCATAAAGACAGCTACATTTTTTATCGCTTAGGTGATGGATATCATTTTCTGATCTGTCTTGTTTCTGTCTTTCGTCACCAGTATACTCGTAAAAAACGTCGAATACAACCCTTTTGGCACAACATATTGATTTTTAATTTGCTGTTAACACAACATGTTGATGTAGAACGCGATATGATATTATAAGACGATGACCAATGGTGAGCAAGGACCATTAAGCATCGACTATTCAAAAGAGTAAAAACTTCTATTAGCAGGAGGATACATGAAGGCAGAGATACTTTCGTGTGGTACCGAGCTATTACTCGGGCATATTACTGATACAAATGCAACGTATTTAGCGCAAAGCCTGGCTGCGCAAGGAATCGATCTCTACTATGTTTCGCAGGTTGGCGACAATCAGGGGCGCGTAGTTGAGCTATTGCAGCGCGCCTGGCAGCGCTCTGAGTTGATTATCATGACGGGTGGTCTAGGGCCGACAGAGGATGATCTGACGCGTGAAGCTATTAGTGCCTTGCTGGGAGAGACGATGCAGGTTGATCCGGCACTAGAGGCTGATCTGCGGGCAAAGTTTGCTCGTTTCACAGCGACGATGCCGCAACGCAATGTGAAGCAGGCGACGCTCATTCCTTCGGCTCAGGCTATCTCTAATCCAGTTGGGACGGCTCCCGGCTGGTGGGTTGAAAAGGATAATCGCATTATCGTTGCCATGCCGGGCGTACCGCGCGAAATGTATCGTATGTGGGAGGAAGAGGTCGCGCCCAGGTTAAGCAAGTACACGGGTGGCTTGATCTTCACCCGGCTGCTGCGCGTCTATGGACTGGGTGAGTCCTCTGTTGAGGAAAGACTCCAGTCATTGCTGCACAACACAAATCCGACCATCGCCACTTATGCAAAGAGCGATGCAATCGACGTACGCATCACCGCAAAGGCGGAGACGCAGGACGCTGCCATTCAGAGAGTCGCCGAGATGGAAGAGAAGGCGCGCGAACTGCTAGGGGACCATGTCTTTGGCATCGAGGGTGATACGCTAGCAAGCGTGATCGGGAAACTATTGCAGGAGCGCCAGCAGAATCTGGGCGTGATGGAATCCATAACTGGTGGACTGCTGGCAAGCACGATTACTGACTTCCAGAGCAGCTCGAAGCATTTCATCGGAGGTATTGTCAGCTATAGCACACCACTTAAGGAGCAGATGGGCGTGCCACAAGAGACTTTAGACCGCTATGGAGTCATAAGCGAAGAGACAGCAAAGGCAATGGCACACGCGGTACGGCAGCAGCTCAAAACGGATTTTGGGATAGGGGTTACTGGTGTGGCTGGCCCAGAGAAACAGGAAGATAAGCCAGTGGGTACCGTCTATATTGCCGTTGAGGGTCCTGAAGGCGTTGTGACTAGTATGGGTCCTGCCTGGCATGGAAGCCGCTTCGATCATAAGCATCGAGCTGCACTCACTGCATTGGATCTACTACGCCGCTATCTAGGAGGAACCGTTGTTCCTGCGTAAGCAGTTCTGATTTCAGGCAGATACATACTCCTCTAGATCTCATGAAAAAGCACAAAGGCTGAGAAAGGCGGCGTGATTCTACTTCAGGCCGCCCGTTTTTGTCCTTAGACATCTATCAAAGATTTTCTTGAAAAGGTGGTCTAGTCATAGCATTGAACTTTCTCGTCTAAGATACGTCAGCTATGATATAATTCGTGTTGTTTTTGATAGAGTGTCGTCGGCAGATCCATCTGAATAGAGATCATCTAGCTCTGTTAAGATTTCACTTCACAAGGGGGGAATTATGGATTGTAGCTCCTGCCATCAACAACTGCCACGGGGGGCAAAAGTATGCCCCAATTGTGGCACACCCACATCTGCGTACTACGAAGCTTCGGGTACGTCCTCTGAGGCTCGTACCCTGCCATCAGCACCATCGGTCATGGCCAATTCCAATACACCATCGACCCTTGATATGAATCCTTATCGTGATGCGCTTTCAAATCCATATACAAGTGCTCCACCACCGCCACCGCCTCAGTATGCCAGGACGTTCCCACCAGTATCACCCGCGCCATCTTCAAAGAAACGAGTTGGCTGGAATGTGGCTGCCAGTGTGTTAGCCTTAGTACTGATTGGTGCCGGAATATTCATTTTTCTCTCAAAGTCAGGCTCCAATTCCAGCCCTTTACCCGGTCAAAAGACATCCAACTCATCGACGACATCTACACAATCAACAAGCACTTTAAAACTGAGCGCAACTAGCGCACAGAATCTGTATGATACTACCACGAGTGGCTCTCCTGTCATGAACGAAGCTCTTAGTGCGCCCGATAATTATGGCTGGGATCATCAGCCACAAGCGAACACAAGCTGTACGTTTGCAGGAGGAGCATATCACGCTCAGGCCAAACCCAGTTACTTTTCTCCTTGCTATGCCTCTGCAACAAATTTCAGTGATCTGTTGTTACAGGTGCAGATGACTGTTGGAAGCGGGCATTCTGGTGGTGTTGTGTTCCGAGCTGATGCCACGAAGGACTATGAATATCAATTTCGCATCAGCACAGACGGTACCTATATACTGAATAAATATGTCGTGGAGAATGGTAAACCTGCCTCTAAGCCATTACTCAGTGGCTCTACGTCAGCGATTGTCAAGGGAGCCAATCAGCCGAATCTCGTCGCCGTTCTGGCTCAGGGTGATGCCATTGCAGTGTATGTCAACAAAAAATATCTTGGGACCACGAATGATATGACTTATCATCAGGGCCAGATTGGAGTATACGTTGATAGCGATCCATCATCGGTAGTTGATGCAGCTTTTACTAAGCTTCAGGTCTGGAGATTGTAGTTGTAGATTGTGTTGCCAGGAGAGTGTTGCTATTGGGAATAGGAAAGTTTCTGTGCATGTTTTATTCTGTGGTAAAATATGTGTAAGAACAAAAACTTCTATTCTCGGAATCGAGGCATACTGTGTATCGCAACCCTGACGAATTTCCTGAGTATCAAGAATATAAGGTTGAGGCTCAAGAAAGAAATTATGCTCATCCTGAGTACTATGAGTCTTCAGGTGAGCAGTCCTCGGCTCAGCCGATGCAACCACTTGATCCATACACTCCTTATGCAAATGCTTATAGCTATACCGATTACAAAAGCGCGCCACAAAGGGAGAGTAGGCAGGATGCAGCGATTGACTCTATAACAAATTCGTATGAAGCGGGCCGTGAATATCGTGGCCCTCAAGATATGCAAAATATGCAGTACTATGTTCCTCATGAAGAGACGACTCAGGAGAACGCTGAGGACCAGGAAAGTACAGGGCAGGGAGGCACGCGTAAGCGACTGACCGGAATTGCCGCGCTACTGGCTGCAATAGGAGGCTGGTTACTTAAATTCAAGAGTCTGGTCTTCCTGCTGAAGTTTGGGACGGCGGGCGTCTCCGCCCTCATCTCCATTGGATTTTATGCCATTGTGTTTGGCTGGCCCTTTGCTATTGGACTGGTGGCTCTGCTCTTTATCCATGAGATGGGGCATGCACTAGTCATGAAGCTCAAGGGCATTCCAGTAGGCTCGATGATCTTTATTCCGATGCTGGGCGCGGCCGTCATGATGAATCAGATGCCGAAAAATGCAAAAGACGAGGCTGAGGTTGGAATTGCGGGACCGATTGCGGGAGCTCTTGCAGCATCCTTCTGTTTCTTTGCAGCCCAGACACAGCCACACTCGGTATGGGCACCACTGGCCTACTTCGGCTTCTTCATGAATCTCTTCAATCTGATTCCGATTGTGCCGTTTGATGGTGGGCGTGTATTGGCTGCAATTGATCGTCGAATCTGGATAGTGGGCTTTGTAGCCCTGCTGGGTTATCAGGTCTGGCTATGGATGCATGGCAACTTCTATCCCTGGTTGCTCATCTTCGTCCTAATGGCAGCCTTCCAGCTCTTCTCACGTAGCCGGACAGCCGATAGTCCAGAGGCGCGCGCATACTATGATGTACCGTTAATGACACGTATCGTGCTGAGCTTGCTCTACTTTGGATTAGCCGCAGTACTCTTTATTGGAATGTCGATGTCCCATACGTTGATCCCCACGATGGGTCGGGGCTTCTAGATTATAAGCACGGCAAAGAGACATGGCACCATAATGCTGGTGCCATGTTTTCTATTTATTGTTACGCACCTCTACACCCGCTTGCTGCTCAAGAATCTTCAAGAGGGATGTATAATCAGAGCTTCCGTAGCCCGCCGCGCTCGCCATCTCAAACAATTGACGTGAGAGGGCCGTGAGCAGCACAGGCATCTTATTTTCAGCCGCCAGGTCAAGGGCCAGTCCCAGGTCTTTGGTAAGCAGATCGGTCATAAAGCCAGGTTGGAAACTGCCATTGAATGCTCTCAGAGGAAATTGATTTGAGAGCTGCCAGCTCGCACCCGTGCTGATACCAATGATCTTTGCCATCGTATCGACATCCGCTCCAGCTTTGACACCCAATACAAAAGCCTCGGCCGTTGCGGCAGCAATCGTGCCAACAAGTATATTGTTGACAAGTTTGACCACCTCGCCTGAGCCGCTGGAACCCACATAAATAATATTCTCTTTCTTCCCCATTGCCTCCAATACTGGGCGAGCCTGCTCAAAAGCCGCCTGCTCTCCACCTACCATAATGGTCAACGTGCCATTGATTGCACCTTGAGAACCTCCACTCACTGGAGCATCAAGGAAATGAACGCCCTTCTCTGTTGCTGCTTCCGCCAGTTTGCGGCTTACGGACGGCGAGATCGTGCTCATATCGATGATAAGAAGCCCTTTGCGTGCGCCTTCGAAAACGCCTTGTGGCCCGCTTACGACCTCTTCAACCTGCGGTGAATTGGGTACCATCGTAATTACGATTTCAGAGGCGATGGCGACCGCACGCGAAGAGGGGGCGAGCTTTGCTCCAGCGTTGATAACTTCCTGCACCGCTGGTTTTTCAGAATGACGGGCATAGATAGTAACATCGTGCCCGGCCTTGAGCAGATTGAGAACCATTGGACGGCCCATAACACCGATGCCAATAAAACCTACTTGCATTCGCTTTTCCCTTTCATTTTTGAAAAAGTAAATAATATCTTGATAGGATTGCAGTTACGATAGAGCTTGAGATGGAGCTATTCCATCTCGACGACAACTGCGCCACCCCGCACCACAGCGCCCTCTGAATAGAGTACACGCTGTACTTTGCCTTCATAGGGTGCAGTGATAGAGTGCTCCATTTTCATTGCACTGAGGATGACCAATACCTGGTGTGCCTCTACTCTATCACCGTCGTGCACCTGTACTTTGACAATCGTACCGGCCATAGGGGCGGTGAGAGCCTTTTGCATAAGAGTTGTACTCGAACTCTGAGCGCCGCTTATCATTGTGGGAGGCCGACGTTTCTGTAGAAGATAGGTCTGTCCGGCGAGACTGACTTGTATAGACGTATCCTGTAGATGTACAAACGCGCGCCTCTGATGCGCACCGCGTTTAAGCAAAAACTCGTTATTTGTGCCAACTAAACCCATTACGTTTCCGATGGGATGCTCATTGATGGTGATGCTCCAGGTATTGGGAGGACCTTCTATCGGCTTTACCGTTACTTTATATTCGTGAATATTGTATGTATACGTAAGTACGCGAACCTCTCCAATCATGCGCCAGGGGCCCAGGGTGTGCCAGGGATTGCTTTCCTCTAGCCGATTTGTTTGTCCGAAAGGGTTTTGGGCGGGTTGAGTACTTTGATTGTTTATCTCGCTTTGGAGAGTTGCAAGGGCAGCGGCGATCAGCACATCTTCAGGCAATTCTTGGTCAGCTTCTGAGTGGAGCAGCCTATATGTTGTTAAGAAGTTTGTATAGGTCTGGCCATGGCGGAAGGCTGGATGAATGCTAATATCGTGGAGCAAAGCAATATTCGTGATGACGCCAGAGATAGCGGTCTGTTCAAGTGCGCTTTGTAAGCGTTGGATTGCAGCGGGACGATCTTCTCCGTAGACGATGAGCTTGGCGAGCATAGGATCGTAGTATTGGGTAATCTCATCTCCCTCTGTTATGCCACTATCCAGGCGAATGCCGGGTCCCTCCGGCTCCACAAAGCTTGTAACGGTTCCTGTAGAGGGGCGGAAGTTTTGTGCCGCGTCCTCTGCATAGATACGGACTTCGATGGCGTGGCCGCGCTGAGTAACATCTTCCTGCGTCAGAGTGAGAGGTTCTCCAGCAGCTATATTGATCTGCTGGCGTACCAGATCCAGTCCCGTGACCAGTTCTGTTACAGGATGTTCCACTTGCAAGCGGGTGTTCATCTCTAGAAAATAGAACTGTTTATCAGTATCGAGCATGAACTCTAAGGTTCCTGCATTGACGTAGTGGGCGGCGCGAGCTATACGCACGGCGGCTGCGCCCATCTCTGCGCGTTGCTCCGGCGTCAATGCTACCGAAGGGCTCTCCTCGACGATCTTTTGATGGCGGCGTTGAATTGAGCATTCACGTTCGCCTAAGTAGATCAGATTGCCGTGCGTATCACCGAGCACCTGGATCTCGATATGCCGGGGCTGCTGAATAAAGCGCTCAAGAAAAACAGTAGCATCGCCAAATGCCGCAAGCGCCTCACGCCGCGCGCCTGCAAGCTGCTCTCGAAAATTATCTGCTGTAGAAACGACGCGCATTCCTTTGCCGCCGCCACCGGCCGAAGCCTTAATGAGCAGAGGAAAGCCGACCCGCAGGGCCTCGCGCATCAGTATCTCATCGTCCTGAGATTCTCCATTATAGCCAGGAACCGTTGGCGCGCCTACTTCCTGAGCCAGGCGCTTGGCGGCAATCTTCGAACTCATAAGATGCATAGCAGAGGCCGAGGGGCCGATGAAGACAATACCAGCCTGTTCACATGCCTCTACAAATGACGCATTTTCGGAGAGAAAGCCGTATCCAGGGTGAATAGCCTCCGCGCCGCTTTTGTTTGCCATCTCAATAATAGTGGCACTACGCAGATAGCTCTGCGGTGCTGGAGCGGGTCCAATAGCGTAGGCCTCATCGGCCTCAAAGACATGACGAGCATGCTGATCCACATCGGAGTAGACTGCGACCGTAGAGATGCCCATCTCACGACATGTTCTCATGACGCGGACGGCAATTTCGCCCCTGTTGGCGATGAGAATTTTCTTGAACATAGTGCCTCATTATTTCAGCCAGCGCGGCTGCCTCTTCTCCAGGTAAGCGCTCAGTCCCTCCTGCCCCTCCTCGCTCACACGCAGATGAGCAATCATCTCGGCAGTATAGTGGCGTGCGTGTTCATGATTCATAGTGCTCACGTTCAGCGCCAGAGCTTTGGATGCGCGTACAGCCAGTGGGCCGCTCCTTACTAATTCATCCAGAGCTTTCTGAACCGCATCATCGAGATGTTCAGGTGGAACGACCGCATGGACCAGCCCGATTCCATAGGCCCGGTTTGCACTGAAGCGCTCGCCCGTTACAAATAAAGCGCGCGCATTCGTCTCACCTATTTTACGTAGAATAAAAGGAGAAATAACGGCAGGCGCGATGCCAAGCTTCACCTCACTAAACGCAAAGCGCGCACTTTCGGCCGCGATAGCGACATCACAGACTGCCACCAGACCAACGCCTCCTCCGAGTGCATCTCCATTGACACGCCCCACCACTGGACAAGGAAATACATTAATAGTGTGCAGCATATCTGCGAGGCGGAGTGCGTCCTCTATATTTTGTTGCTCATTTAATGTAATGGATTCTCGCATCATTTGGATGTCGGCACCTGCACAAAAAGTCGGACCATCGCCGGTAAGTACGACTCCATGCAAGCGATCATCAACACTCAATGCTGTAAATACATCCGAGAGTTCTTGTATGAGCTGTGTGTTGAGTGCATTACGCACCTGTGGTCGGTGCAGGGTCACGACAGCTATACGGTCTTGCATATCGTAGCGAATGGTGAGTTGTGTGTATGAAGCCATAGCGTCTCCTTTGGTAGTAGATAGAGATAGAACACGTGAATCCATGAGTGGAGTTCACATTCTAAAGACTCCAAAAGGTGTGTCGGGCATTGGTGCATTAAGAGCGGCGGCGATACCCAGTCCAAGAACGGTACGTGTATCGCGCGGATCTATGATACCATCGTCCCACAAGCGTGCGGTACTGTAATATGGATTGCCCTCTTCCTCGTATTTGTCCAGAATTGGTTGCATAAATGCAGCCTCTTCCTCCGCATCCATCGTTTTGCCTCGTGCGGCCAGACCCTCTTTACGCACCGTTGCCAAAACCGTCGCGGCCTGCATGCCCCCCATCACAGAGATGCGTGCATTGGGCCACATCCACAACTGGCGCGGCGAATAGGCACGACCACACATACCATAGTTCCCGGCACCAAAAGAACCACCGATAATTACTGTAAAGCGTGGAACTGGCGCGTTGGCGACCGCCATAACCATCTTCGCACCATCTTTCGCGATGCCGCCGTTCTCGTACTGGCGACCGACCATGAAGCCAGTGATATTCTGTAGAAAGATCAAGGGTGTCTGGCGCTGGGCGCAGAGTTCAATAAAGTGCGTCGCCTTTAATGCGCTCTCTGAGAAGAGAATACCGTTGTTAGCGATGATGCCGACCGGATAGCCCATCAAGCGCGCGAAGCCGCAGACCAGCGTGGTGCCATAGAGCTCTTTGAACTCGTGAAAATCACTGCCATCGACGAGACGGGCGATGACCTCACGCACATCATAGCCCTTGCGATTATCTAACGGAACAATGCCGGTTAGCTCGGCGGGATCGTAGCGTGGAGGTACTGACGGGCGGATATCCCAGGGAATATACTTGCGCCGGTTGAGATGAGAAACAATACTGCGACAGATCGCTAGCGCGTGTTCATCGTTTAACGCATA
>JAABUZ0100001557.1_pt1 | contig 42871 bp, 48 predicted proteins | sample 5562091 | NCBI WGS metagenome assembly JAABUZ01 (sample SAMN12813069, study PRJNA571459) | rock metagenome | isolation source: Antarctica rocks | place: Antarctica: Victoria Land, Linnaeus Terrace sud | collected 2015-12-21
CCGGTAGGCACTGGTAGCGTCGCGCCCACAGAGTCGAGGAGCAAGCCGATGCGGCCGTCCCAGGTGCAAGCCACCGCCCCAGGCACCCCCGACGACTCTCCTGCCAAGCCGAGCACCTACGAGCGCCTGCTCGCGGCCGCGGCCGCGATGTTCCGCCAGCGGGGATATGAGGGAACCAGTACCCGCGAACTGGCCGACGTGCTTGGTATCCAGAAGGCGTCCCTATACCACTACATGTCGAGCAAGGAGCAGTTGCTCTACGAGATATCCACGCGGTCCATGGACTTGATGGACGCGCGCATCGCCGCGGCGGTGCAGACGTCGACCGGCGCGATCGAACGCCTCACCGCGCTCATCGAGAGCCATGTCGAGGCGATGCTCGAGAATCCGGACCCGTACGCAGCCAGCCTGTTGGAGCTGCGGGCGCTGCGCGGGGAGCACGCGCGCCAACTGATCGCGCGGCGGAAGAATTACGAGGAGCTGGTGGTCGAGATGGTGGCGGCCGCACAGGACCAGGGCGCCCTGCGGGCCGACATCGACCCGCACCACCTGGCGCGGCTACTGCTGGGCACGATGAACTGGACGCTGTTCTGGTACCACCCCGAGGGGCCGGTCTCACCGGTGGAGGTGGCCGCAATGATACGCACGGTCATCCTCGACGGGCTCCTGGTCCGCACGGCGTCCGACCAACGACGGTGAGCCAGTCCATGACGCCGGAGTCCCGACGGGCGATGAGGAGCGAGCACGTGAGCCGAGATGCGGACCTCGAAGGACGGGTCGCGATCGTGACCGGTGCAGGATCGCGAGTGCCGGGGGGCATCGGCAACGGCCGGGCCACCGCGATCCTGCTCGCCGGCGTGGGAGCACGGGTGCTGCTCGTCGACATGGTCGAAGAGTGGGTCGAGGAGACCGCTGAGATAGTGCGCTCCGCAGGGGGCACGGCGGTTTGCGCCATCGCCGACGTCGCCAATTCGGACGACTGCGCCGCCGTTGCACGCACCGCCCTGGACACCTGGGGACGGATCGATGTGCTCATAAACAACGTGGGCGTGTCGGGGCCACCCGGCGACGTCGTCGACGTCGACCTGCTCGCGTGGGAGAAGGCGATCCAAGTGAACGTCACCTCGATGATGCTAATGTCCAAACACTGCGTGCCCGCGATGCGCCAACTGGGTCAGGGCTCGATCGTGAACGTAGCCTCCGTGGCCGGACTCGTGGGTGGCCATCCCAGCATCGCCTACCCCACCACCAAAGGTGCGGTCATCAACATGACGCGGGCGATGGCGGTGCACCACGGACCAGAGGGCATCCGGATCAACGCTGTGGCGCCCGGCATGGTGTACACGCCGATGGTCTATTCCCGGGGCCTCACTCCGGAGATGCGCGAACACCGTCGACTGCGCTCGCTGCTCCAGACCGAGGGCAGCGGGTGGGACGTCGGTGAGGCGGTCGTGTTCCTGGCCGGCCCCCGGGCGCGTTGGATCACCGGCGTGGTGCTCCCCGTGGACGCCGGCGCCACGGCCTGCCAAGGCCAGCTGCCGGTCCCGCCCAGCGACAGCACCCTCGCCCCCGCATGAACCTAGAAGGAGAGGGGCGTGCGACGACCAACCCCGAACGAGGGAGTATCCACTGATGAACCGCCTGCCTCTATTCCCTATCGAAGACAATTCCAATCCGGCACTGGCCCAAATTTTCGACGCCGCTCGCTCCGCACACGGTGACGTGTCGGATCTCTACCGGACGCTGGGGCACGCCCCCGCCATGCTCGAGGCTTGGACCGCCATGGCATGGCCGTTGCGCTCGGAACCGAGGACTCCCCGCGCCGTGCGCGAGCTGATCATCATGCGGGCCGCCCAGCTCACCGGCGCAGTCTACGAGTGGGGCCACCACTGGCCAATGGCCTTGGCCGCCGGGGTGCCGCGGGAGAAGCTGCTGACCTTGTCGACGTGGAACCAGGACGAGTCGTTCACTCCGGAGGAAAGAGCCGTCCTGGCCTATGCCGAACGAGTACTGGCCGACGGGCGTGTGGACAACGACGTCTTCGCCCGGCTCGCCGGGTTCTTCGATCCCGAGGAGATCGTCGAGATCACGCTGACGACGACCTTCTACGCCTGTGTGGCTCGCCTCCTGCTGGCTCTGCGGATCGAACTCGAGCCGGAGTACGCCGAGCAGATGGAGGGCTGGGCATGACCGGCCCGGAGCAGCTGCCCCGCTATGCCGAGCTACCGCCCGCGGATCCCTCTGGACGGACGGGCTGGAACCTGTTCGGCCGCGACGACGTCGGCCTGTTCAATCTGCAGACTCCCGACCGGGTGGCGGCAGCCGCGGCGCTCGTGCGGCGGGGAGCCGTCTTCCCCCTCAACGCTGCAGTTGACGTCATCGACCCGCCCATGTTCAAACGGGCCGCGCCCCGACATGAATCGCTCGTGGCGCTCAACGGTGGCGCGCTGGACGACGTCATCCATGACTTCTATCCGCAGGGTTCTAGTCAGTGGGACGCGTTGGGGCACGTCGCGTTCCGGCCCGGGGTCTTCTACAACGGCACCGACGCCGACGGCGTCGTCCACGGAGGACGCAACACCATCGACCACTGGGCGCGGCGAGGCATCGCCGGCCGCGCCGTCCTCCTCGACGCGGAAGCCGTGCTGAGCAGCCGGTATGACGACTACCACCCGGCCGCGAGCTGGGCGATGACCCCCGAGCACCTCGAGGAGTGCAGAGAGGCGGCAGGCGTCACCTTGGAGGCCGGTGACGTGGTTCTGCTCAACACCGGATTTCTGCGCTGGTACCAGAAGCAGGAGCTGGAGATCCGGCGTGCGATCGCGCCCCGCGATCAACTGAGGTCCGCCGGTCTTGCGCACACCGAGGCGGTCGCCGAGTACCTCTGGGACCACCACGTCTGCGCTGTCGCGGCAGACAATCCGGCGCTGGAAGTGTGGCCCCCGGACGAGCGCCCTGAGAGCGCTCCCTTCGGCTATCTGCACCGCATCCTCATCGCACAGCTCGGCATGGGGATCGGCGAGCTCTGGCGACTGGCGGATCTGGCCGACGACTGTCGGCAGGATGGCAGGTACGAGATGTTCCTGACCAGCGCACCTATGAACCTCCCGGGCGCAGTCGGTTCCCCCGCCAACGCGCTCGCGCTCAAGTAGCCCGGGCCGGCGGATCAGAGCTCTGCCGCGCCGAACGTCAGAGCGTGCGGCGCCGCCCGCCGTCGACCGTCCACGCCGAGCCGGTCACGAATGAGGACTGGCTCGACAGCAGCAGGCAGGCCGCAGCGACCAGCTCGGCCGGATTTCCCTCGCGGTCCATCGGCGTGCCATGCCGACCGCCCCGCTGCTCGGCGGTGCCCTCGGCTGCAATCTGCTGCAGGCGGGCCGTGGCGAAGGGCTGTTGTGTCGCGGGACATCGCTGACAGTTCTCGTCAGGACATCGCTGACACTAGCGGCGCCGACCGGGTGGTATGCCGGTGCCTTGGTAGCGGCGGGTGGTGTCGATGGTGAGCCGGCGCAGTAGGCCGGTCTGGCCGTAGATGGCGAGGTTGAAGTCGCGGGCGACGACGAGGACCCGTTGTCCGGCGAGGCGGCTGTCGATGCCGACGACGTAGTCGCTCCAGCCGATGTGGCCGGCCTTGTGGACGCTGTGGATGCTGGCCCGGACCGGGCCAACGATGGGGGCGCCGGGGGTGGCTGGTGGGCTGGCTTTCCACCGCTCGTACGGAGTCTGGCCCGCCAGTGCCTTGTGGGGTCGCACCCGGTTGTAATGCTGACGCCAGCGATCGAGCTGGTCTTGCAGCTCGTTGATGGTGCGGGCCGGGGGCTGAATCCGTAGCCACGCTTTCGTCGTCTGGTGCGATCGTTCGAGCTTGCCGCAGGTTTGTGGGTGTCCTGGCCGTGAGCAGATCTGTTTGATGCCCACGGACCGCAGCATCCGCTCGAAGTCGGCGGCTCCGTGTTTGGCGAGCCGGCCGGTGAAGCAGCTGCCGTTGTCGTTCATGACGTGCGCCGGCAGCCCCCACTCCAGTACAGCTGTGGTGAACGCATCCCAGGCGGCTTTCGCGGTCGGACCGGTGTCGACGCGGGCCGCGACGAGCGCACGAGAGTGGTCGTCGAGAACATCCATGATCCACACCGTCTGGCCGTCCGCGAGCGCCCAGCAGGTGGCGTCGATCTGCCAGGCGTCGTTCGGCCGCGGCCACTCGAACCGCTGCCAGGCGACCTTGGGGCGCTTATGCGGCTGCGGGGTCACCATGCCCCGCCGCACCAACACCCGGTGCATCGTCGCGACCGAAGGCGCAACCTGTCCGCGACGCTGCAGCTGGTAGGCGATGGTCTGCGCCCCGCAGTCCGGGCGCAGCTCCTTGCGCAGCCGCACGATCGCGTCCTCGATCTCGACTGACACCCGCCGCGGCGACGACAGCGGCCGCCGCGATCGCTCCACCAGCCCGCCCGGCCCCTCGGCCTCGAACCGGCGCCGGTACTTGTAAAGAGTCTGCCGCGAGATGTCCAGCTCCCGGCACAACGCGGTCACCTTCAGCGGCACCCCGCTGCAGAACACCGCAAGCAGCTTCGCTTCCATCGAAACACCCATCCGCGCCACGCCATAGGGCTACTACCGGCGACTACCTCGGTGTCAGCGAAGTCCCGCGACAGGACCGTCAGCGAACAGTAGAAACACAACAGCCGTGGCGAAGGGCCAGGGATCAACACGTTGACCCGAACGCCACGGGTGGCGACCTCGGTCGCGATCGTCTTCACGTATCCGTGCACCGCAGCGCGTGCGACGTTGGACGCGGCCATGCCGACCATCGGCTCCACACCCGTGCTGGAGGTGAGTGCCACAACGGCCCCGCCGGACGGGAGCTCGCGGACTATTTCCCGAATCACTGCGATCGGCGCCACGACCGCTGACTCCATGGCCCGGCGCAATCGCGCATCGTCGAGGTCCGTGGCCGGACCGGGGTCAGGGCCGCCATGACTGACGAACGCACCGTCCAGCCTGCCGGAACTCCGCCGGGCACGCTCGATCAGCCGGCGAGGGGTCGTGGCATCGCGCAGGTCGGCGGCCAGCCCGACCGCCTGCTCCCCTAGTGTCGACACCGCCTCGGACACCCGCCGTGAAGAACGCGAGCAGATGACCACCCGGGCGCCTTCGCCGACCAGGCCTGCGGCCACCGCAGCGCCCAGGCCGCTGGTTCCACCGCTGACGACGAAAACTTTGACGTCCAGATCCAGATCCATGCCGTCCTCCAGCGAAGCGTCAGCAGTCGCGGTGGGCTACGGCCTCGGACAGCAGCTCGAGCTGCCGAACGAGGACCGACACATTGGGGTTGGGCAAATCGATAGCCAGGTGGGTTACACCCAGACGGGCGTACTCCGACAGCAGGCCAGCGGCCTGCGGCACCGAGTAGTAGGCGCGGGTGCGCGGCCCGGTGTAGGACAATCGCGGGTCCTCCAGCCCCCACACGAGCGCGACGGCCACCTCGGGGACGGGCGTTCCACTCGTATCAGCCACCTGCCTCAGATAGCCCATTCCGTCCGCCAGCACGCCGGGCTCGATCCCGGTGGGAAACCAGGCGTCCCCCAACTTGACCGCCCGGCGAACCGCACGCCGGCTGTTCCCGCCCACGAACACGGGGGGGTACGGTCGCTGCACACTGCGGATGAGCGGCCGCACCTCCGGCAGGTTCGCGAACGCGCCCTCGAAGGAGAGCTCGTTCCCCTGCACGAAGGCCCGGATGAGCCGCAGATACTCATCGGAGCGCGCCCCCCGCTCGGCGAAGGGCACGCCAAGGGCGGCGAACTCCGCCTCCACGTGGCCCACCCCGACGCCGAAAATCATGCGACCTGAGGAGAGCACGTCGAGGGTGCCCAGCATCTTGGCCTGCACTACCGGATCGCGGTACGGCAGGACAATGATCGAGCTACCCAGCTGTACCCGACTGGTACAGCCGGCGAGGAAGCCCCACAGCACGTAAGGGTCCAGCCACCAGTTTTCCGCCCCGTAGTAATCGACGGCGGACAAGTCCGGGACTGCCGCACCGGCGCCGTCGAGGTTCTTGTACATCGGTTCCACCCGCGTCCGCGCGAGCGATCCCACGGGCGCTACGAGGTGGTCCTGCACCCACAACGAGTCGAAGGTTAGTTCCTCGGCCATGGTGGCCAGGCGCCGGACCTCCTCGGCCCGGACCCACGACCGGTAGCAGGGAATCCACACGCCGACCTTCATGAAGCATCCCCTCTGGCCGGATCCCCGGCGTTCTGCGGCAACGCGCCCAGCGGCACGCGGCTCAGTGAGCAGGGCATTCCCGGAGCGGGGCGATCGCCCCGCTCCGGCGGCGCCGTGCAGTGTCTAGACCGGCGTGGAAGCCTTCGTACGCGGGGAGGACGTGGTTGCCGCATAGCGTAAACACCACCTCGATGCCCCCTCGCTGCAGGCATTCAGCCAGCAGATGACCTCCGTGCCGGTCCACCATGTCGGTCCCTCACTCCCTCGTCATGTGGCGCCGCGCCCAGGCTCCCGCCGAGGAGCCGCCCGTTGTCGGCCGTCCGTTGTGGGCCGTCCGAGATCCCGATTCACCCGCTCCTGCGGGGTGACAGTCACTGTCCGCTGCTTGCTGTAGGACTCGAGCGCCAGCCGGCCCGGCGCGTCCGTACCGCGGCGGGCGGAACACCGCTGTGGCCGGCCCGTGGCGGTCATGAGCCTGCCGCCCCTCCCGCGTCGCTCAACGGCTCGGTGGGGACGAAGGCGAACAGGTACTCCGGTTCCGCCGGCACGGGGACGAAGGAGACCGGCAGGTCGGGCCGGAGGTCGTCGTAGCCGGCGCGGATCCGGGCGGCGCAGCGCAGTCCCTCGTCGAGGTCGACCAGGCCGAACACGTAGGGCACGTCGGCAGCGAAGGAACGCGGAGCCGCCCATATCTCGGTGTAGCTGCGCAGCAGCCCGGTGCCTCGCAGGCGAACCCACTCGACATCCTCGCTCCAGCAGCGCGAGCAGAGGAACCGCGGCGGGAACATGTGATGGCCACAGGCGAGGCACCGCGTCGTCCGTAGCTCCCCTTCGCGAAGGCCCTGCCAGAACGGCCGGGTGAAATCAGTGACCCTGGGCGGGTAGGGAAGCTGCTGGATCACGGTGCCACCCTCTGGGTGGAGAGCACGTGCACGACGGCGGCGTTGTAGTCGCCCAGTTCGGCGGTGGTGAGACCGATCCGGGCGCCCTCCACTTGCCGGCCCCCGGCATGGCCGCGCAGCTGCTGGACCGCCTCGAACACGTTGTACAGCGGAGTTACCATCGGCGGATGTCCTCGGGAGAGGAGCCCGCCGCTCGGACTGATGGGAATGCGGCCGCCGACGGAGGTCTCTCCCGCCGAGGCGGCCCGCGCGCCCTCCCCCGGCGGGCAGACCCCCAGCGCCTCGGACAGCATCACCTCGACGATCGTGCAGGGTGCGTACACCTCGCAGAAGTCGAGGTCCTGCGGCGCAATACCGGCGTCCTCATAGGCCCGGACAGCAGCCATCTCCGCCGCTTCAAAACGGACGAGCGAGCGCGGCACTTCGGCCACTTGGTGCACCCCCTCGTGGTGAAAGCCACGTCCGACCACATAAACCGGATCTGGTCGCAATCGCTCAGCCAACCCGGCTGCGGCGATGATCACCGCCACGGCACCGTCCGACCGCGGCGGAACGTCGAGCAGGTGCAAAGGACGGACCACCGGCCGGGCCGACAAGACGTCGGCCAGGCTGATCTCCTTGCGGTACTGGGCCAGCGGATTGGCGGCCGCGTGCCGGCGGTTCTTGACCGCCACCGCGGCGAGGTCCTCGCGCGTCGCATCGTTCTCGAAGAGATAGCGCGTGGCGTTCATGGCGTACCAGGCGATCGGCGTGACCCCGAAGGGCACGTGAAAATCCACGTCTCCCACGGCCCGCATCGACAGCTCCATGTGCTGGTCGGTCGGCACGTGCGTCTCCCTGGAGACTCCTAGTGCGATCGCCACCTCGGACCTGCCCGACCGGACCCGGTCCACCGCTACGTCGAATGCCAGCCCTCCCGTCATACCGTTGCCGAGCACCTCGGTGAGGATGTCGGTCAGCGGCAGTGAGAGGTAGCCGGCGATGAAGGTGCCGAAGTACCGCTGTTCGGCGTACGGCCTCGGGTTGCAGAAGACGAGGGAGTCGATCATGCCCTTGTCGATACCGGCGTCCCGCACGGCGGACAGTAGAGCGCGGATCAACAGTTCATGTTCGAGAGTCGTCGGATAGCGCCCGACGGGCACCGCCCCCACACCGACGATCGCTGCATCCCTCACGCCATCACCTCCTCGTCGCTGCCGAACACCTGTTCGCGCAACAGGGCCTTCTGCACCTTTCCGCTCTCGGTCATGGGCATCCGGTCGACGTACACGACCCGGCGCGGCACCTTGTACCCGGCCAGCGTTCGGCGCAGCCCGTCCAGCAGCACCGCCTCGACCAGCAGCTCGGCGCGGGACACGGTGACGACCGCCACGGGGATCTCGCCGTACGCCGGGTCAGGCTGGGCCAGCACGGCTGCAAGGTCCACCCCCGGCAGGGCGTACAGTGCGTCCTCCACCTCCAGACAGGACACGTTCTCCCCGCCGACGCGGACGATGTCTTTGAGCCGACCACGGAACTCGAGGTAGCCGTCCGGACGGAGCCGGCCGAGGTCACCGGTGTGCAACCAACCGTTCCGGAGCGCCGCCCGGGTCTCCTCGGGCTTCTCGAAGTAGCCCTGCATGACGTTGTAGCCGGAGACGACGATCTCGCCTGTGGACCCGGGCTCAGCCGGCCGGTCGGGGTCGTCGGGCCGCCGGATGGTGACCCGCGTCCACGGCTGGGCACGCCCTACGGTGCGCCAGCGGTGCTCCTCCGTGTCATCGGAGGACGAGATCGTCACGTTCGGTGCGGCCTCGGTGAGTCCGAACACGCCGACGATGCCCGGGATGCCGATTTCCTTGGCGATCTTCGCGATGATCTCCGGAGAGCCGGTGGTCCACCCGGTCCGCACCGAGGCGAGACTCTCGGGACGGAACCCGGGGACGTCCAGCAGGCGGAGGAAGATCGTCTCGATGCCGCTGTAGTGGGTGCACCTGTTGTCCTCGACCCAGCGCAGGACCGACCCGGCGTCGAAACCCCCCATAGAATGGACCTCCGCTCCGCGCAGCAGCGCGGTGACCACGTGCATGGTCAAGCCGCCGGAGTGGAAGAACGGCCCGCCTGCGAAGACGCGGTCGCCGCGACGGACGTCGAGTGCTCGCGCGACCTGGATCGCGTTGCGCACCACGGCTTGGTGGTCGAGAACCACACCCTTGGGCAGCGCGGTCGTCCCGGAGGTGTAGATGATCACCGCAGGATGCCGCTCCACGGCAGGGACCGGCACGGCGCGGGATGGGGCGGTCGACAACCACTCCGCCCAGGGGATGGTCCCGGGCACAGCGGACGCGCCCACCCACACGACGGTGAGGTGCGGCTCCCGCTCGACGAGCATGGCCACCAGGCCCGCGATGTCATAGCCCGCCGTCTCTCCGGTGATAACGACCTGAGACCGGCTCTGGGTGACCTGGTAGAGGACCTCCGTATCGCGGAGCCGCGGATTGAGGAGGACCGCGACCCAGCTCGCCGCGCCCGCACCGCAGACGGCACTGACCCACTCGTTGCAGTTGGGCAGCATGACCGCGACGTGCGCCGGCCGGCCTGGCTGGGTGGTAAGCGCCGCGGCCACCCGCTGCGCTTCAGCGGCAAGCTCGCCGTAGGTCATAACCGGCTGTCCCTCGATACGGACGGCGACGTCCTGCGACCAGTTCTGCTCGGCGCGGCGTAGCACGTCCGGAATGGTGAGCCGCATGCTCGACCTCCTTGCCTCGCCGCGGGGAGCGCGGCCTAGAACGCCAGTGGCCGGGGCGCCCGTGCAACCCCGGTCCGGTCAGTTGCCGAAGTAGACCGACTGCAGCACCTCTTCGTCATCGGGGTCGCTGAGATGGGCCTGGCCGTCGTGCAGGTAGTAGAGGGTGTCGCACACGGCGGCGAGTGCCCGAACATTCTGGTCGACTAGGAGAAGGCCTACACCGCGCCCGTGACCGATGACGGCGAGGGTGCGCAGCAGGTCCGTGACGATCTTGGGAGCCAGACCGAGGCTCAGCTCGTCGACCATCAGCACCCGCGGCTGCATGACCAGACCCCGGGCGACGGCGACCATCTGCTGCTCGCCGCCGCTGAGCAGGCCGGCTCGCTTGTCCATGTGCGCCTTCAACGCGGGGAAGACGCCGAAGACCGACTGCGTGGCCTCGTCGTCCAGGTCGTGGCCGACGGCCAGCGCACCCAGCCGCAGGTTCTGCGCCACGGTCAGGGTCGGCATGAGCCCCCGGCCTTCCGGAACGTGGATCACGCCCCGGCCGGCGACGATATCCGGGCGCACGCGGAGCTCGCTGCCCTCCAGCGTGATGGAACCTCCCTTGCGGGGCACGACCCCGGAAATGGCGCGCAGGGTGGTGGTCTTGCCCGCCCCGTTGGGCCCGACGAGGCCGACGACCTCGCCGGCCGACACGGACAGATCAACGTTTTCTAGTACGCGCGCCGCGCCATAGCTCACCGTCAGTCCACGCAGCTGGAGCAGGGGTTCATCCATGACTGGCTCCAAGGAACACCTCGGACACGTCCGCACGACGCGTCACCTCGTCCGTCGACCCGCTCGCCAGCACCTGACCGAAGTCGAGCACCGTCGCCTCAGGAGCCACCGACCTGAGGAAGCCGACGTGGTGAGCAATCAGCACGATGGTCAAGCCCGCCCGCTCGTTGATCGTGCGCAGCACGGTCGCGACCGTGTCCATATCGGTCGCCGACAGGCCAGCCGTGGGCTCATCGAGCAGGAGCAGCCGGGGGTCGCCGCACATCGACCGAGCAATGTCGACGATCTTCTGCTCGGCGAGGGTGAGGTCACTGGCCAGCACCGTGCGGCGGCCGACCGGGAAATCCACCAGGTCCAACGCGCCGACCGCGCTGAGTCGCGCGGCGGCGTCCCGTCGCCGTCCGCCCAGAGTGGGGAGCACATCCCGGATCGGGCTGGCCGGGTTCGAGCCGTACGCGCCCATCTCGACGTTCTCGAGCACCGTCAGGTCACCCACCAGCGAGGGGTGCTGGAAGGTGCGGCTCACGCCGACGCGACGGACCTGGGTGGGCCGCAGGCCGCGCAGCGAGCTGCCCGCGAGTCGGACGTCGCCGGCATAGGTCTGGATTCCGCTGATGCAGTTCAGCAGCGTCGTCTTGCCCGCCCCGTTAGGCCCCATAATCGCATAGACCTCGCCGCGGCGAACCGACATGCTGACCGACTTGAGGGCCGCGAGCCCGCCGAACGTCACCTCGACCCGGTCGAGCACCAGGTAGGGCTCGACGTCCTCGTCCACGGTCAGCCCCGCGGGAGGGGTCGCGCCGTCGCTGTCCAGACGGAGCGACGACGCGGAGGTGGTCCCCTCATCGTCGGGGCCATCGTCATCGGGGGCGGTGGCCGCTCGGGACCGCGATGAGCGCAACCCCTCCCGCAGCCGCGCACCACCCGGTACCCGCGCTCCGGCCCAACTAGCCACCCTCTCTAAGCCGCCGTAGACGCCGGATGGCAGAAAGACGAGGACCAAGAGTAACAGCACGGCAAAGAGCAGTTCACGGCCGGCTCCGACCGTCCGCACTCCCTCCGAGGCGAGGAAGAAGAGGACGGCGCCGATGATGGGGCCCGCGATGCTGCCCAAGCCGCCGACCACCAGCATTGTCACCAGGAAGACCGACTCGAATCCCGGGAAGGTTTCCGGTGCGAGGTACCCGATCGCCTGAGCGAAGATGAAACCAGCGAAACCCGCGCAGCCGGCGGAGTAGACGAACGCGCTCAGTTTGGCCGAGTTAACGTTGATGCCTAGCGAGGCGGCCACCAACTCGCCGCGCTTGACCACCCGAAGCGCTCGTCCCGCCCGTGAACTGGCGTAGCGGGAGCTGACGATCACGATCAGCAGCAATGCAACCCACGCGAGGTAGTACAGCGGCTCGCCCGAACTGAACTCCGTGCCGCCGGCCGCGAGCGTGGGCACTGAAAGGCCGTTCGCGCCCTTGGTCCATGTCGCGAGCGTGTTCCCGCTGATAAGCACGACAACGACGAAGGCGAAGAAAAACGTGACCAGCGCGGCACCCAAGGTCCCTAGCCTCACCATCGGCAACCCGATGATCAAGCCACTGAGCGCCGCGACGAGCACCGACAGCGGCAGCGTGGCCCACACGTTCCAGCCAGCGTCCGTAGCGAGGATTGCCGAGGTGTAAGCGCCGACCGCCACAAACCCGAAGTTCCCGAAGGAGAGTTGACCTGCATAGCCGATGAAGAGGTCTAACGATACTCCAGCGATGGCATAGATCAGGGCCATGACGATGGCGAACTGCACCCGACTTTGCAGCGGCATGAACGGCAGAAAAAGCAGTACTGCCATCACCACGAGTGACACGGGCAGCGTGCCGCTGCGCGCCCTTGCGCTCAACGCGGCCACGGCTCACCAGCCCATTGTATTGCGCGCGCCCAGCCATTCACAGGCGCTCGACCATGGACTTGTCACCAAACATTCCTTCCGGTCGCATCACCAGCACCAGGAGCAGGACTGCGAATATAGCGAGCACGGCGAGGTCCTGATCGGCATAGATGGTCACCAGGTTGTTGACCACCCCGACGAGGGCACCGCCGACGAAAGCACCCCGCAGGCTCGTCAGCCCCCCGATGATGGCAGCCGTAAAGCCGAAGAGCAAGTAAAATTCCATCATGTCCGAGGACAGCAATGTCCTCGGAGCCACCAAGAGCCCCACGACGAGCGAGACGACCGAGGCCATGGCCCACGCGATCAGATTGAGACGCCGCGTCCGGACGCCGAGCAGCTCCGCGATCTGAGGTCGGTCCGCGACTCCGAGGAACAACAGCCCGGTCTTCGTGGACCGGAAGAACCAGGCGAAGCCGGCTGCCAGGCCGATGGCGATGGCGAGGGTGCCGATCGTCAACCAGCCGACGGCTGCCCCGCCGAGTTTGAACGCTGTTCCCGTAGGGAGCGCGGACGGGAAGTTGAACGGCTGGCCAGCCGCCCAGTTCGCGTTGATTACGGCGAGCAGCAGCAGGGACATACCCAGCGTCCGCAACAGGAGGTTCACGTGATCGGCATGCCCGCGCGGCAACAGAATCAGCAGGTAGAGCAGGGCTCCGGTGGCCGCCATGGCAACAACACTAGTGACGATAGCCACCCACAATGGCATTCCCGTGCCCTTGAGCATCTCAAACACGATGAAGGCGCCAAAGGTACCGAGTGTTCCCTGGGCGAAGTTCGCGACACCGGTAGACTTGTACAGCAGGACGACAGCGAAGCCGAGCAGCCCGTACAGGGCGCCGATCGCGATCCCACTGATGATCCCGGCGAGCAGCAGTTCCATACGCGCCTCCTCGAATAGCGACGGGCTCGATGGCCACGCAATCCGTGCGGCGGCCGACCACCGTACGGGCATTCTGCGCGGCGATTGACCACTCCACGGATCAGCCGGTCATGTCGACGGTGCCCTGCTCAACCAGTTGACCGTTTTTGATCCCCACCAGGATCATGCTGGCGTTTCCGACGTTGTTGTCCGCGGTGAAAGTCAGCGGCGGGAAGAGGTCTGAAGCCTTCTTGCCCTTCCAGCCCTGCAGTTTCTCCAGGAGACTCTTGCGCGTGACATTGGTGCCCATCTCGTCCAGAGCGGTGGTCAGGACCTGCGCCGTTGCGCAGCCGAAGAGGCTGAACCCGTCGGGTTTGAGGCCGTTGCCCTGCTCATTGAACGCGTCGATACAGCTCTTCGCCTTGTCACTGCTGGGCGGCACGACGGGGGAGACGGTGAGCACCCTTCCGCTGGCCGCCTGTCCGGCCGGGCCGACGAACGCGCCGGTCGCAAGAGTGGATTGGCCGAGGAGCAGCTTGTTGGGAAAGGCGTTCTGGCGGCTCATCGCGTCAACGATCCGGGCGGCATCTGGGGCTGCCTGCGAGAGAACGACGTAGTCTGGGTTAGTGGCTTTGGCTTGAATGACGGCGGGCGTGTAGTCGCTTTGACCGGCGGTCGTGACCACGGCCCCGGCCCAGGTGCCGCCCGCCTTCTCCACCGCATCCTTGACCGCCACAGTTGTGTCGGCGGACCCCGGAACGCGCTGTTCTATCGTGTAGAAACTACCGGGTCCGTTGTCTTTGATCACCTTCTGAACCAAGCGCACGAGCTGGGTCTTATACAGCGGCAGCAGCAGGGCGACGTCCGGATTTGTGGTCAACTCGGGCAGGCCGGCATAGGGGAAGAGATAGGGCACCTTATCGGGGCTGATGGCCTGCAGGATTGCGGGCGGCTGAATCGTTCCGCAGCCGCCGAACATCGCAAACACCGGCTTGGCTACTAGTTGCCGAGAATTTGCCAAGGCGTCGGGCGCGCGGTAGGCATCGTCGAGCACCGTGTTGTTGATCTTCCGGCCATTCACGCCGCCTTTGGCATTGACGTGATTGAACCACGCGAGCGCCCCATCGCTGACTGGCTTGCAGGCGGACGCCACGACACCGGTCAGCGGATTCGTCGTGCCGATCGCAATCGCGGAGTTGGTCACTCCGGGGGATGACGCGCCGGCGCCACCTCCGGCAGAGTCGGCTCCCGTGGAACTGCAGGCGGCCAGCACCACGGAGAGAACCCCCGCAAGCGAAATCGCAGAACGACGAATCTGCATCTCTAGCTCCTGACCTGTGGGTAGGAACGCCGGACTTCTACGGCGAACGGAGTTGGAAGCATCAGCTGTATGCCACCTCTCGGAGGTGCGGAGGAGTGACACAGCCCACATCAAGGAGGGTATGGCGATCGTCGACGCCAGTCAACCGACTGCCCGGTAGACTACAGTTGGTGACCGACCGTGATGTGGGAAAGGTCCGCGCCTATCGGAGCTGCGCCAACACCATCGCACTCGCCGGCGCCGACCGCGGTTGCTAGGCCGTCTACGCCGCCTTCGGAGCCGGTGACTCCTGGACCCCCATCGTCGCCGCCCTTGACATCACCCATCGCACACAACAGCGCTTTAGCGCGGAGCCGCTGAGCACCGCCGCACGCGCCGGGCCGCCATCACTCCCCAACCAGGTTGACGTCCAGGTCGGCGGCCACTACATCCAGATCAACCTGCTGACCGGAACGGTGATAGTGCGAGCAACTTAGCAGGAACCGCAGCAGGCGCCGCCCGCGGCGCTGATGTCCTGCCGCCACACGTGCACATCATGCTCGAGTGGCTCACAGCCTCATGTTCGAAAACCTGCGGTTTCGAAGGTTAGCTGATGGTTTTGGATCCCCGCCAATGCGTTACCGAGAAGGAAAATTGGCGTCTCGCGGGTGAATGAGTCTAGGAGCCAAGCCTGACTCGCTTGGCGAACAGGGTCCAGCGCGGCAGGCTTATAGCGGACAAGCGAAGATGCATATTACATCAACGCGTAGCGCGCTAGATCCGTATAAAGGTGCGGAAATACTCTGTTAGTGACCTTCAGCGTGTCGCCTTTGATGCTATGTCTTTCTGCAGAGGCAGCCCGGCCGACCACCCCCGCCGTGGTGACAGCGGCCAGCACCGCGGCGATGACGAGTGTTCGTGGTCGGGGACGGCGGGTGATCTTCATGGTGGTCCTTTCTGTGGGTGTGTCGGAGATGGTGTGTGCGGGGCGGCGAGCTGTCCCTACAGCGGATCGCCGGGGTCGGCGGCGGGGTCGAGCACCCTCACCGGGATGCCCACCTCGGCGAGCAGCCGGGGCAGGTCGGTGGCGGCGTTGTCACCGGCGGCCCACACGCACACCCCGCCACCGTCGGGCAGGACGATGGCGCCGAGCTCCAGGGAGAGCGGGGCGTTCATCGGGGCGGTGGTCATGGGGTCTCCTTAGGGTGCTGTCGGGGTGGGTGTTCGGGTGTGGCTAGAAGGGCGCCCATGGATGCCGGGGCGGACGCTGTGCCTGCGCCTTCACCCAGGCCTCCGCCTCCGGCGCCATCCGGGCCATCTGCTCCTGCCACGCCGCCGCGTCCGCCGCCGCCTCGGCGGGGGTAGGCCGGGTGGAGCTGGCGATCACGGCGGGGATGCCGGCGTCGATGAGCATTCGCCGGAGGTCATCGACGCTGCCGAAGTCGTCACACCAGAAGGTGTTACGGCTGTGCCCGGGCTGCGTGCCGTGGGTGGATGCCGTGATGAGGTAGCGGGCGGCGGTCGTCACCCGGGCGGCTCGGGCGAGGGTGAGCTGATCATCGGCCTCCACGCGCATAGGTAGCCGCCAGTGGTCGTGCAGGCGTACCGGTGTGGGTGGGGTCGGGGTGGTCATGGCGGGCTCCTCGGGGTGCGGTGATGGAGAGCGGTTCTCCACGTTCGGTGATGTGTGCGGCCAAGGCCGCGTCACCCGTGCTCACCAGTTCGTTTGCGTCTGCTCCGCAACCGGGTGCAGTCCCCCGCCCGATGTGGCGGGGGACCTCCCGTGCGGTACCTCAGGCGGCATCACCGCCCGAGGTGGTGGTCGGCTCGGCGGTGTGGGTCAGGAGGTCGCGAATGTCCGAGGTACGGACGAATCGGGTGCCATGCGGTACCAGCTGCACCGTGGGGACGCCGAGGCGTCCGCGGTCGGCGCGCGCCCGGACAGCACCGGCGCTCATGCCCAGCAGCACCCCGTATTCGCGGAGACTCACCACGGCGCGCTCGGCGAGGAGCTGTTCGGCGGATAGTGGCTGTGTCATACATCCGATCGTAGCAGCATCTGGCTGTGTTATACAGCCACACGTTATGTGTCGAGTGGCTGTACACGGCAGCCGTTACCCTCGCGGCATGTCTGAACACTCCAGCGATCAATTCTCCGAACGGCCGCCGGCCAAACAGCCACTCGACCCACCGCCACCGCAACACCCGGCGGTGACCCGTGAGGCGACGACGATCGCTGAACGGGTCGCCGCACTGGTGGATGAGCTGGTGCTCGTGGCTACGGCGCGGGTGGCCGATGAGGCCGAAGCGCCGCCTAGTGCAGCTGAGGTCGGGCTCTACTACGCCGTCCGGCGGCAAGTCCACGAGGTGCTACGGCAGCACGGGCGGGCGGCGTTGGATGACCACCTCGCCGCCCGGCGGGAGGTTGGGCTCTCCGAGCGGACCGCGGCCGCCGAGGTTCAAGCGACCGCGGGTCTCGGGCGCTACGCCGTGTTGAACTCGGCGTTCGGGCCCCGATGGGAGAGGAAACCAAAGCTGCCCGGGTGACGCGGCTCAGGCATATAGCCGGACACACGCGGGCGGGGTCGGCTCTCCGCACCGCTACGCAACGCCGGCGAGCTCACAGACCGGTTGCTGGCCCAGCTTGTACCAGCGGTGACCGACGACCTCCGGGGTGGCGGTGATCGGCACCCCCCGAAAATCGAAGTTCATCGCCTCACGCAAAGCATCCAACCCGCGCTCACGGCCCTCAGCGGTGTCCGGTACTTGGAGGATCAGCTCGTCGTGGATGGGCACCCACAGCGCCTGTGGGCCCAGGAGATCCGCAACACGCGCCGTGACCTGTTTGAGCACATCGGCGGCGGTCCCCTGAACGATCCAGTTCACCGCCCGATAGGGGCGAGGTGCGGTGGGGCACTCCTCCTGGGGGAGAGGTAGATACCGGCCGAAACCGGTCACCTGGTGCCGGCCCGCTTCCGCCGCGGCCACCACCGAACGGCCCCAAATGAGCATCACCGGGAACTGGCGGCGGAAGTTTCGTTTCAGCTGCTCCGCCTCATCGAGGGGGATGCCGAGCTGCTGGGCCAAGCGGGGGGCACCCTGCCCGTACCCCACAGCCAGGAAAGAGGTTTTCGCCTGCGCCCGTAGGTCCTTGTCCCCGCGGGCGTCCTCCCCCCACACCTGGACCGCCATTTCCGTGTAAACGTCCTGGGCCTGCACAGCGGCAAGTGCTGCCGCATCCTCACTCATCGCCGCCATCACCCGCGGTTCCACCGAGTCGAAATCAGCCCCCAACAGGATCATCCCCTCATCGGCGGCAAAGATCGGCCGCAATGCGGGTGCAATGTTCTGCAAGTTGGGGGCAGAAGATGTTGTCCTCCCGGTCACCGCACCCAGGACGGCGAAGCGGGAATGGACACGACCGTTGACCGCGGCTTTCTGGAACCCCGTCAGCGCGTTCCGCGCAGCCCCGGCGCGCCGGATCTCCAGGAACGCAGCCCAATCGTCAACCGACTCCGGGGGCACGAACGCGTCGGCGTAAAAATCCTTGCTCAACGTGGCCTTCCCCTTGTCGTCCTGGATGCGGATACCACGGGATGCCACCCAGGTTCGGGTGTCCAAGCTGGCGGAGGTCAGGTCGCACCCGAACCTCTCCACGCTGGCTGCTCGCACCCCATCCAGCTTGGCCACCTCGACTCCCAGCCGGTCGGCGTCCACCCGAACACCCCGCAGCGTCGCCCGATGCCAGATGCGATCGACCCGGGCCTCGAGCAACCCGGCAGCGCGCGCATCCTTGTCCGCACCGCCCCGCAACTCGTCCACCAGCCGCGCGGTTTCCACCGCATCCATGGCGACGTAGGCCAACAACGCCGGATCGTCGGCGGGCAGGGCTGCGGTGGCGGCGCTGAGCCAGCTCGCCTCGTCCACCTCCCCCCCGGTGATCCCCTCCCAGTGGGTTCGCAGCCGGTCCTGGGCACGGCGCGTCTCCGGCCGCAGGGTCTTCAGGGAGGCGCCTCCACAATGGCTGGCGATCAGCTCGGGGCGCAACGCGTACGTCAACGTCACCGAATCCAGCAAGCCCGGCAGCACCCCGTAGGCGGCGGCGAGCACGTCGCGGTCGAAGCCGGCGTTGTGCGCCCACAGCCGGTGGGTTGGGGGAATGCAGGCGAGAGCTTCCCGCACCAGCTCAACCGCCGAACCGTCCAGGATGAACCCGGTTCCGTCCGCTGCACACACAGCCACCTGGATGCAGCGGAAACCGGTGGCCCAAATGTCGAGGCCATTCCCGGTGGCATCGTTCGTGGTCTCGGTGTCCAGGGCGATCGTGCCGTGTTCCTCCCCCAGCCACCGACGCAGCCCGTCGAGGTCGCCACCCGCCGCGAGGTAGGTCAACGCCCCGTCCATCACGCCAACTCAATGATGGTGAGGGAGTCGATCGACGGTCGGGCGACCGGGATGGGGGTCACCTTCGCCGCCTTCGCGGGGGTCTTGGCCTTGGGTGGTGTGGTGTTCTTAGCCTTGGTTTGTGGTGTGGGCACGACCGGGGCAGGGAGCGGGGTCACCCAGTCCTCGTACGGGTCGTGGTCCAGGGCGTCCAGGGCGTCCAGGGCGTCCAGGGCGTCCAGGGAGGGGTTGAAGGTGTCTTCCCAGGGTTGTGTCCGGGCGGTTCCGGCCTTGGGTTTGGCTGCGGGGGTCGGCGGGGCGGAGAGGGGAGCTACCTTGCGTTCCTCCTCCACCGACACCCGGTAGGCGTTGCCCCGAGCTGACCGTTGCAGCGCGATCCGGTAGATCAGGCCGTCGCTCCGGACGGCGGTCCCCCGCCGCCTGGTCAACGCGCGCCCCCACGATCGTGCTTGTCCAGCGGGGCCCTGCTCCGCGCGGGGCAACAAGTCGACCGGGAGTTCATCGACCTTGCCCCGGCCGGTGAGTTTCTCGACGGCCGTCGAGGGGGACACCCACTGGCCAGCGAACTCGCGCACCCAACCCTGCATGACCGGCAGCCACTCCAGACCTTCGGCGTCCTGTTGGTCGGCTTTTTCCTGCCGGTCGGAGAAGGCGAGTTCCGCAGCGTTTACCCCGTCTACGGTGACGTAGGCCAGCGACTGCAGGATCACGGAAGACCACCGCTCGAAGCTGCCGTACGCCGGGTAAGAAGCTGGCGGGGCCTGCAGGCCGTGGCTGAGGACGGTGTGCGCCGCTGCCAGCAAGGTTGCCCGGTTGTCGCGCACCCAGGTGGTGAGGTCGGGGTGCCGCCAACCGGTGCGCTCACTGGCGATACCGGTGGGCACCGCCAGATTCACCGACAGAAACCGTCGTGTCCCGTCGTCCGCCAGCTCCGCGTTGTTGCCGCACACCGTCAGCACCATTCGGGCGATGGAGACGGAGGAGTTCCCACCGAGGATGCGGGAGGTCATGTCACCATCTGAGGTGATCAATTCGGAGATTTTTCTGCTGGTCACCCGATCCTCTCGGGGCAGCTCATCTACGTGGAGGTAGCGCCTACCTTCGAGGGTCGCGCTGACCATCCTTTTCTCGATTTCGTTGTCCTCCTTTCGGGCGTAGCCGATGCTCTCCGGTGTCGAGTGGCTGGAGGCGATGCGCCGCATCAGGGAGCACAACAGGCCCTTGCCGGAGCCCCGGTCGTGCGCGGAAACCAAGAACGCGGGGCACGTTCCATAAAGATCGCGGCTCGCCATGGTCAGCAGCATGAGGACCGCCCGGATCCGGTCGGGCGGTGTCTCGAAGGGGAAGTCCCCCAACAGCTCGTCCAGCAAATAGTCGAGGGATGCCTGTGCGTCAGCGGTGGTGGGCCGTTCCGGTACGTGGTAGGTGTCCCAGGTGCGGCGGTCCCTGCGTGGGATGACGACCAGGGCACGCTTAGCGGCGTGGTAACCCGGTGTCGACAAGGTTTCCCCGCTGGGCAGCAACACCGGGGCGGTGCCGATGTACCGCACCGGTGAGGTTCGCGCGGAGGTTTTCGCCACCTCGACCGCGGCCTCGACGATGAGCGCGGGCAGGTCGTGCTCGAAAGTAATCCCGTCCTTTTCGTTGCCGTGGACGGGTTGGACCACACGAAGCGCCAGGGCTTTGGACTCGCTGGGGCGCCACCGGCGGATCACCCCTTGCCGGTCCACGGTGAGCAGTCCGCGCGGCTCGCCCTGTTCACCCACCTCTGACAGGACAAAGGGTGCGCCCGAATCGTCGGGGTGCTTGGCGTCCGCAATTTCCGTGGCGACGACCCGGGTGAGGCTGTCGGAGTCGGTGTTCGACACCCAGATGTAGCGGCGGTCGCGCGGGGCCAGTGTGGAGATGGTGGGGCGGACGGTGCCGTCGAAGACCAGCTGCTCGGCCAGCGTTTCGGCGTCGGTGCCGGTGAGGGCCACCCTCACGTCGAAGGCTGTGTGGAAGCCCTTCACGGCGTCCAGCGGGGCGGCGGATTCGGAGAAGGTGTAGAGGGAACCCGGCGGCCTGCAAGTGCCGCCCACCTTGACTTCGGAGTGGCCGCCCCGGTGCAGGATGAGCTCACCATCACCGTGGGTGTTGGTCACCTCCCACCCGGCAGCCACCAACAGCTCAAGGGTGGCTGCGTCGGTCGCGGCGGCGTCGTACCGGGACCGGATGATCAGGGTCCGGGCGTCCAGGGAGGTCGCGGGATCCGCTGGGTTCGCCTTGGCGTCGCCCACCAGAACCAGCAGATCGGCAAGCCGGGAAAGTTCCCGCACGGTCAGGGCGGGAATGGCGGCCGGGCCGCCTTTCTCTCGCACCCAAGGCTTTCCTGTCGGGTGGGTGGCACCGTGGCTGGGGGCTGCGACGACGTACCCGTTGGTGATCAGCAGCTCCGCGAAGCACAGGACAGCACCGTCGGGCTGCTTTTGCCGTGCGGCGAGGGTGGGCAACCCGGCCTTGAGGTGCTCGACGTAGTCGGGGTCGGGAACCGGGACGGTGAAAGCCCAGTGGACGCCACCAGAGGGTGAGGTTTCCTTCCACCCTGCTTCGAGGCGTCCCATGACGGGGCCGAGCTCGAGCTGCTCGATGGCATCCGCCCACTCACCTTGGAAAGCCTCGCTGGCGACGGCCCGGCCTTCGAGCTCGAGGACGCCGACGAACTCGCACCCACCGTCGGCTCGGTCGCGGGTGGAGCGGGGTCCGCGGAGGAAAGCCAGGCCGGACACAGCGCCTTCTCGGACCTGCTTGAGCGCCCCCTCAGTCAGGTCGGCGGGGGTGTTGTCCAGGTAGTGGCTCTCGAGCGCAACTACCTTCTTCGCTCCCACTGGAAGGAGGGTGAAGCCGAGGTCGTCGAGTTCGTGGGCGGTTGCCAGGAGTTCACGATTCGAGGTGGGGTCGACTCCACGGGCGTAGGTGCGGTCGGTGCTCATCAGGCTGCGGCTTTCACGTGTAGGGGGGTGTCGTCGTTGTCGTTGTCGTGCGAATAGACCCATGTCATTAGCCTTGCTAATGTGGTTTCTGTGGTTTTGGGGGTTTTTTTCACTCAGAGCTAAGGAAGGAAAGTAGTAAGTGCTCCCTAGGGAGGGAGCTGGAAGAAACCACAGAAACCACAGAAACCACGTTCGCTTCGCTAACGATCTCCGTCATATCAGGCATACAGTTGGTATTTCGGGCATTTATCGCCCACCTCCGCGCTCATCGCCGTGCTCCGGCACCGAGCAGGAACCCGCGCTCGATGACCGTGTCGGTTGCCCACCGGTTGCCCTGGTGTCCGCAGAGGCACTCCACATGCCCCCAGCACTGGTGCCGATCGCCGAGGGCCGCCCGGGCGAGGCGTTCAGCGGATGCCTGCGCCCAGTCCCACTCGAGGGGGTCGGCGGTGGCGAACCAGCCGACGGGACCGAGCCGGGCGGCCCGGTCGAGACAGATGCGTTCAGCGGCGGTTTGGCCACCGACCACCTCGACGACGACGTCGATCGCGGTACGGCTCCAGGAGGTACCCAGCACGCCCGGCCGGCGGGCTACCCAATCGGCATAGCGCGAGTTGTGGGCGGCACTCCGCCGGTCTTCGCCGGCATCGGTCTCGGGGGTGATGGTGAGTACCCACACCGCGCTGGCCGAGGCCGGGGTGGAGGTGCTGAGTCGGCTCTCCCATGGACGCGGGGTCTGGGGGTAGAGGGAGGTAGTCATCGGTGGGTCCTTTCTGGCTTGCCTGGAGATCAGGCACTGGCGGGGTCGGTGTTGATGTGTGCGGTGGACTCGGTGAGCCCTACTGCCGCGTGTGGCTGTGTCACTTATGGCTGCGTTTTGCAGCCACTGGTGCCTCCTTTCTCATGTGTTCACGTCTCGTTTGCTTCTGCCCGCCAAACGGCTCGGGGTTCCGCCTACTGAAGGTGTGTGCGGTTGCCCGCCGCGGCCCTACGGCAGTCATGTGTACGGCCGCACCCCCATTTCCCGTGATGGCCGCCAGCAGGCGCCCCGGGGTGTTTTTCGCGTCCATGCCAGGGATGTGCACGGCACCGGCGATCCGTCCTACAGCACCGGGGACCGGTGAGCTCAGCTGTTTCATGCCCACCATGTGTGCGGCCGCACCCGCGTTCCCCACGGACCCCCAGGCGATTTATCACCGTGACGGAACTGCCCCGCCCAATCGGCCCACGAACACCCACAACGACGAAAACAGCTCGCCCCGTGACGGGGGCGAGCTGTTGGCGGCCAGGAGGGCACTGTCTGCTAGAAGGGAGCCCACTCATCCGGGGCCGGGCGAAGGCGCTCCGCCTCCAGGGCGGCCTCTGCATCCGCCTCCATCCCGGCCTCTGCCACCTGCCATGCCGCCTCGTCCTCCGCCTCCTCGGCGGGGGTAGGCCGGGTGACCGCAGCGATCACCGCGATGCCGGCCTCAAGCAGTACGCGCTGGAGATCGCCACGGTCGATGTCGTCACAGCAGAGGGTGTGAAGTCCGGGACCTGGGCAGGTGCCCTGGGGTGACGCGGTGATGCGGTAGCCGGCACCGTTCAACACCCGCGCGGCCCGCCTCAGCGTGAAGGCATCGCCGGCCTCCACCCGCGGGGGGTCGCGCCAATGATCGCTCAGGCGCACGGTCATTGGTGCAGGGGAAGGTGTGGTGGTCATCTGGTCTCCTCGGTCGGCGCGGTTGTTCTGTCTGGCCCGCGGCCAGCGGGTGCCAGCCACCCATCATGTGTCCGGCCGACCCTGCTACCACCACGAAACCCACACGGAGCCCCGGACGACTCTGCCCTGGTGTACCGGGTGGTGCCCGTTCGGGCTCAGTACGACGAGCAGGGGGTGGGCGCTGCTGGCTGCTCGCCTCGGCTCCTCGTGCGGAACGCCTCCGGCCAGCGGGCGACCATGGCGTGCGGCACCGCATCCGCCACCGGCTGCTTGCGAACCAGGGTCGCGGGCTGGCCGTCTTCACTGGCCCGCGGGTTCGGCACGCGCACCGACCGACGCGCCGAACCACGGCGCACGTCGAGCTCATGGCCGAGCACCGCGGGCGAGAGACGCCGCACCGCGGCATACCAAGGCTCGGCGTCATGCGCTGGGTCCTCCCCGAGTTGCAGGAGGTGTACGTGCAGCATTTCGTGCACCATCACATCGTCCACGTAGTAATCCCAGTTAGAAGGACTACAGGGCGCAAGGCGTCGTCCTCACGGGGTGGGGCTGTCGTGAACGTGCTGGGGCTACCTGGATCGGCGGTAGTCCACCACCGGATCGCCGTGCAGACGCTGTCCGAATGTGTGCATGGCGGTCGCCGCATCTGAACTTCCGACCCTGACCCCGGCGCAGGCGGCCATTCGCCTTGGTATCTCGCGTGCCACGGTTTTGCGCTCGATCTTCGACAAGCGAATTTCGGCAGTCCGAGTCGGGAACCGCCGCCGGATTCCGACTACCCAAGGTTGAGCGGGCCCGCGTGATGGTCATGGCGGACGTGGTCGACTTCTTCCGCGACGAAGTCGACCACGTGACTTGATGCGGTGATGAAGCGGGCGGGGTGCGTCACGTTACGTTCGGCCAATGAACAAGATCGCCCCCATCACTCCCGGCGAGGTCCTGCTAAAGGAGTTCCTCGCGCCGCTGGGCGTGACCCCGCACATGCTTGCAGCGTCTATCAGGGTTCCGCCGCGCCAGATCAACAAGATCGTGCACGGCAAGCGTCGGATCAGCGCCGACACCGCGCCGCGCCTCGGGCGTTTCTTCGGAACCACCGGCCGGTTCTGGCTGAACCTTCAGACTCGTTTCGATCTGGAGGTTCAGCCAGACACCGACCCGGCCGTGCCGCGGACTACCGCGGGCGGCGCCGGCCTGGGAGCGCCCGAGCATCCATGATTGACCGGGCCATGAAGGGGCTGAGCCCGACCTCCGCCCACTGGCTGGCCGTTGCAGGGGTCGGTGAATCCCGCGTTTCGCCAGCTGAGAAGGGCGGTGTGTGAAAACCCGGCCAAAATCCACTCCTGCCACGCCCGCGGCGTCCGGCAGGCAGTCGTGGCCTCCATGAAAACGGGTCCACCGGGGACTGCATCCCCACGGCCACCCAGGCCGCGGCCTGTTTTTTATCCCGCTCGATGAGATCGATCCAGGTCCACGCCTCACCGGCCGTCCATCCATGTGAGGCCCAGCGCCTTGCCTCTGCGACGGAAAACCTTGCTAGATACCAGCTTTCGTAATCTGGCAGCCCGGAGGCCTCCATCTCGGCGTAGGCCGCGCGCAGCTCCTCCCAGGTCTCGGCGGTATCTGCGTTCATGTTCATCGTGGTGTCCTCGTCAGTCGGGGTTTCGGGGGTGTCCACTCCTGTGTGTGCGGCCCGACCCGATCGTCCACGGGCACCAGAGAAGTCCCCTCAACCACTGTGCAGGTCCTCATCGTCGAGACCAACGAGGCCTTGAATGAGGGCCAGCACATGCGATGCGCTCGAACAGCTCGGCGTAGTCCTGACGGCTGATGTATCCCTCATCGGCTACCCGCACAACGTCCTGCCAGCTCCCCCGCACATACTGCTCGGGCCACGCACTGTCGGCGTCGAGGAAACGGTCGTGGGTCCACGGCCAGGCGGTGAACGTCTCGATCATCTGCGCGTGGCTCAGCTCCCCGGCGGCGTACCGCAGCGCAGCCTTCCACGGGGAGTCCCCCGCATTCAGGTCACCGGCCGACACGTCCATGCCCCCATGGTGCCCGCCCCACCGACACCGCCGCTCTCATTCAGTCGTCCCCGCCCGGCTGCTCCCGCTCCTCGACAGCCACCTGGTCTGCGGCGTCCATCGCGCCCCGGATGGCGGCTACGCGCTCCGTCATGCCAGGCAGGGCCCCCAACGCCGCCATGCGCGCCGCGGCGGCGCCCGGGCCGACGAAGGTGCTGGCCCCGCCCCCGCCCCCGCCCCCCGGTGTCTCGGTCATGCCCGCACCGACCGCGCGCGCCGTTGCTCAGGGTGTTGGCGGCTGTGCTCTACTGCCTCCGTCAGCTCGGGGTGCGCGAGGTACGTGTGCTCGTCACCGGTCGGCCGCTCGCGCCGGGGTGCCCCACTCATCACCCGCAGCGCGGCACGGGCAGCCTCAACGTCGTTCTCGGCATCCGCGCATCGCTGCTGCGCCTCGGCCCGCGTGTGAGGGGTTGCCGCCAGGCGTGCGCGTTGCCCTTCTAGGGTTATTCGCCAACACTCGACCCTGGCCGCACCTCGCCGGATCTCGGAAGCGACGCGGGGATCGGGGCGCCGCGATTGCCGGGCCTCCAGCTTGCGCAGGCGAAGCCGCTCATCATCCAGTTCGAGTTGCAAATCCATCAAATCAGCTTCCTGGCACGGACGCCACAATTCATCACTCCAATTCACACGGCTCAGCAGCTCCTCCTCGGCGAGCACCCGCTCCGCCGCGTGCAGCCGATCCAGAGCTGCGAGCTCATCCGCCCGCCGCGCCTCCCTCACCTGAGCCAGCAGCTCACCGACCTGGTCCCGCCACCTCGCGTCGGCGGCCTCGATCCTTCGCTCGTGGGCCCTTTCGATTGCCCGGATGACTGCATGCCACACCCCTGCGAGAGCATCCAGCCAGGAGCGCACAGCTGCGGTCCGCTCCGCCGGTGTGGCGGCCTCGGTGATGCTGGCGAACAGGCGGTCCAGCGCTGCGTTGGCTTCTGCGCTGAACGTGGCACGGGCCTGCTCGGCGACGGCTTCGGCGCGGCGTTGCGCCTTATCGGCCGGCGGGGGGTCCGACCGGGCGCACCGGGCACCTCCATGAGCGAGATCTCTGCACATCGCGGCTCCTGTTTCCGGTGGCGGGGTGCGGTCCAGTCTACGCCGGAAAAGTTTTGTGTCCCCTGCGGTCGCCACGGGCTTACCCTCCCGCGCGGTGGATGATGAACGCGTGACCAACCCCGAGTGTGACCCGCACACCGCGGCATCCCTGGAGTCCCCGGATGAGCTCACCGAAGCCCAGCGTGAGTACGACAGCGACCCGGAGCTGCGCGAGCTGCTGAGCCGGGCCACCTCCTCACCCGCCGTTCGTCGCGCACGCCACAGCAATGACCGAGCCACGGAGTGACCGAGCCGGAGCGCCACCTCGCTCTCTCCGCAGCAGATGAAACATTCCTCTGCGAGTACGCCGGTGTCCATGAGGCCACCGAGGAGGAGCTGGCCGCCCTGGCTGAGCGCTCGGCTGTACGGGACGCCGCTGAGCTCGCACATGCGCTGCCGCTGCCTGCGGTCGCCGCACTGCTGGGTACGAGCGCGCGCGAGGTGCTCGCCATGACTGCCGGGTTGCTATACGTCCACGAGCTGGCGGGCGACGGCTTGAGGTGGCCTGATTGGCAGTTCGCCTGTGGCCAGCCGTTGCCTCATCTGGCCGCGGTCGTGGCTGCGATCCCGACCGGCTCCCACCCCACGCAAATCCGTGCCGTGATGACCACACCCGACGTTGGATTCCTCTACGACGAGGAGCTCCTGTCGCCGCGGGATTGGCTGCTCTCCGGTGAGAACCCGGGCCAGGTTGTCGAGGTCGTCCGGGTCCTCGGCGAGCAGATTTGACCAAGACGCCGGTGTTGGTGTGTCCCTGCAGTCCGTCGCGACCCGGATTGTCGTACGGCGGATGATGGACCACGTGACTGAGCACTCTGGCGACCGTCCGGCGACACCGAAGGAGCTGACGGCACTGGCCGGGCGCGCGGCGGCCGCTGCCGTCAGAGAACGCCGGTTCTCGCTGCCATCGCCCAAGGCCGGCCAGTGGCTGGGAGTGCGTGAGCGCGAGATGGTGAGTATGACGGAGGCCGGGTTGCTCTACGCCTTCACGCTGGTTGACGGCGAACCCCGGTGGCCCGCGTGGCAGTTCGCCTATGGTCGTCCGCTGCCTCATCTCGCAGCCGTTGTGGCCGCGATCCCGGCTGGCTCCCATCCGCCGGGTGTACGGACATTGATGACGACACCGCACCCGGATTTGGTGTACACGTTGCCCCTCGACGACATCATCCAGCCGCTGATCCCTGAGATCCCCCGCAGCCCGGCGACCTGGCTCCTCGACGGCGGTGAGGTGGGCCTGGTGCTGGCCCTACTGGCCGCCGCCGGCGCGATCTGACTCAGGCAACACCGCCGAAATCGACCAATGCGCGGACACTGCGCAGCAGCTCCTCGTGATCACCGGCCGCAATAATCTGCAGCATCGTCCGGCCGCCGTAAGCCTCAGCGGGCCGCCGCGCAATCGCGCTGATCCGGTCGGCCTTGAGGTAGCGAGTCAGCAGGTTGGCGATCGCCAGGACCCCGGCCACCTTGGCACGCTGCTCCGCGGGGATCCCGGTGGTGAGCCATCCCGCGGCGGTCTGCTCGGGCACGCCGAAAAGTTCACCCAGCTCGGCAACCGAGAGCACGAACACCTCGGCGATTCGCCGAGCCATCATTGGTCCTGTTTCGAGGGTTCCGTCCACACCACCGAGGGAAACGCGGAGGCCCAGCCGCGTTAAGTCGGGGCCTGTCCACGTGTGTACATGCGCACGCCCACACGCACGGCCAGCCGGAATCTCACGGACACTGATTCACCAAACCCGGCCCGCCTCGCCACACGTCCCGCTCGAAACCGCGCGACCCTATTTCCTCGATCCGAAAGTGGCGTGTCCCCTGCCGGCCCTCTGATCTCGACCCCCGGCGGCCGCCGCAACCAAGCCAAACCTCAACATCTAACGATCTGCTGCCGCGCGGCGTGGCGTACCGGTGTCGGGGGCAGCCTTCCCGGTGGGTGGTGTGCGGCGTCCGGGGCCGGGTGTTGGTGGTGGTTGACCGTGGCCTGGGACCGTCATGTTCGAGGGCCGGCGGGGTTTCTACCGGAGCGGACCAGCTGCATGATTATGCACTCCGACTTGTAAGTATGTGATAGGATCGGTAGGGCAAGCGAGCGAAGCCGGCAGGCGGGGCGGTGTCGCCCTACCGATCCTTTCCACACAGCTACTTCCCGACCTCGGTTGGCATCGTTCGTCCCGCTGGGTCCCGTCCCCGGTAAGAGCTCTCCGCGTGGCTGCCCGATCCGGCCCGTTCTCTTGCCCTTCGGTACGCCCGCCGCGTCACTTCCCGAGTCTCTGTTCGCTGCGCTGACGCCTGCCGGCGACCGCTTCGCTCACCCGTTCCGGTTCGACCCCTGCCGGGGCGGAAAGGAAGCCCCCTGCCGGGGGATGTGTGCCTTCGCACCCATCTCGCTGCCGCGTGTGCCTAGCGCGATCCCTGTGCAGTAGGAGGCGGGCGGTGATGACGACTCAAGTAAGGTGCGGGTGGGCAGTGGTGGTGATGTCGCGACCGGAGCGTTTGGCGTCGTAGACGGCGAGGTCTGCGTTGTGCAGGACGTCGTTGAGTGTGCGGCCGTGGTCAGGGTAGAGCGCGATGCCGATGGAGGCGCTGACGTTCAGAGTGGGTGCGGTACTGATGGTGATGGTGTGCAGACAGCGCCGCATGCGTTCGGCGATCTGCTGCCCGGCCCGTTCGTCGGTGTTGGGTAGGAGTGCAACGAACTCTTCGCCGCCGAAGCGCCCGAGCAGGTCACCGCTGCGCAGTTCGCGGCTCAGCAGATCCGCGACGGTCTTGAGCACCTGATCGCCCAGCAGGTGGCCGTAGGTGTCGTTGATGCGTTTGAAGTGGTCGAGGTCGATCATCATCACCGCCGCCGGGGTCGCGGAATTGGCAGAACCCCGCAGGACGCCCTCGGCCTTGTGCCGCCATGCGCTCAAGGTCAGCAGACCTGTCCGGGCGTCGGTCAACGCAGCCACCTGAAGTTGGCGGGCCAGCGCGCTGCGATGCAGGGTGGCGACGAGGACCAGGATTGTCGGTGTTAGCCACGGTGCGCGTAAGACGATGATTCCGGCGACGACGCCAACGATGAGAGCGGCGAATTCATCGAGCAGTGCGGACGGGGTCGGGAACACCATGCGCAGGCGGGGTGGTCGGCCGGCAAGGTAGGCGCCGGCGATGACGAGCATCAGGCTGGTGGAAGTGAACACGACCAACATCGCCGGCACCGTGAGCGCTTTCAGCGGGTCTGAGTACGAGTAGGAGTACGAGCCCAGTGCCTGGTAGGTCAGGCCCGCGGCGAGGGCCCCCAGGACGGATGCGGCCGTGGTGTACACCGTGCGATAGGGCCGAAGCGCTTTGTCGCGCAGCGAGCGCAGCAGAGTCTGCCCGAACAGAACGACGACCAGCAGCCCTGCCAGTCCTGCCGGAACAATCAGCAGCGCCGCCACGACCCACACAGATTTCTGGTTGGCCCACAACACCTTGTCGTTGTGCAACAGCCGACCGATGCGCTCGACCCGGGCGCCCAGCGCGCTGTACACACCGCTGAGCACCACCACCACACCCAGCCGGACGAACGCATCCACCGTGACCGATTGGGTCAGCAGGCACCACACCAACAGTGTGAGCGCCACCAGCTCCACGCCCAGCAGAAAGAATCTTGCCGGCCTGTTCACCGACCACAGCGACCAGGACCGCACCCCCAGCACAACGGTCATCGACGGTGCCCAGAAGGTCTGCTCGGTCGCACAGTCACCCCCACGGCGCCTCGGGACCCATCGTTCGGTGCCCGATCTCCGCTCACACCATACGGCACTGGCCCGTTTAATAGGGGTGTCACCGACCGATACTGCGAGGAAAGGAGGTGGACCGGATGCGCTGCTGGGAGTGGGGAGTGAACGTGGCCTGAGCCGCCCACCATCACTGGACACGACATGACAGGAGGTGAACCGGATGCGCTGCTGGGAATGGGTCTGACCGCGGCCTGAGCCGCCCACCATCACTGGACACGACACGACAGGAGGTGAACCGGATGCGCTGCTGGGAATGGGTCTGACCGCGGCCTTTGGGTGATCGGCCGTAATCGGTAGGTCGAGAGTCCGCAAGGGGTCAAATTGGCAGGGTCGAATCATCGTTGCTGTGCGCGCCCGCGGAGTAGGGCTCAGGCGACGAACCGGGGCAAAACGTCTCTGAAAAAATTGGGTCGACGGTCAGTCGTGCCGTCGGCCCATGAGGCAGGTCCGGATGCGATGTGTTCCGCGACAGGAGCCCGCGCATATCAAGGCGGCGGCGTTTTTACCGGTGCCCGGGGGCAGCCGGGCGGGGGGCACCGACAAGTTCCGGGGACGCGTTCGATGGTGTCGCTGTTGAGTGTGCGGCCGCTTGCGCAATCCGGGTGTCGGACGCGGCCATGGGTACTAGGCGTGTCCCGCGAAAGGTGGGCCTGTAGTAGCTTCGCTGGTCGCGCCAAACAGGCCTGAGCTCGGAGACCTCCGCCGCTCGCGCGACGTGTACAACAGAGCGACCCGCGCGACGCGGGGCAATGCTGCCTAGTTCGCCGGTGTTCGTCCTCAGCACGGACGTGACTGAAGGCGGCAGGTAACCCCCGGCCATAGACGCTGATCCGCGGCCACGCCTGGGAACCGCCCGCGAGAATCTGCGACCCGGTGCGTAGCGCACTACGTGATGCTGGTCGCAGCTTCCTGGCGGGCCAAAACGTCGGGGGTGCCTGCCACGGTCGGGACATGCTCCCGCCCACCAGGCTCGACGATTCCGGCGCAGGCCGCTGGCGCGTTGTCACGCAAACCTCGGCGCACCTGATTGATCTCGGCGCCCGCACCGTCACCCGGATCGAGGGCGCCGGGACACCGGTTGCCGATGCGAGATTCACCGTCTCGGCGTTGAGGCGCGACCGCGCCGCCGTGCCGTTGCTCGAGCTGGTCCGCTGCCAGGTCGGCGCAGAAATGCAGCTGCTGCTGCGCATCCGCGAGGACTGCGTCACCGAACGCCGGACCACGGCGGTCGTGGCGATCACACCGGCCGATGAGTGGTCACCGCGCGCGTAATCGCCTCATCATGATCGAGCCCACCGGCCCGGGCGGCGGCGTACCGGTCGAGCACTTCGGAGACCTGATCGACCTCGCCCGGGTCGACCAGCGTGGCGCCGGCGGGCCTACCCGCGGGCCGAATGCGGAGCTGCGTAGTGGTCTCACCCGAGGGGTGGAGCCCATATTCGGCGGCCTCCACCAGCTCGCTCTCCGATGCTCCGGCCGCATGGGCGGCCGCCCACCCCTGCAGTGAATCGAGCCGCTGCCACCCAGCCGCCCAGGCCTGGAGAGGTTGCGCCTCCGCGGCGATGCGAGCGCCGCTGTCGGAGCCTGGCCGGAGAGCATCGCCGGTGAGCACGTCGACCCGCCCCTCATCCAGGCCGAGCAGGTCCTCGACCGCGACCGCGAACCTGTTTATGTGGATCAGCGAGGTGGCCGAACTGATCGCCACGATGAGGTCGACGTCGCTCCCGAGATTGGCTTCACCCCGCGCGCACGACCCGAACACCTGGACATCAGTCAATCCGTTGGCGGCAGCTGCGGCTATCACCTCGGCGGCGTGCAGCGCGAGTCGAATTGATGGCTTGATGCGGGCCAGCGCACGGCGTCCCCGAGCCTGCGCTCGACCCTGCCACAGCATCCGGCCGGTGTCGGCGAGGGAGACCCCAGCTGCGTGCGCCGCCCGGATGCCGCGGGCCAACTCACCCAGCGAGCCGAGCATCTCGGCGGCGGCGTCGGAGGTTCTGGCCGCGGTCTGCGCGAGATCGCACAGCAGCGGGTCGGGTTCGGAATCGGTCATGGTTCCAGTCTCTCCGGTGGTGCGTCAGCTCTCGGCTGGGCTGCCTTCGAGCTCGGCCGCCCGGGCCACCAGGCGCGCGCGCATCCGGTCGCGATCGGTCTCGGGGCGCAGCGCCATCGCCGCGGCCACGGCCAGAGCAACGCGATCCGAGGTCTCGCCCTCGGTCCAGACCTGGGAGGCGGCGGAGAGCAGCGCGCTGACGCTCATCGCACCGCCTGCGGTCACGAGCTCGACCACCCGCTGCACCAGGGTGAGCCGCGGTGCATCGACGCCCATGGGCCCCGGCGACGGCTTCTCCGGGGCAGGTACCCCCACCGGTGCCGCGGTCACTCGACCGTTCTGCGCGTTCCATTTTCGCCAGCCCGACCTCGCCATGCAATACGCGGACCGTTGGTGGGTTCCACGCGAACCAGCACCCTGGCTCCACTCAGTCGGGCGCCGGCCCAAGAGGCACGCCGGCACCGCCTCGGGGTCGGCGTCCCACCCGGTTTTGCCACTCGGCCAGGTGCCTGCGGGCGCCACCAGGTGGTGCTCCGGCCAGGTGGCCTCGAGGTATCCCAGCACGCGGTTGAGTTGCACGGAGTCGACCATCGCCTGATGGCTCACCCACCCGCTCGGCGTGGTGTAGCCCTCGATGCAGACGAGCACAATGGACTCCTCCGGCACGCCGCGCAGGTCGAGGAGGCCCAGAATCTCCGCCGCGGCGCGGGCGGCGTAGGCGCCCTGCCCGGATACTCGCCCCGGGTCTTCGCTTCTGTGAATCGTCAATCCGTCCACCGGTTCGAGTTTGGGTGCGCCAGCACGGTCGGTGTCGATACCCACGCGGCAGAGGACAGCCCCGGTATGCACGGCGCCCGGGTCGATCCCGAGAAGCCACCGCTCGCCGCTCATCGTCTACCCCGCATCGCGGCGCGCCGGGCGGCGGCCCGGTCGGCCAGCCGGGTGGCGGGTGCTTGTGTGGTGGGTGCCAGCGGTGTCTTCGCGGCGCGGGAAGTCAGTGCCCTCCCGCGCCGCGGCGCCGAGGCCTCTTGCTCGATCCACTCGAGTAGGCCACGGGCGGCGTTTTCCATTTCACGCAGGGCATGCATCTTCTCTTCCTCGTCATCGCTGCATCTGGCCCGCAATCTGGGGATCTGACCCAGTGTCTCCTCGGCGTAAGCCTGCAGGCCGCCCCGCGGCCCGGGTGGTTCGAGCCCCGCGGCCTCAGCATGGGTTTGAAACGTCTGACGCGCACGCCCGGCCATCAATCGGCCCAGTCATCATCATCGGCCGGGGGCAGCGCATTCTCTGGCTCGTCTTCCTCGAAGGAGAACTCCATCTCCGCGAGTTCGACCACTCCGGCTACCGGCTGTACGGGGGTCAGCTCGGGCACTCCGCCCACGACCGGTGTTTCCACCAGCCGGGGACGCCCGTCGGAATCCGACTTGGTGACGCCCCTCGCTCGCAGGGCTGCGACCAGTTCATCGTGCGTCGCGTAACTGCCTTGAAAAGCGGTCGTGAGCATTCCGTCGATCTCGCAGACACCACGACCGGGGCGCTTTTCCGCGCCCCGCTCTGGGTCAGCGGTGGCGGCCACACCGTGGGCCTGTGCGAAAGCCACCCCGGCGTCCTCGGCGTCGGCGAACGCCATGGTCATGGCGGTATTCGATGCTCTGCCGAGCAGAATCCGCACCCCAAGGTTCTCCCTCAAGCCACCCGCGCCATCACCAATGTCCGCGACCGAAAAGCGTTGCGTCCCAAAGACCAAGTGGATCCCGACGAACCGGAGCTCCCGTGCGATCTTGCCGATAATCGCCATGATGCGGGACTTGTCGTTGTTGAGTTCTTCGGCCTCAACCCGCTCGGGGTCATCGGGTGGCAGGGTGCGCATCACTGGCTCGAGTTTGGCCAAACTGGTGCCCTCATCGACGACGCAGAGGATCGGTCGGATGCCGTGTTCGTTGCGCTGCTCGGGCGTGAGCGCGGTCCATTTAGGACAATCGAGACTGTCCAGCACGTCGAGGCGACGTTTGCCCTCGTCATAGCAACCCCGGATGACCGCGAGCGCCTCGCTGTAGCCCTGGCAACCCCACCCGCCCGGGCGGACGTAGGGCCGTGCCCAACGAAAATCGAGGCCGCGCTTGGTGGGGTCACAGATGGCGAGTTCGAACCCGTGCACCAACGCGGCGTAGATAAAGGCCTCGATTTGGATCGACTTGCCGCTGCCGGTCTTGCCGACCACGAGCACGTGGGGGTTGGCGGACAGGTCCGCGATGACCGGTCGGCCGAAACCGTCCACGCCAAAAGCAATTTCGCCCCATGAGCCGTCGTCAATGACCGACCATGCGTAGCCCGCCGTGTTCGGCAGGTCTATGGCAACGCCGGAGCGCATCGTTACCGTGCCGGAGTGGTGGTCCATCTCCACCGTCCACCCGGCGTGGCCGACCACCGATTGGGTCACCTGCAGCCAGGTTGCCTGCGCCCTGTCCGGATCCGCGGAGAGCACCGGTGCTGCGGTCAGCACCACCGACAGCATCTCCCCCAGGCCATCGGCGCCCAGCCCCCACGTCGTGGACAGCCGCACCTCCCAGGGGTTTTTCTTAAGCACAGCGGCCAGGCGGTCGCGCAGGGCCAGCTCAGTCGGCGCGAGCCGGCCGGTCAGCATCCGGTGCCCAGGCGAGTCCCAGGCGAGCAGTGTCCGGCCTTGTTCACGCAGATGGGCGTCCACCACCGAGGCGTCACGTACCCCGTCGGGGATGGCGCGCGCCTCTCCCAGCGGCCGCCACGACGGCACACCCTGCACCACGATGGCCGCGCAACGGGTGCAGTCCGGGCTCCAGGTGATGGTCAAAACCTGCGGATCGCCGGGGATCGCCGTGGCGAGCTTGGCCGCGAGTCGGGGCCGCTGACGCACATCGTCGTACCCCGGTGGGAGGGCCACTATCTGCTGCCCTGGCGCCAGTTCCACACAGATGCCCCGGCGCGGGTGCACACCGCCACCGGCCCAGGTCACGAAGTCGGCTTGGTCCAGCCCGGCGTCGGCCAGGACTTGGGTGCGCTCGGCTTCCGCGGTCGTACGCGCGCGGGAGCCGAACCGGATATGCAGCAGCGCCTTGTCCAGCACGTCGCGCACATGGTTGAGGGTCTCGAGTTCGGCGGGCAGCCAGCCGGCCAACGGGTTCGGTGTCATGGCGTTCACCAGTCCTCGTCGGAGACGGCAGGGTGCGCGGGGGCGCGAACGGGCGGTGGCACGGCTGGAGGCTGCGGGTGTCCCGGCTGTACAGCTGGAGGCTGTGTTGGTGCAGACCGGGCAACCGCTGGGGAGCGCAGGGTCACCACCGTGACCGTGACCAGGAGTCCGAGCACCGCGCCAGCCACGCATGTCAGCGGGTCAACCACGATCCAGGCCAGAGCGCCGCCGGCGAGCGCACCACCGGCGGCGGGCAGCCGGTCGGTGAGAGCCCATTCCCGCAGATCGGTGAGGGTGGTAGGTGCACCACGGGAGGCGGACACATGCGCGGCGACCGGGCAGGCGGCACCGCCGACCAGCACGGCGGCGAGCAGGGCCACCACGACGTCGACGAACAAGGCTCGCGGGTCGAGGGCAGTGGGGGCGACCCCGGCGAACACGGGCAGACCGCGCGCCGCGTAGAACGCCGCGAGCAGGGAGGCGAGCACCGCCACCGGCCCGGACAACCACCCGTTCAACCACGTCCCGCGGCGGGCGTGGTGGTAACCGAGCGTCGCGAGGATCACGGTCACCACGGCCAGTACCACCGCCACGCCGCTGTTCACCGCCCCGGCGGGCACCAGTCCACTCAGATAGTTAGTGATCTGATCCTGGAGGCCACCGGGGGAAGACTGGTACGGCTCCGCGAAGATCATCAGTCCCACCCAGCAGAGAGGTCGACAACACTGTCGCCACCGGCACCCGGCTTGGACATGTTCACGTTGCCCGCGGGAGGGGCCGCCGCAGTACCTGTCCAGGTGTCGGCACCCTCGTGTGCTCCACCGACCAGCCCGCCGGAGGAGGCCATGGCGGCGCGGGTGGCGGCGGTCGCGTCGTCCACCGGACCCACCTCGACCCGCAACCGATCCGCCCGGACCACCATCAAATATGGTGCGATTTCGCCGCAGCGTTCGGAGATGTCAGCCAGATGGGATCTGGCGGCCTGGCTGAGTTCGGTGACCACGAAACCGCCGTCACCCGTGGTGTTGAACACCACATCACCGGTCTCGGTGATTGACTTCTCCGGGACGCCGAGAATGTCCGCGACCAGGGCCGAGTTGATCTTCCAGGTGGCCACCCGGTCCTTGGTCTTGCGCAGATGCGCGGTACCGACCCCGATCGCGGCGCCCGCGAGCACCCCGTACAACGTGCCGGGACTCGCCAAACCGCTGCCGAAGATGTACCCGGCGATGAAACCGCCGCAGGCCCCAGCTGCCGCCGCCGGCCATTCGGTGCGTGCGGTCTGCACCAGCGCCACCAGGCTCACCGTGTATCCGCTGTTGGCGGCGCGTTGCGCGGAGAGCACCAGTCCGACGAGCACGGCGAGCACCGCGGCTCCGAGGAACCCGCCCACCGAGGTGGGGGCATTGGCGGCGGAGATCAGGCCCATGAGGGCGGCGACGCCGCCGTAAAGGTGGCCGCGCAGCGGGATTTTTTCCAGGTCATCATCTCGGCGTACCCGCCGGGAGGTCCACCTGGACACGGCGGCGAACATGAGCGTGATAATCCCGAAACAGATTGCACCCCAGGGAGTTCCACCGCCGGAATCGTTGGTGGTCTGACTGGGCTGCGCGGAGTAGTCCGGGGTGCCGGTGTACGCAGGGGCCGCCGGTGCAGTGTTGACCGGGGCCGGTGCCCGCGGGGAAGGTGCCTCAGTAGTAGTGGTGGCAGGCGCTGGTGTGGTGGGCGGACCCGCCGCATAGATGGGGGTGGCCGCCGACTCACCCGGCAGGATCGACAATGGGATGCCTGCCGGTGGCGGTTTGATGACGGCTCTCTCGGTGATCACCGGGTCGCCCCAGTTCAGGCCCCGCTGCTGCGCAGTGTCCAAGCACCCGGAGCGCAGCAAAGGGCTGGTCGGGTCGGGCCCGTAGGCGACCCATTCGACAAGCTGACCGAGTTTTCCTGTGTCGATGACCGGGATCGTCTTGGAAAATCCCGCTGTCCCGCCGTTGAGCATGGACTGCTGCCTCAGCGGCATCACCCACGCCGCGCGGTCCGTGGTCCGCGCGCAGCTGATGGCCACCAGCGTCCGGGCGTTGTCGACCCCCCAGCCGGTGAACAGGCCGGGGAATGTGGGCGCGGTGCTGGGTGGCGCAGCGATGGAACCGAGTGGCGGGGCAACCGGTGGTTGGGCTGCGGCGGTCCCGGCGCCGAGCGCGAAGGCGATGGGGGCCCCAGCCAGCAGGGCGGTGAGCACGCGGGTATTCACGGTGTGGCCTCGATGCCCAGGAGGCGGTCAACGCTGGCGCGGGTGATCCCGTACCGCGGGCGACCACCATTCCGGCCGGGGTTGCGGAGGACGACCACATCCACCGGGCAGGTGCCGGCGGCGATCTGCGCTCGTACAGCTTGTCCGGTTTGCCCGGTGGTAGTGGCGTACTCCGTCACGCTTATCACCGCCGCAGGAGTCTCTACATCGGGTTGCATCGGTTCAACTCCGCCTCTGGGTAGTTATGCACTGCTACGCATAGATTATTACGCCCAGGCGTGTTTATGTGCGATAGCTGCAGGTCAGGACATCGCTCCAGCTTTTACGAGCGCTCCCGGGTATGCATAATCACCGCGGTATCACCCCGTACGACGGTCCCTCATCCGCGCCGAAAAAGCGGGCGTCGGTCCTCGCAGCCGCGCTCCGCTGAGCCTCCACCACTGCGTGCTGATAGCGGTCGAGCAGCACGCGGCTACCCCAGCCATGTCGGGCCATGACCACTACTGGGTCGGTGCCATCCAGCAGCGCGAAAGTGGCGCTGCTGTGCCGAGCGTCGTGGAGCCGGGCATCCCGGACCCCGGCTTCCGCCAAGAGCGCCTTCCACCGGCCCCAATCGCGTCGTGGGTCCAGGGGTTGCCCGCGCTCGTCGGTGAACACGTACCCGGTGTCGCGCCATACACTGCCGGTCCGCAGCCGCTCGGCCGTCTGGGCGGTGCGGTGGGCCCGGAACATGGCCGTGAGACCGGCTGGGAGTGCGATTGTGCGCTCGCCGGCGCTCGTCTTGACCGGGCCGGCGACCAGCCCGCCGCCGTGGCGCTGCGGGCAGTCCGCGCCACGCTTGCCGCCGCACGGGGCGGCGGCGCATCCGTGTTTCCACGTTGCGCGTGCCAGCGATCGGCGGATGCGCAGCGTGCCGCTATCCAGGTCCACGTCGGCCCACCGCAGTGCCAGGACCTCCCCCTGGCGGGGGCCCACCAGCAACGCCAGCGCCCACCGGGCGGCGTTGCGCCCCCCGGCCGCGGCGTCCAGCACCCTGCGGGTCTCAGCCTCGCTCAGCGGCTCCACCCGGGCCGATACCAACCTGGGGCTGGTTGCGGCGGGAACGGGGTTGCGGGCGATCCGACCCCGCCGAGCGGCGGCGGTGAGTGCCGCGGAGAGGGTCGCCCGCACGTGAGTGGTGGTGGCCGTCCCGCACCCGGAGGCCAGAACCGCCGCGTACATCGCCTCGATGTCCTCCGGGGTCAGCTTCGTCAGCTCGATGCTGCCGATGGACCGCACGATGTGCGCCCGGTCCACCCCATACCCAATGATCGTCTTGGGGCGCACCGAGCCCGCCTTGGCCGCAATCCATTGATCCAGCCACTGCTGCACGGTGATACGACCGGCGCCGCCCGCGTAGCCGCCGTCCCGGTCCGCCTCCAGCCTGGCGACCTTCGCAGCGACCTCAGTTTTGGTTTGGCCGGTGACCTTCTTGCGCCGGCGTTTCCCGGTGGCGGGGTCATTGCCGAAGCTGACCCAGCCGACCCAGCCCGTCGACGCGGCACGGCGGTGGATGCTCGAGCGGCCGTTCGCCCCCTTACTCATGCGGAGGCCCGCAGCGAATCGAGGTAATGATCGAGATCCCGGCGAAGCACACGTCGGGCGCCACCGATTTTGACGGAGGGGAGGTCACCACGACGGATCATCTCGGCGACGGTGGCCCGACTCAGGCCCAGCGCGGCCGCTACCTGCACGGTGGTTAGCGCGTCCGGGGCCGAGGTGTGATCGGGTGCGGTAGCCAGCTCGGCGACAGCCGCGTCCAGCGCCTCGTGCATCCCGGCCAGCGCCCGCTCGGCGGCGGCCAGCTGCTCCCGGGCTCCTCGCAGGGCCGCCTCGGCGGGGGTGTGGTTGGCGTCCCCGGCGGTGCGCAGCGCGCGGGGGCCGGGGAGATCGGACCGGTTCGTGTTCATGGTGGTGATGTGTGCGGCCGTCGCGGGTTCCCCGCGTCCGGCGGCTGGTCTCCGCGCCGAGAACGTCCAGAATCGTCCACACGGCTGAACCCGGTGGCTACCACGTGGCTACCACGCATGCTCAACCCCTGGTGTCGCCGGCCTCGGAAAACAGCCTGACCAGGAGTTATGTGGAGCCGCCTGTCGGAATCGAACCGACGACCTTCTCATTACGAGTGAGATGCTCTACCGACTGAGCTAAGGCGGCGTGCCCCGGGGCGCGGAAAGTGTAGCGAGGCCTCAGTGCGACGGCACAATCCGGGCAGCGGCTACCGCAGCGCCGCACCAAGGGTGGCCACCATCGCGTCGACCGCGATCCGCGGTTTAACGTTGGCCGCCAAGGCTTCTCGGCACTCCAGTACCGCCTCCACGCAGCGCAGCAGGCCCTCCGGCCGCGCCTGCGCAGATACCAGGTCGACGTCGCCGGCGAGATCCGGATGAGTAGCGTCGACCTTCGCGCCGCAGGAACGCACGACGGCGTCCCGGTAGAAGCCGGCGAGGTCGATCAGGGCCCGATCCATGGCGTCCCGCTGACCACGGGTGGCGCGGGACTTCTGCCGCCGTTCCAGGTCCTTGAGCGCACCGGCGGAGCCACGCAGCGCCCCCACAGCACCCTTGCCGGTACCCCCGGCGCCCAGCGCGATCCGCAGCTCCTCAGTCTCCGCCGCGTCCCGGCCGGCCGACGCCGCCTTGGCCTCCGCTTCGGCCTCCGCCACCAGATCTTCGGCGGCCCCGTAGGCGGTCCGGGGACTGCGCGTCGCCCTCGGCAGGCTCAACACCGCCGTCCGCCGGTCCCTGGCCTCGGCATCCGTGGCCAACCGGCGGGCTCGGCCGACGTGTCCGCCGCCGACCGAGGCGGCCCATTGGGCGCGCTCGGCGTCCATCCCGTCCCGCTCGCGCAGCACGCCCGCGATGGCCGCGACCGTGGGTGTGCGCAGGGCGACGTGCCGGCACCGCGAGCGCAGGGTCACCGAGATGTCCTGCGGATCCACCGAGGGCGCGCACAGCAGAAACACCGTGCGCGCCGGCGGCTCCTCCACCACCTTGAGCAGCGCGTTGGCCGCCCCCTCGGTCAGCCGGTCGGCATCCTCGACGAGCACCACCTGCCAGCGACCGGTGCTGGGGCGCCGGGAGGCAATCTGCACGATGGCGCGCATCTCCTGCACCCCGATGGTCAGCCCCTCGGGGATGATGCGGCGCACGTCGCCGTGCGTACCGGCCATCACCGTGTGACACGCCGGGCACTGCCCGCACCCTGGCGTACCCGGGGTGGTGCACTGCAGGGCCGCGGCGAAGCACAAGGCAGCCACCGAGCGGCCCGAGCCCGGAGGCCCGGTGAACAACCATGCGTGGGTCATCGCGGAGCCGCCGTGCGCCGCCGTGCTCGCGGTCAACGCTGCCTCCGCCGCGCCCGACAACAGGGCCGCGACGTCGTCCTGGCCGACCAGACGCGCGAAGACGGTGCCCGGGGTACTCACCCGGTCGAGCCTAGTGGCCCTGGCCGACAGCGCCGCCGGGTGCAGCCGTGTGAATGCGGTATTCACACGACCACGTTGCACGAAAGCCGCATTCACACCACGGCGACGCAGCGGACATGCAGCCCCACCAGCACTCGCCCGGCACTAGGACGGACCGCCGTTGATGCTCCAACGGCCGGCGAAGCAGGCGGCAGCTGGCTGCTCGGCACGGGCAGCCCCGTGGCGACCGTCCGCGCCGACGCCGTCGAGTACTGCCGCCTGTTATCCGGCCGCACCGCCGACCCGGAGCTCGCCATCGACGGCGACGAAGCGGTACGGGATGCGCTGGCCGCGGCCCGGGTGACGTTCTAAGCCCGCTCGGTCCGCGGCGCCACTGACTACTTCTTCGCCGCTACCTCTTTCGCCGCCGCCTTCTTGGCGGCCGTCTTCTTGGCCGGAGCCTTCTTGGCGGCGGCACGCTTCTTGGGCGCCGGGCCGCGAGCCCGTCGTTCGGCGAGCAACTCCACCGCGCGCTCGTCGGTGAGGCTCTCCACGGCGTCGCCCTTGCGCAGGCTCGCGTTCGTCTCGCCGTCGGTGACGTAGGGACCGAATCGTCCGTCCTTGACCACCATCGGCTGCCCGCTGACCGGGTCGGTGCCCAGCTCCTTCAGCGGGGGTGCGGCGGCGGCCTGGCGACCACGCCGCTTGGGCTCGGCGTAGATCTTCAGCGCCTCCTCCAGCGTGATCGTGAACATCTGCTCCTCGTCGACCAGCGAACGCGAGTCGGTACCGCGCTTGAGATACGGCCCGTAACGACCGTTCTGCGCGGTGATCTCCTCTCCGGTGGCCGGATCGGTGCCGACGATCCTGGGCAGCGACAACAACCGCAGCGCATCCTCCAGGGTCACCGTGGCCAGGTCCATCGACTTGAGCAGCGACGCCGTGCGGGGCTTGGGTCCGGCCGCCTTCTGGGCTGCCGTCTTCTTCGCCGGGGCCTTCTTCGCCGGGGCCTTCTTCGCGGCGGTCTTCTTGGCGGCGTCCGCGGCCGCTGGCTCCGGCGCGGCGGCGGGCTCGGGCAGCAGCTCGGTGACGTAGGGTCCGAAACGGCCCTCCTTGGCCACGATCTCGTGCCCGCTGACCGGGTCCACCCCGAGCTTGCGGCCCTCTTGCGGGGTGGCGAAGAGCTTCTCGGCGACCTCACGCGTCAGCTC
>JAABUZ0100001558.1_pt1 | contig 42870 bp, 36 predicted proteins | sample 5562091 | NCBI WGS metagenome assembly JAABUZ01 (sample SAMN12813069, study PRJNA571459) | rock metagenome | isolation source: Antarctica rocks | place: Antarctica: Victoria Land, Linnaeus Terrace sud | collected 2015-12-21
ATGGGGGGGGCATGGGGTCCCCTCTGGGGATGGAGGGAACTCGGGGAGGGGGAGAGGGGGGGAAAGAGATTTTCTTCTCCCCCCTGCTCCTCTGCTCCTCTGCTCCCCTGCCTCTTCTAGGGGCAATTTGAGCCAAAAGATTTTCTACATACTGCGATACGAGTCGATCTTCCCCCCGGCTCAGTAATTCTGCGCAGTGGCGGAGGTAATAGTTAAGAGTATCAGGATTATCAATTAGTTTCAGTAATTTTACCATCTGCTGAGACACTTGCTGAAACTGATTGGCTTGTTTCAGGTCTCGATCTGCCACGAGTTGCTGAATCTGCCAATCTAGCCACAGAGGAGCGGTTGCCAACAGTTCTCGATATTGCTCACCTGCGTCGTCCTTACCCAAGAGGAATTCATCGGCATCTTTGCCCTCGGGTAGGTTGAGAATCCGGAGCTGGACTTCGCCTCGGTAGGCAAGATTGGCAATTTCCCCGATCGCGCGTTCAACTGCTTGGGTTCCAGCGGCATCAGCGTCAAAGTTAAGTACCACCTGTTTCGATTCGGTGTAACGTAACAGCTGCCGTACTTGGTCTAAGCTGAGGGCGGTGCCAAGGGAGGCGACTACGTTGGTAATACCAGCGGCGTGGAGCGCGATCGCATCAAAATATCCTTCCACTACCACAGCCATATCCTCGCGGGAAATCGCAGCACGAGCTTTATTAAGGGCAAACAGGGTTTTGCCTTTACTAAATAGCTCGGTTTCAGGTGAATTCAAATACTTTGGTTGCTCATCGCCCAGAGTTCTGCCGCCAAAGCCAATGACTCGCCCCTGAACATCGTGGATGGGAATCATCAAGCGATCGCGGAATCGGTCATAATAACCATCCTGGGATTTTCGCGGCAGAATCAACCCCGCCTGTTCCACCAACTGCACTGGCTGGCGTTTGTCTTCCACCAAGTAACGGTAGAGGGTTTCCCACCCAACCGGGGCATAGCCCAGCTGAAACTGCTGAATTGTTTCTTCGCTGCTTTGACGATTAGATTCCAAATAAGATCGAGCTAGCTGCCCTTGAGATTGCCGCAGGGTGTGTTGATAAAACTGCGCTGCGATCGCCAGAATTTCATACAACTGCTCACGCAGCGAGAGTTGGCGTTGCAATTGTTGCCGCTGTTCTGGCTCCAGAGTTTGCACCGGCACCTGGTAGCGTTCACATAGCTCCAGCACTACCTCAGTGAAAGGGCGTTTCCCCAGCTCCATCAGGAACTTAATCACATTTCCCCCAGTACCACAGCCAAAGCAGTAATACATTTGCTTAGTAGGGCTGACACTGAAACTGGGGGTTTTTTCATCGTGGAAGGGACACAAGCCCACAAAGTCTTTTCCACGCTTGCGTAAGACAACGTGATCCGAAATGACATCCACGATGTCTGCTCGAAGCTTTACTTCCTCAATCGTGTCTTGATGCAGGCGGGGAATTTGCATATGCGAGGTTGAAAGACTACCTTGATTTAATCAAGTAGGTGCGCCAAGTGGGGAAACTGTCAATGCCTGTGGACTGGGGAAGCGCCAGACGCCAGGTGAGGCCCTCTTTCTGGCGTTGCAAATAGATATCAAAGGGGTTTTGCTGTTGAGTCACCCTTCGTCTTTGTCGCTGAATTGTGAGGTCGTAGGTGCCTCGGACTCGGTAAGCTGGTAAATCTTGAATAACAAGGGGTTTTTGTTCAGTAATCACCAGCTGATTAATTTCAAAGCTAGGGAGCTTGGAACTTCTGGACGGGTCTAGTTGCTGGCTCAGCGGATGTGATTGGGTTTGGCTCAGCTGGAGCGCGATAACTTCGTTAAACTTCACTAACGCACGTTGCACTACCTGGCTACTTGGTTCCAGTCCACCAGTGCCACAACCTGTCAGTAGCCCCAGTAAAATGGCCATCAAAATTAACCGCACCATCGTTGGTTCTACTTAGCTAATTGCTAACGACTATTGCTTAGTTTATCCTGGATTGCTGCCATCGTCACTTTGGAAAGGGTGTTCGCCGATTCCTAGCTGCTTACGAGTTTGTTTCAACTGTTGCCAGAGATCCTTGATTTGTTCATAGGCATCTTCTGGAGAGAGCTTCCCAGCTGTTTCTAAGTTGCATATGTAGCTGACCCGCTGAGCAAATTCCTGTAAATTCGCATTAAAGACCAAATTTTCTGGTTTGACTTCACCGTAGTAGCGACTGCGCGGATATAGAAAATCAGACTGGTCTGGCATCGCTCTCCACCCCGTAATTGTTTTTTATTTATAAACTAAATAAATAACTGCTCGGCAACGCTAGAGGAGTTCCCTCCACATTTCCAAACTAGCCGCTCATCCGCTTATATTTTATTGTAACCAGATCGAACTGAAGAGATCAGGAGATAGCGTACATACAAACAGTCTTTCTGAACAATTCTCCCCCTCTCCCCCTCTCCCCCTCTCTCTTACTTACTGGGTGTAAGCTTGACAATCATCGCTTTGTCTGTTACTTTTATGATCATAGTATTGTTGCTAATGGTAACGGCGGACGAAGACATTTTGCCAGAGTCATCTAGAGAGTAGACGCGGGCGCTGCTGAGCGGCGTGTTTAACGTTATTGTCGTCGGCATGGCTGGGGGTTTGATCTCGCGCACGGGGGTGCTGCTGATGTCACCAGCGGAAATCTCATGCCAAAGCACCAGGTAAAATGTGCCGTCCTGCTTTTGCAACAACAGACTATGCACATACTGCGTCATATTATACCCATCTGGCGGTGTGACTGTGAGCGTGTAGTCCAAAGATCCCGGCGTGAAGCTGGAACCGGGATCTTTGAGTAGATTAATCAGGTTCTTCAAAGCTGTGTAGGCTGGCTTTGGGGTGAGGTCATTGCGCAGCAGACCGTAGTTGGCCTCAGGATTGCCCTTGTCGTTCCACTCATCGACGAACTCGTAGGAGAAGGTGCGGACGATGCCTTGGTGGAAGTACTCTAGGAAAATTCGAGGCATGTATTTGCCGTGCATCTGCTCGGAAATGCCTTTGGCTGACGTGCTGGTGTTGTAGCCCGTTTCTGTCGCGGCCATCGGCTTGGAGCCAAACGGCGGCGCATAAACATCGAAGGCATAGGGATTGTCGTCAATGTTGACCCCTGGAAAGTTGCCGTGCCAGTAGTATTGGTCGATGGTGTCGTAGCTGAACGGGTTGTTGAACGGGTTGCCGCCGTTGGGGTAGGGGTGGAAGCTGCCAGCGTCAACAGAGCCGCTCAAGTCGCCTAGAGGTGATTTGTTGTCGTAACTGTAGGTCATTCCCAGGGACGGGCCGACCACATAAATATTAGCTGTAGCGGGATCGTTCTTCATCGCACTCCAGGTGTCCTGTGTGACGCTGCGCGCGTAATTGACCCAATATAAAGAGGAATTCGGGTCGTTGTTGAGCAGGGCGGTGTCACCTGGATGCCAATAGAAATAGTTGTAGAATAAGTCAATTTCGTTGAGGACTTCTACCGATTCAATCACATTGGTTCCAACAAGCTTGACAAAGTCAACAATATTGTAACCAGGGTTATTGGCAGCAGGCGGGTTCACCCAGTACGTTGAGTTGGGCCTGACCCCTGAGTAAGGACTCAGCATATAGTTAGTCTTAATGCCTTTGGCGGCCAGATCTTTCATCTTCGCAATGATGTCGTCACTGCTGCCACTGTCGCGGATATGCCGTACGCCCAGATTTATCAGTTGTTGCTTGACAGTGCTATAATTTGAGCCGTACGGGGTATCGCTATATCCCCAGTGCGTGTTCACTCCAATCGAGTCCACAAAGGCGTCGGCGCTTTTTGCGGCTACAGGGTTTGCATTGACCGCAGGTGTCAGTCCATTGATCAGCGGTGCTGCGACACTGCTGACAAATGTTGCTGTCGACAGTGCCAACCGCATTAATAGTCGTTGCAGTTGCTTTCGTGATTGCATCGAATTTATCCAGAGTGTGAGTGAAACTTCTTAAAGAGTGAGCACCAGTAAGTTGCTCCGTCGCACCGTGGTTTGAGTGCGGGAGGGGGGTAGCAACAGTGTGATTAGTACACCTCCAAACCGCGGGTAAGGACAGTGGTTTCCTGATGGCCGCTCAGGAATTTCTGCCCCATTGGGGTGTTTCAATTTAATTAGTTTCCCCGAGCGTAGGGGATAATTAAGCTAACGTATGGTTGTGCAATAGCTTCACACAACCAAACTACAAACTAAAGTTAACGCTCGCTCTGCTATGCATCCAAGCGAAAATTTACTGAATTGTGTCCCCACAAAATTTCAGTGATATCCTCGGCTGAGTTTACTAATACCGCAAAATTACTTCAGTAAATGTACAGTGGTTTTCTATAAAATGATTAAGCCTGCTCTTCAGGCTTGCAAACCGCTAAATAATAATACCGATGTCCGCCCGAACATTGCTGTACGAAGGCAAAGCGAAAATTCTTTACACCACTGACGAGCCAGAAATTTTACTGGCCTATTTCAAGGATGATGCCACCGCCTTCAACGCCCAGAAGCGTGGCAGCATTACCGGTAAAGGCGAGATTAACTGTACCATCTCCAGCGCGCTGTTTCAGCAACTGGAGGCTCGTGGCATTGCGACCCACTTCATTGACTGCCCTGCCCCTAATCAAATGCGAGTTAGGCGATTGCGAATTTTGCCAATAGAAGTGGTTGTCAGGAACATTGCGGCTGGGAGTCTATGTCAACAAACAGGGTTGTCATTGGGCACCGTTCTAAAACAGCCGTTGGTGGATTTTTTTTACAAGAATGATGAATTGGGAGATCCTCTATTGACACGCGATCGCATTAGTTTGCTGGAACTAGCCACCCCAGAACAGGTTGACCAATTACAGCAACTAGCATTGCAGATCAATCAATATCTCTCGGCCTTTTTCCAGAGCTGCGGCATTACCCTGGTGGACTTCAAGCTGGAGTTTGGCTTGGATACGACAGCGCTGCTAAGGTTGGCAGATGAAATTAGCCCCGACACCTGCCGTCTTTGGAACCAGTCCGACACTGACCCTAACAGTCGGGTAATGGACAAAGACCGCTTCCGCCGCGATCTAGGAAATGTGGAAAACGCCTACCAGCAAGTTTTAGAGCGGGTTCTAGCTCAGACAGCCATCAGCAGTCAGTAAAATTTTAGATTTTAGATTGCTGAAAGCTAATAGCTTTAATGGTGTGTGGACGTGCCAAATCAGAAAAAAATGCGCTTATCTCCCGTCTGGGTAGCAGTGGTGGCGATCTCTGCCCCCCCTAGTTTATCGCTTCCTGCAAATGGACAAACCTCTGATCCATCTCAATCGGAGACTAAACCGCTATCTCTACCGCAACGGATGGCAAATGTTTCAAAGGTCACAACTCCGAATGTGATTTATGTGGAAACCTTGCCCAGAAAGCCAAAAACGCTCAGGTCAGCAGAAGTGCTAAAGGCACAAGCCAATACGCAGCCAGCACCCCCTCAAACAAACCAGACAACGCCAAACATTCCTCGGGTAACACCTCCAGTAATTCGACCCCCAGGCACTGGAAGTTCACCTCAACAAGAAACGCCAAACCGGATTAACATCCCAATCAATCCCGGCAGAGCACCTACCATAGAAAACAATATCCCGCCTTCTGCCCCACCGAGTACCCCACCGCTGCCGGGGAATGCCCAGCCAAGTCAAGCTCCTCAGTTGCAGGAACCCAAAGTACTAGCAGCTGAGGTCACGGTTCGAAGCGAACAAGGCGCACTATCACAGGAACTGCAAAACCAAGTCTACGGGGCAATTCGCACCCAACCAGGAAGAACGACAACCCGCTCCCAGCTGCAAGAAGATATCAACTCGATCTTTGCCACAGGTTTTTTCTCAGATGTCCGCGCGGTGCCGGAAGACACCCCCTTAGGCGTACGGGTAACCTTTGTTGTGCAGCCCAACCCAGTACTGCGTAGAGTCCAAGTGCAAGCCAATGTAGGCTCGGGTGTCCCATCCGTCCTGCCCCCTAGCGTCGTGGATAACAGCTTCCGTCAGCAGTATGGCAGCATCCTCAACCTGAATCGCTTTCAGGAGGGTATCAAGCAGGTAAATAAGTGGTATCAAGACAACGGTTATGTTTTGGCGCAGATAATCGGCGCTCCGCAAGTGGCGGCAGACGGGACGGTTAATTTACAAGTGGCAGAAGGGGTGATTTCGGATATTCAAGTCCGCTTGCGTAACAAGCAAGGTGAGGAAGCGGACGCCAAAGGGCGGCCCTACAGAGGCCGCACGCGAAAATTCATTATCACACGGGAGCTGGAGTTACGCCCCGGAAAGGTGTTCAACCGTGCCACCGTGCAAAGCGACCTGGCTCGGGTTTACAGACTGGGAATTTTTGAAGACGTGCAGGTGGCGCTCAACCCGGCGGCAAAAGACCCGCGCCAGGTTGTCGTCGTGGTGAATGTCAACGAGCGGAGTACTGGATCAATAGCGGCAGGGGCTGGGATTGGTTCTGCCAGTGGGCTGTTTGGCACCTTGAGCTATCAACAGCAAAACGTGGGCGGCAATAACCAAACTCTTGGAGCCGAGGCAGAGTTGGGCACATCGCGCAACGATCTGGCGTTTAATATCCGCTTTACAGACCCCTGGATTGCGGGTGACCCCTACCGGACATCCTACACAGTCGAGGCGTTTAGCCGCCGGAATATTTCGTTAATTTTTGATGGCAGAGGGCCGAGGCCCCGTGGAAGAGAGGTCTATCTCCCCAATGGCGATCGCCCGCGCGTTGTACGACTAGGCACCGGCATCGACTTTACCCGTCCCCTCGCCAAAAATCCCTTTAAAGAGTCAGAATGGACGGCCTCAGCTGGCTTTCGGTATCAACGGGTTTCCATTCGTGATTCCAATGGCAACGTCAGGCGCAGAGATTCAGAGGGAAGAAATTTGAGTTTTTCTAGGACGGGACTAGACGATTTGCTGACCTTTCAGGCGGGGATAGTGCGCGATCACCGCAATGACATCTTAGTACCCACCAGCGGTTCCCTCCTCCGGTTTGGCATTGAGCAGTCTGTGCCAGTGGGACTGGGTAACATTTTACTCAACCGGGTACGGGGTAGCTACAGCAAATATTTCCCCATAAAACTTATTAACTTTAGCAAAGGGCCACAGACCCTCGCTTTTAACCTACAAGCAGGAACTATACTGGGTGATCTGCCCCCCTACGAAGCCTTTGCCCTCGGTGGCACCGACTCCGTCCGAGGCTATGATGAAGGATACTTAGGCAGCGGTCGTAGCTTCGTCCAGGGAACAGCCGAGTATCGTTTCCCGCTTTTCTCTATTGTCGGCGGCGCTCTATTTTTTGATGCAGCATCTGACCTGGGAACCGGTAAAACTGTACCTGGTGACCCAGCTGGAGAGCGGGGAAAACCGGGCAGTGGCTTCGGCTACGGCATCGGCGTCCGAGTGCGCTCACCACTAGGGCAAATTCGGGTTGACTACGGTATTAATAACCGAGGGAACACCCAGATCCACTTTGGCATTGGAGAACGATTCTAATTGCAAGATGAAACAGCACACCTTAGCAGCTGAGATTAGCCAGTCGGGAGTAGGACTGCACAGCGGTGCGAGTACACATATCCGGCTGCTACCAGCAGCGGTAGGACAAGGGCGGTACTTTGTACGGGTGGATCTACCTAACATACCAACAATCCCAGCGCGAGTGGAAGCGGTTAGTCAGACCGTTCTCTCGACCCAACTAGGTAAAGGGGAGGCATGTGTCCGCACAGTAGAGCATTTGTTGGCAGCGCTGGCAGGGATGGGCGTGGATAACGCCCGAATTGAAATAGATGGCCCTGAAGTGCCACTTTTGGATGGTTCAGCGCAGGTGTGGGTAGACGCGATCGCACAAGTTGGGTTAGTATCTCAGTCCATGCCGCGAGTCGTGCCACAACTAGTGGAGCCAATTTGGGTGTATCAAGACGATGCCTTTGCTGCGGCTCTACCAGCCCCAGAGACTCGCTTTACCTACGGAATTGACTTCGACCTACCGGCGATTGGCAACCAGTGGCACAGCTGGTCGCAGGTCGTAGGGGAGGATTCAAAACCCTCCTCTACCTTCCGAGAAGAAATCGCTCCGGCTCGAACCTTTGGTTTAGCCCACCAGATTGACCAGTTGCGGCAACAGGGCTTAATCAAAGGCGGCAGTTTGGATAACGCCCTGGTCTGCGGTTCGCAAGGGTGGCTTAATCCGCCCTTAAGATTTGCAAATGAACCGGTACGTCATAAAATCTTAGACTTAGTGGGAGATTTGAGTTTGCTAGGAAGCTTTCCCAACGCTCATTTCTTCGCCTACAAAGCAAGCCATAGCCTGCACGTTCAACTCGCCCAAAGGATTTTAGATTCTAAATTTTAAGTAGTGGTCTTCAACTCCCTCCCGTAAGGATTCCCCATCCTCGCCTCTGGCTCTTCTTGGGGAGGAATTACGGGGTTAGGGTAGGGGTTAGATGCCCCTACCCTAACCAATATTCTATTAGGTATTGACAATACTTTCACAAGCCGCTATATTTTACTTAACTTGTGAAAGTGATATGAAACAGCTCGTCACCGCCAAATTAAAATTAAGCCTTACTCAAGAGCAGAAACAGCTAATGAGAGAGGTTTGTTTGGCTTATCGGGATGCTCTGAACTATACTTCACTTGTAGCTTTTGAAAAGGGTAAGCTATCTGGAGCAGCGAAACTGCAAAAACTGGTTTATCAAGACCTGCGATGCAATTACAATCTGCCTTCACAGATGGCATGCAACGTACCTAGGCAAGTAGCTGCTACCTATAAAGGCTTGTGGACTTTAGTAAAACAAAATAAGGAGGCTATAGCATTAGGACGAACCAAAAAAAGATATAAAGGCTTAGACAAACCCCCTAAGTTTGTGTCTCGTACTTGTACTCTAAACTTTGGACGCGATTACTCCTGGGCTAAAGGACAGAAGGTAAGCGTCATTACCCTAAAAGGTCGTATAGTTGTACCGTATGTTGGTTACGACAAGTACCTGGAAATTATTCGGACTGGGGTAGCAACAGTAGGAGCAGCAAAAATTTGGTATAACAAATCCAGTAAAAACTACTACTTACTTGTCAGCCTAGAACTAGAAATTCCAGACATAAACCCAGAAAAAATTACAAGAATCATTGGGGTAGATGTGGGACGGCGGTATCTAGCTGTGACTACGGACACCAACAATCAAACCAAGTTTTACTCAGGCTCGTCAGTAATTCACAAGGCTAACCGCCGTCAAAAGGTGGTAAAGACCTTACAGCGTAAAGGCACCCGTTCTGCTACAAGGAGACTGATTTCCTTGTCAGGGCGGGAGAGACGGTTTGTCGCTGATACGAATCATTGCCTAGCCAAAAAGATAGCAACTCCTGGCTGCTTAATCGGTTTAGAAGACTTAACTCACATTAGAGAACGTACTGGCTCAAAAGCTAAGGGCAAGCTCGCTTCCGTTAAACAAAGAAGAGCTAACCGAAACCAAACTAAGTGGTCATTTGCTGAATTGCACAGCTTTATTGACTACAAAGCAGTTTTAGTTGGCTCTCTTGCCATTAAAGTAGATGCTGATTATACGTCTCAAGGGTGTTGCAAGTGCGGTTACACAAGTCGTGAAAATCGTCCTAAAAAGGGGCTGACTTTTCTTTGTCAGGCTTGTTTCTTTGAAATTCATGCTGATTTGTTAGGAGCCAGGAATATTGCACTTAGAACGCTTGTCTCTCGGCAAGACTGGGAGGCAACGGGGCGAATTTCAGCCGTCCCCGATGTGTCGGACTGTGAAGCCAAAGCTGAGCGCCTGAAAAGGTTTTCAGAATTGAGGTGGAGTCTAGACGCAATCCCCGACCTCGCAACGTCTGGTCGGGGTAGTTGAATCCAAAGTACCAAAGCGAAATTTGCCCATGTCAACCCTGACCGACGTTAATTCACCTGATTCGCCTGCGCCTGTTTCTGCAAAGCATCAGCCTAATCCTGTTGCTTCGACAAAGGCCGAAGTCATTCTTACGGTAGAAGACATTCACAAACTGTTGCCACACCGCTACCCCTTTTCGCTTGTAGACCGGATTATTGAATATGTGCCAGGGGAGCGAGCTGTTGGGATTAAAAACGTCACGTTCAATGAACCCCATTTTCAAGGGCATTTTCCAGGACGACCGATCATGCCTGGAGTGCTGATTGTAGAAGCGATGGCACAAGTCGGCGGTGTGGTGCTAACCCAGTTACCAGAGGCAGAAGGCGGACTGTTCCTGTTTGCCGGTATTGACAAAGTCCGGTTCCGCCGCCAAGTGGTACCAGGCGATCAACTGGTGATGACAGCGGAACTGTTATACATCAAGCGGCGTCGTTTCGGTAAGATGCAAGCTCGTGCTGAAGTTGATGGCAAGCTTGCTACTGAAGGCGAACTGACGTTTTCCCTAGTGGATTAAGAACAGTGATTCATCCGACCGCTGTGATCCATCCTGGCGCTGAACTGCACCCGACGGTGCAGGTAGGCCCCTTTGCGGTGATTGGAGAGTGTGTGAAAGTTGGTCCCGAAACAGTGATTGGTGCTCATGTCGTGCTGGAGGGACCAACAGAGATTGGGGCGCGAAATCAGATTTTTCCAGGAGCGGCGATTGGCTTGGAACCACAGGATCTCAAGTACGATGGCTCGAAATCGCAAGTGAAAATTGGCGACGGAAACCGAATTCGTGAATATGTCACGATTAACCGGGCAACTCATGCGGGTGAAGCCACAATAATTGGCAACGGCAACCTACTAATGGCTTATGTCCATGTGGCTCATAATTGCGTGATTGAAGATCAGGTGGTTATTGCCAATGCAGTGGCTTTGGCAGGCCATATTCATGTTGAGTCGAGAGCTACGATTGGGGGTATGGTGGGAATTCATCAATTTGTGCATATTGGTAGGCTGGCAATGCTAGGTGCGATGAGCCGCGTAGACCGGGATGTGCCGCCTTATATGTTAGTGGAAGGAAATCCGGCACGGGTGCGATCGCTTAACATTGTGGGACTAAAACGAGCCGGTATTACTGAAGCAGACCAGGGGCAGGTTTGGCAAACGCTCAAAAAAGCTTTCCGCATTATCTACCACTCTGGTTTACCCCTGAATCAAGCCCTGGAACAATTAGACCTGCTGCCAGATAACCAACACTTACAGCACCTGCGCCAGTTCCTGCAAATGTCCCAGTTGTCAGGTCGTCGTGGCTCAATTCCTGGTAGTCGTCTTGAAGTTGAACGGAGTCAGGAGTGAGGAGTAAAGATTACACCCCTGACCAAAAGGTGACGCGTATATTTATCAGTACTGGTGAGGTTTCTGGTGATCTGCAAGGGGCGCTGCTGGTTGAAGGACTAAAGCGTCAAGCAGTTTGTGCTGGGTTGGAATTAGAGATTGTGGCACTAGGGGGCGATAAAATGGCAGCCGCCGGTGCAACTCTAGTGGGGAATACCAGCAGCATTGGCTCGTTTGGAATTTTGGAAGCCCTACCTTTTGTTTTTCCCACCATCCAACTCCAGCGACGCGCGAAGCTTTACCTCAATCAACACCCGCCTGACCTGGTGGTGTTGATTGACTATATGGTGTCAAATGTCTCCCTTGGCAGCTATATCCGGCGTTGTCTGCCACAAGTGCCGCTGGTGTATTACATCGCGCCACAAGAGTGGGTATGGTCATCCAGTCCCAGCAACACAGCCCGGATTGTAGCCATGACAGACAAGCTGTTAGCAATCTTCCCGGAGGAAGCTCGTTACTTTCGATCCAAAGGAGGCAAGGTAGTTTGGGTGGGGCATCCTCTGGTTGACAGGCTGCAAACCGCCCCCAGCCGTGAGGCGTCTCGTGCCGCGCTGGGGATTTCGCCGGATCAGATGGCGATCGCTCTTTTACCCGTTTCTCGACGGCAGGAGCTCAAGTATCTCCTACCAGTAATGTTCCAGGCGGCCCAGCAAATTCAGGCTAAATTGGATCGGGTTAAGTTCTGGATTCCCCTGTCTCTAGAAATTTACCGGCAGCCAATAGAACAGGCAATTCAGCATTACGGTCTTCGGGCTACTGTGGTATCGGGTGATACGCAGGAAGTCATGGCGGCAGCTGATTTGGCAATCACGAAATCTGGTACTGTCAACCTGGAGCTTGCCCTGCTAAATGTGCCGCAGGTTGTCGTCTACCGCCTTAACCCGATCACTGCCTGGATTGCCCGTAATTACCTGAAGTTTTCCATCCCCTTCGCGTCGCCCCCAAACCTAGTGGTGATGAAGCCAATCGTGCCGGAGTTGCTACAAGAGCAAGCAACGCCAGAAAACATCGAACACGCCGCCACAGAACTACTGCTGAATCCCAGTCGCCGCCAGCAAACTTTGGCAGATTATCAGGAGATGCGCTCCTGTTTGGGGGAAGTGGGAGTGTGCGATCGCGCCGCCCAAGAAATTCTCCAAATGCTACCAAATTGAGACGGAGAATTTTTTGTCAGCAGATGATTTCAAAGGAGTAAATATGGGTGGCGAAAAACAAACATACCGACCTATTGGCGTTGATTTGTTTGCTGGCGCTGGTGGTATGACACTTGGTTTTGAGCAAGCAGGTTTCGATGTACTTGCAGCGGTTGAGATCGATCCAATTCATTCTGCAATTCACAAATTTAATTTTCCGTTTTGGTCTGTATTATGCAAGGACGTTATTAACACTACAGGCGAAGAAATTAGAAGTTGTTCTTCTATTGGCAATAGAGATATTGATGTTGTATTTGGAGGTCCACCATGTCAAGGATTTTCATTAATTGGGAAGCGAGTAATAGATGACCCACGAAACTCTCTTATCATGCATTTTGTCAGGCTTGTTTTGGAGCTAAAGCCGAAATTCTTTGTTTTTGAAAATGTTGCCGGGATGGTAAAAGGAGATTTTAAAAGACTTCTCATAGAAGTTATCAACCTCTTTAAAAATAATAATTATGAACTAGAAGAGTATAAAATTATCAATGCCGCATATTACGGAGTTCCGCAAAACCGTGAGAGATTGTTTTTGGTTGGATGTCGTCAGGGTTTAAAGTTACCAAAATATCCTCAGCCAACTACTAAACCTGCAAAGTCCAAGCATCTCAAAATTAATTCTGAACTACCAAATAGTCCTACAGTTTGGGATGCGCTAAAAGATTTACCTGAAGTAGAGAAATACTCAGAGTTGTATGAAAGAGACTGGGTTTTAGCAGACTTTGGAAAGCCAAGTAATTATAGTGAACAACTTCGATGTCTCTATTCTACGTCAGATAATTATGCATATAAACGTAAATATGATCCTAGGATACTTACATCAAGTCTAAGAACAAGCCATACAATCGAATCCATCAAAAGATTTGAGCTCACTCCGCCTGGCAAAGTAGAACCAATAAGTCGCTTCCATAAGCTTGATCCAGAAGGAGTATGCAATACGCTCAGAGCTGGAACACCTAGCAATAGAGGTGCCTTTACTTCTCCCAGACCAATTCATCCATTTACTCCAAGGTGTATTACTGTCCGTGAAGCAGCGCGATTACATTCGTACCCAGATTGGTTTAGATTTCATCCAACGAAATGGCATGGATTTCGTCAAATAGGAAACTCAGTTCCACCGCTTCTAGCCCGCGCAGTGGCATCAGAGATGATTAAAGCTCTTGGTATATATCCATCTAAATATGAAGTTGTACAGGAGCTTGGATCTGCTGAAGTGCTCAAGTTCGATATGTCTATGGCAGCTGAATATTACGGCGTCGATCCGCACGTTATAGAGCCAAGGATTAGGGGGTCAAAAAGGAAGGGCGTTCATGAATAAAGCAGGAATGTACAATACTGTTATTCTTGCAATTTTTAGACGGCATTATAAAGAGGAAATTACTAATTTTGAATTCAGTAGGCTTGAACTCAAAGAGGTTGGGACTCAGGTTGGCCTTGACCCTAAAAATTTGGGGGATGTTATTTACTCATTTAGATTCCGAAGACCACTACCAAAAGAAATATTAGATACAGCACCTCAAGGTTTTGAATGGATTATAGAAGGAGCTGGACAGGCAATTTATAGATTTTGTCTTAGTCGAATTAATAGAATTGTTCCAATGGTTAACATGAGACAGATTAAGATACCTGACTCAACTCCAGAAATTATTAATAGGTATTCATCAGGTGACGAGCAAGCTCTGTTAACGAAAATACGATATAACCGTTTGATAGATATATTTTTAGGGATTACAGCATATTCTTTGCAGAATCATTTAAGAACTACTGTTACAGGAATTGGTCAAATAGAAATAGATGAAGTTTATGTGGGTGTAAATCGCAACGGCTCACAGTTTGTGATACCAGTACAGGCCAAAGGTGGCAATGACCAAATTAGTGTTTTTCAGGCTAAGCAAGATATGGGGTACTGTGCAGAAAGGTTTCCTGAATTAATTTGTCGTACCATATCAGCTCAGTTTATGAACAACAATTTGATCGCAATGTTTGAACTAATGCTAGAGGACGGCGAAGTCAGGGTAGTAGACGAAAAACATTACAAATTGGTTCTAGCTGACCAAGTTTCCGAAACAGATTTACAAAACTACAAGAACTACGAGTAAAAAAACGCGTGAAATTACACTTGCCTTGACTTAAAACTTACACTTTAATTAAATATTATAGCACTCCTAAATAATTTGTGAACTCAAGAATTTCTTTTCTTGGCGTTCTTGGCGTCTTGGCGGTTCGTAAAAAATGTCTAAAGAATTCTGGCGAGATTACAACTTTCGACTTGAGCCTTGGGGGACTGACTACGACACTCCGATTGGCTTGAGCCAGGAAGATGTAGTCTATGGGAGTGGAGTCATTACCCACGTTCAAGCATTAGGAGAGGAGTTGCCTACGCAGGTAAAGGTTCACAAGTCTCCAGAAGGTTCGCGACTGGAAGTTGAATCTCTGTAAAGGGCGATCTTCGAAAGATTACCCCTACTAAGTCCAAGCACGAAAGAAAGTACCGTCCTCCCAAATCGTGGCAGCGCGTTGCTCAATCGCTACTAGATCTTTAGCTGGGAGTGGCTGGAAAGCCTGAGCCACACTGACATTGTGTTCCAACTGGGCTACATTCTCAGCCGCAACGCTGCAACAACTAACTCCAGACTGCGACATTGTGTATCCTAGTGCCTGATGCATACCCTCCAAACCACCGGGCTTGAACAATCGACCGTAAGCTGGTACTTTCATAGCAATCACACCCACATTTTTCTGCTGAGCTAATGGCAACACCACTGGGATAAAGGGGTTCGGATGGTGTTTGTCTGCTGCATTGACGGGGATAAGGGCGGTGTGAAACGGATACCGGCGCAACCCTTCTGCAATCACATGTGGGTCGTGGTGACCTGTGATGCCAACAAAGCGCACAAGCTTTTGGTGCATGGCTTCTTCTAAGGCACGAGCCGCCCCATCTCGACCAAAGATGGTATCGAGTTCCTGGACAAAAGATACGTGGTGCAGTTGCCACAAGTCCAGGTAATCGGTTTTTAAGCGTTTGAGCGATCGCTCCAATTCTCGCCATGCACCATCACGATCTCTGATAGCCGTCTTACTAGCTAGAAACAATTTTGAGCGATGCGGTGGCAGCACTTTGCCCAAATAGTCTTCACTCGGTCCGTAACTGGAGGCAGTATCAAAGTAACGAATGCCAAGTTCCAGCGCTCGTTGGATCAGCGCCACGGAATCACCCTCCGCTCCATCAGAGGATAGCGGCGTTTGACCAGCTCCCCCCAATCCGAAGATGGGTACTCGTACTCCAGTGCGTCCCAGCACTCGTTCCGGCATCTTCCCTGAGGGTGTAGCGTTGTTTGGATTTTTTTGTAATGCAGCAGTTCCCACAATACCGCCAGCAACAGCCACACCAGTTATTAAAAAATTGCGCCGCGTCTTTTTTCCGGTCATGCTCAGCTCCTTTGGTGAAAAAGAAAATGGGGCTTACGCAAAGCTATCGCTTTCTTTCTATAGCAATCCTACTTGATTTATAAAGTGGTCTGAAGGCAATAGTAGCCAGTAGCTAAGTGCCTACTGACTACTGACTACTGACTACTGAAGCTTCGTCACGAAACCATCACCGCTGTACCGACCCATGCCGCCAAAAGTCTTTTGGGTGTATCCTGTCACATAGGCGTTACCTGCCCGGTCTACCCCTTCCGAGTGTGCATCCTCTCTAATCCTCAGGCGGTTGAACACAGTAAAAACGCTGCATTATCTGCTGCAACAACTAGCGAAGTTCAGTATTTCCACTGTAGACAATAGACAATTCTCAGTGGGAGTACGTCACAGAACAAACGGTTCAATGTGGCTATTACTCCACTGTCGCTGAAATCGTTCAGCGACAAACGGTCGGACGATGAACTTGGGTGGTCGACCGTCCTGGACATCGATCCGCAAAAACGAGTACGGTCGTCGCTTTTGTGACCCTTCACCATTGCGACCGACAAAAAGCAGCGATCGCGCTACTTTGCGGGTGATCGGCACTCCATTGTCCTCAAACGGCTCCGTCAATTCCGGTCCCTCGGTTCGCTGGCGGCGGAGGCTGAAACCACTGCCCCCACAGACAATCCAGTTGAGGTTGGAGTCGGCGTGTCCGGTGTCGCCAGTGCGGATATACTCCAGACAGTGAGCGTGACCACTCAGAATCAGATCGACTAGCGGACGACCCTCCGCCAGCGAACCGACTGCTTCAGACACTGCATCAAGAACCTGGCGCAGGCGGTGGCGAATCGCCAAGGTCTGCCCCTGGTGCCACTTCGTTGCTTCAGTGACGTAAGGGGGATGGTGGAGATAGATCACACGTCCACGCACCTCGGCAGTGTTCCACGATTCGATCAGCCTTTGCTGCAGCCAATTAAGTTGTTCGAAGTCGGTGACGGTTGTTTCGTCAGACGCCAGTTGTTTGTCGATGTCGATTTCTACCTCATTGATCTGCGTCAACCTGTTACGCAGGTCATCAAGCTGTTCAGCTTCTTCAGGCCGATCTGGACTGAGGCTTGGACAGGCTTCGAGGATTTGAAGTTTTTGCCGCTCCATCTCATCGTGGCGATTTTCAAGCATGCGGCGACGGGCTTCCCCCTCTTTTGTCGCTGTGAGCGGTGGTGGTGCGTTGAAGGTATTTGAATCGAGCGCGAAGAAGTCGATGCCGCCGCTACGGAACGTGTAATAGCGGTTAGGTAACCGGGTAAAGCGTCCGGGTTCATAACGAAGGCAGCGACCAGTGCTGGTCTGGGCAGTGTAATGACGGTCCAGATGACGGCTTAGCTCCTCTTTGGTATCGAGCGCCTTGAGGTAGTCGAGGAACGCCCGTGCATAAGCCCTGCCTTCACCCGAGCCATGCCAGCCAATATCCAGACCCAACTGAAACCCAAGCAGATGGCGGAGTGGCCAAGTACTCTGTGCCATCACTCCGTATAAAAACGGAAGGTTATAGTAATCGTGGTTACCTGGCACGGGTAGGATAGGCTGCTTGAAAACCATATTCTCATAAGCAATGCGTTTGGGCTGATCGCCGCCCATCAGAAACTCTCGGTAGGGTTCGATAAAGTTTTTCAGGTAGTACTCGCTCGAGCCAACCATATAGACGACGTCACCCGTGTGCAACACGAAACGACTCTCGTCGCTGTGTGCCAGCATAAGTTCTGCGATCCGTCGTTGCGGGTTTTGCCCCCCTTGGCGTCCCGAGCCAGTATCACCCACGACCAAAAATGAGAACTCTGGATTATCTGCCCAGTTATCCTCAAAAACCATCCGGGTTTGATCAATTCCCCGCTCAACAATCAGCGACTCTCGCCACCGCACCCTTTCCTTCATCTTGCGGATTTTGACAGAGATCGGTGGGTCGGACACGAATTCCATAGCTAATCACTCATTAGTTCATTACTCATTCATATTCCGCAATGTAGCAACCGCTGAAGGCGAGATGCGGCTCAAGGAGCGGAAGATCCAATACTTGAATACGGTATCTAAAATAACTGGAAACGTTGCAATAAACAAGGATATAAAGTCGTGGTTTTCTGGTAGTCCGAAATGCCGCGATACGCTTGAGAGAAGGACTTCCCAGCCGTGAGGAGAGTGAAATCCCACAAAGATGTCTGTAAACAAAATAATCACAAATGCCTTGGCGCTGTCACTTAGACCATAGACAATATCACCCATAAAAGACTTCAACACTGCAATTTCTCGCTTGCTGACAAATGCAATCCAGCCAAACGCCGCGAGGGAGAGCAAATCTGCAAAAACATTCTTGACCGCATTGGCACTTTCCTCTCGATATTCCTCTGCGATCTCTTCTGCCTTCTCTTTTACCTTCTCTTTTATCTCTGGCTGGGAGAATTTGGGAGTTTCAGAAATTAAATTTTGAAATCTCAGTTTTTGTTCAAACTTTTGCAGTTCCGTAAGAGCTTCTTCTTCCAAATCAAGGTTTATGAAGATTGCCACATCATTGGATTTTCTAAAAAAGCCGTCAACAATCGGTCCTACTATGAAGTTTTTTGATATTTGATAAGTCAGTAAAGGCACAATAATAAGTAATAAAACAATCCTGATAGAAACGACTGTTTTTCTTTGGGAACCGCGAAAATTTTTAATAACTTCTCGCTCTGAATTTGGATCTAATTCTGTTTTTATTCGATTAATCGTATATATAATCGACCGGGGCAGTACACTCTTTTCTTTATTTTCATTATCATCATCTAATTCATTGCCAGATGCTTTGGACGGATTAGTGGGATTTGTCGAATCAAATTGTTGTAATGTGTCAGTTTTAGTTCTAGTATTATTATCAGTTCTATTAACTGGAACTAAAGAAGAATAAACTTGTTCATCAGTTTTGTACCTGGCTAAAACTTCATCAATGAATCTGAGTTTTTCTAAAACCAAAGAAGATTTATTTCTGGCTTCGATAGCAAAGGAAACCTTGTTAGGATTTGTAGCATCAGGTCGCGATATTTTTGTGATTGTTTGATTGTTGGCTTCATTAACAAATGAACGACTCAAATTAAATTCTACAAGTCTCATCCGGGCAGTTTTCAAGTATTTTTTAAGCTCTGACTCAAAATAAGCCATAGAGCTGTATCCATAGTTGGCAGATTCAGGCGCTATTTTCTTACCATTGAAATATTGGTCTTCCATCGCCTTAATCAGTAAGGCAGCTTGGTAGGCTTGATCCAGGGAGCGCTCTGGTGTCTGTAAATACCACTGGTAGGTATCAACTAAGTAAGAGTAAATCTTTTGTGTAAAAATAGACCTTTTCATCGCAGGCATTTATCCAGGCTTATCTGGTGATTTTCAACTCAGGTTAATGTACGAAGTATCTTAACAAATCTATGAGGTGACAATTGGTGCTTTATGATTCTGTTTGGATTGTTGGACCCAGCCGTAGCGGCAAGACTACTCGCCTGGTCGAGCAGTTCTGTACGTGGGTTCAAAGGGAACTTGATGTGCGGGATTCATTTTATACACGAAGGCAGATGCAGAAAGTGCAAGGTAGCCTAGAGAGGAGTTCCCTGCCTCAACGCCTGAATCTTGAGCAGACCGAACCGGCAGTTTTGGTCTTGGCTGCCAATGATGATAACTGGCGCGAGTTGGCAGACCGGATTGTTGCGGCAACTCAAGGGAAGTACCCCGTTCGCTCAAAGACACCGCTGGGTTTTTTTCAGGATGAAGTGATTTTATTTTGGCCCTTGCTCATCCAGTTGTTGAATCTGAGGGCGCAATTCCCAGTACGGCTACGTCCTGAAACCGAGCAGGAATTAGCAACCCGGCTTTGGCGTCCGGAGTTGGACGAGGAAATTTGGCGCACTGCTGGGGTGAGTGAGTACCGATTGGTTCGTCGCATTCTAGACTTGCTGCAATTGGCAGCCTATAGTGGCACGCCGCTGGAAGATATTCCCAGTCTTCTAGAACAGGGCGTGGTTGAGCCGAGCAATTCCCCTGAAATCTGGGCTGGGATAGGAAAGTTGCTGAACATCTGGCGCAACTGGTGCTTGGAGCGGGGATTGCTGACTTATGGCATTATTACCGAACTCTACTGGCGGCACCTGTTACCTGATCCAAATTATCAACGGCACTTAACTCGGCGTTATCGGTTGGTGCTAGCGGATGATGTAGATGATTACCCTGGCGTAGCTCGTCACCTGTTCGACTTTCTCCTGGATCAAGGAGCAAAGGGAGCGTTTACCTACAATCCTGATGGTGCAGTGCGACTAGGACTAGGATCTGACCCCAATTACCTACAAGGTCTGCGATCGCGCTGTCAAGTAGAAAACTTGACGAGAGCGCCGCTGAGTTGTATTGCAGAAATCGAAACGCAGATGGTGGAATTCCTTGATGATCCTATAGGGCTGTTGACGTTGCCGAATCCAGTGCAGTCAATTCAAACCACTTCTCGCGCCGATCTGTTGCGGCAAACAGCTGGGTTGATCATCCAAGCGGTGCAGTCGGGGCAGGTGCAGCCAACTGATGTGGCGGTGATTGCACCGGGTTTGGATGCGATCGCTCGTTATACCCTAGTGGAAATCCTCACCAAGCAGGGAATCCCAGTCCACACTCTAAGCGACCAAAGACCCCTCACCAGTTCACCGATGACAAGGGCGTTGCTAACCCTTCTCGCTTTAGTCTATCCGGGTTTAGGGCGGCTGGTGGATCGAGATGCAGTAGCCGAAATGCTCGTCGTACTTACTAACCAGATTGACCCTGTACGCGCTGGTTTGTTGGCTGATTACTGCTTTGAGCCACATCCTGATCGCCCCAACTTACTGCCGGTAACGGCTTATGATCGCTGGGACAGACTAGGGTATGAAGCAACTACGGCTTATGGGGAGATATTGCAGTGGTTAGAGGTGCAGCGTCAGCAGCAAGAACAGCGTCTGATTCCCAGTCCCATATCTGTTTTAGACCGGGCAATTCAACGGTTTTTGTGGAGTGGCAGCAATCTTCCATACGACCAGCTGGCAGCCCTGCGCGAATTGCTAGAAACTGCCCAACACTACTGGGAAGTTGATCGGCGGATGCGGCAGATTGAATCCATTGATGCCCCAGCTGCCACCACCATCGCTCAATTCATTCAACTGCTGCGTCGCGGCACCATTACCGCCAACCCCTACCCCGTCCGTCCCATCGGTCCAGCAGGACGCGCTGTCACCCTAGGGACTATCTTCCAATACCGCTCTAGTCGCCAGTTTCATCGTTGGCAGTTTTGGCTGGATGCCGGTTCACCGCTCTGGCTCAAGGGCGGTGCAGCTACTCTCTTCGGTGCCCCTTTGTTTCTCCAGGATCGGTTCGGACGCCCCTGGACAGCAGAAGATGCAATGGCGGCAGATCAGCAACGACTGCGGCGGATTTTGCAAGATTTGCTAGGTCGCGTGGGGGAGCGAGTTTACCTCTGCCACAGCGACTTAGCCGTGAATGGGCAAGAGCAAACCGGCCCCTTGTTATCCTTAGTCAATGCCTCAGTGCCTATTGAAACAAAGAAATGACGTATATAAGTGCGTATCCCCAGAACACCATGCTAATAGGTACCCCAACGAGCAACCCGGCGATCGCCCAGCCTCTTTGATGCTCTTTAAAGTGTTCAATACTTCGCCACCGTCTACTTTTCCAAGCCCATTCATTGCCCTTACTACCGAGTACGATCCCCATCAACCAACCCACATTTGGTACCCAGCATAAAAGTCCGATCCAAACTCGATTGGGGAAAAGCCACAACCAAGGTAGCAGAAACGCTCCCCAATTCCAGCCAATAATTTCATCGGGTACTCTCTCTGAGGCATTAGATATACCGCACCCAGAATTGTTTAACGGTACTAATGGCGGCAGCTGCGGAATTATTGCTTCTGATTTGGCCATACCAACTTTAAGAGCATCCAGCGCTTCACGGGCACTCTTGAAGCGTTGCTCTGGGGCTGGTTCTATCAGCTTCTCAAGCCAACTGACAAAACTTGGACTTAAGCTCACCCGGTCAGTGAATTGAATCCGCAAGTTACTGTGTGGCAAATCAGCTGGGGCGGTACCTGTTAGCAGATGAATCAAGGTTGCTCCCAAAGCATAGAGGTCTGATGCCGGAACTGCCCGACCGCCAAACTGTTCCATCGGCGCATAGCCATAAGTTCCCACCACGGTAAACGTGGCTCCTTCTTTTGCCGCCCGGTCTTGCACCGCCCCAAAATCAACCAAATATACCTGCTCATCTTCACCCCAGATTAAATTGCTGGGTTTGATATCCCGATGCAGCACCGATGGATTCAGCTCATGCAGATGAATCAGAATCTTCAAAACCGACTCAGCTATTTTACGGACTTGCCGTTCCGTAAATCTTTTGCCGTGAGCCAGCTGTTCCTTCAGCGAGCAGCCGGGGATATATTTCTGGACTAACCCAAACCAGAGCGAGCGGTCATCGATACAAAAATAATCACGGTACTTGGGAATCCGGGGATGATTCAGTTGTTTGAGGATCTGTGCTTCCCGCTCGAAGAGTTTGAGATCTTCCCACTGTACCTGACCGCCAAAAGCCAAAAATTTTACCACAACTTGGGTACACTCGGGCTCATAGGCTGCTAGCTCCTCTGCTAGCCAAGTCTGGCGCACCGCATTGTCGCCCAATTTTTGTTTGAGTTGGTAACGATTCTGTAATATCTGTTCTGGTTCCAGCATATTGGAGCTATCTCCCCTCTCAAACAAGAATTGACAGCAATAACAAAAGTACTATATGCCAGAATACCAAATTTACCGATATCCCTAAGACAATCCCCGCAGTCGCCCAGCGTCTTTGATCCGTCTTAAATTGCTCAATACTCTGCCACCTTCGACTTTTCCAGGCCCATTCATTGCCTTTTACGCCCAGCGCGATCGCCATCCAAAAACCCACAACTGGAACCCAAGCCAAAAGCCCAATCCAAACCCGATTGCTAAAAGGCCAAAAAGGAGACAAGAAAAACGCCCCCCAATTCCAGCCCTTGATTTCATTCGGTATTGGTACCGAGGGATCAAACAAACCACCCTGCCCCGAAGAGTTTACTTCGGTTATGCCTGATTCTAGCGCCGCCAATGCCAAACGTGCCGTACTAAATCGTTTTTCCAGGGCTGGTTCACTCAATTGCTGTAGCCAGGACACCATACTTGGACTTGAGCTTACCCGCTCAGCAAATTGAATCTGTAAATTTAAGACAGGCAAATCAGCTGGAGCGGTACCTGTTAGCAGATGAATCAACGTAGCTCCCAAAGCATAGAGGTCTGATTCCGGCACCGCCCGACCCCCAAACTGTTCCATTGGGGCATAACCATAAGTTCCCACCACAGTAAACGTGGCTCCATCGAGCGCTGCTTTGTCCTGCACTGCGCCAAAATCAACCAGATACACCTGCTCATTTTCACCCCAGATTAAGTTACTGGGCTTGATGTCCCGATGCAGCACTGATGGACTCAGTTCATGCAGATAAATCAGGATATTCAACACTTCTACGGCGATTTTGCGGACTTGCTGTTCAGTAAACTTTTTGCCCTGCAGCAACTCTTTCAGCGACGAGCCGGGAATATATTCCTGAACTAACCCAAACCAAAGTGAGCGGTCATTAATACAAAAATAATCCCGATACTTAGGAATCTGGGGATGATTCAGCTGTTTTAGTACCTGCGCTTCGCGCTCAAACAGTTTGATCTCGTCCCACTGCGCCTCACCCCCAAAAGCTAGGAGCTTGACAATCACCAGGGCAGGCACGGAGGCGCTGTCCTCACTGGGTTGCGTTGCCAAATCCGCTGCCAGCCAAGTTTGACGCCCGGCATTTTGCCCTAGTTTTTGCTTGAGTTGATAACGCCCCTGTAATAAATGTTCGGCTTCTAGCATTTGGCTCTTGATTTCTTAACCACCAGGATAATAAACACGCTCTTTTAGGGGCATCTTCTTGTGGTGGGATTTAGAGCAAATTTTGCTAGCGCCAGCTCCAAGTTTTCCAGTCTTCAAGAGTTGCCAAGTGCGACATGATGTTTTTTAGTGCGTGTACAAAGTCATTCAAAGGCAACGGCTTGACAAAATACGCGCTAGCAGACAATTCTTTAGCTTTATTGCTTTCACCTACCTCTCCAGAGCTACTTATCACCACAACAGGTAGGGATTTCAGTTTAGGTTGCTGTCTTACCCATGCCAGTAGCTCAAGACCTGGTCTGCGGGGCAGTTTAATGTTTGTCACTATCAGTATGGGTAGGGGGTAGCGTTCCCTGTCAGCAAAATGGTTTTGACCCCTGAGGTAGCATATGGCTGTCTCCACGTCTCTTACTACTTGAACAGAGGCAGATAAGTCAGCTTTGTAAACAGCACGCTTAACTAAAAGGACATATATAGGGTCTTCTTCCACCAGCAAAATGGTCTTGTTACTGTTCATTACTGACTTAATCAATCTCTTTTAAGGTGAGGTTAGACTTTATTACTTGGGCTCATCTTCTACCGGGAGATAGGTATTACAAAGTCAGTACGTAGACCAATTATTATGTGAATACAGGAAAATCAGATGCTGGGTTTGGCCTCAGACAACTGCTCTGAAGGACACCCTGGCTGGCGTTTAGCTTCCAGGTAGTCTGCTATAATTTCCTGAAAGCGTTTTTGACCAAAAATGTGGTAATGACCAGGATAGACTGTCTCTACAGAAAAACGCTGTAGTTGCTCGTAAGTGGAAATATAAGCTGGGATATTACTACCAGGTAACTGATCGAGCAAGTCTCCATCGTAAATAATATCACCGGAAAAGAGTTCTTGATTCTGAGCGTCATAGAGAGCAATACACCCTGGTGAATGACCTGGCAGATGCAGGACTTCAAAAGCTCGATTGCCCAAATCTAGCACATCTCCTGCCTGCAACAGCTGAGTTGGTTCCGCTGCCTGGAGAGTATACTGCATTGCTGTAAAGCCAGAATAGGGTAATTGATCAAAATGTTCGTCAAGCACCCAGCCGGACTCAGGGCTACACAACGCGGCATGACTGTCCCCTAGCCGCAATGCTTCTGCTTCTGCTGGATGAATCGCAATTTGGTCAAACTCATGCATTCCTCCGGCATGGTCAAAGTGAATGTGAGAGGCGATCGCGAGTAACGGCTTGTCAATCAGTTCTGCAATATGTTGGCGCAGGCTGGCAACACCCAGACCAGTGTCAATCAGCAAGTCTTGTTTTCGTCCTTTAATCAACCAAAGATTAGCTCGATTCCATTCCCAGTAGTGAACCTCATTAATACAGTACAGATCGTCATTGATTTTGCGGGTGACAAACCAACTTTCACAAATAGGCTTGAGCCTTTTCATCAGGAATTTCAAGGTTTTAGGTAAATTGTATCGCAGTTTACTGCAATGCAATAGCAAAGGATGTGGGCGCTGCCAATACCAACTTATGCACTAAATACTACTATATAAAGATTTAGTTATTAAGTTAATTTTGCTCAGGCTATACTAAAACACCGAACCAGGGGGTGTGCTGGATGGATCTGCCCTGGAACTCGTCAAGTTGCTCCTCTCGGGGGTTTAGATTTTTGGCGCTTATGCCCGACAACGTACAGACATCTGATTTGAGTTCTGTTTATTATTGTAAATAGTAGGTTCTGAAGACCTTCTGGAGCTACTGTTTGGTTTGATAATCCCAACCAACTCAGGGCGTTTGCAGAGGCTGGCGTTCAGGAGTTAATAAAAAGTTAAAAATGAAGAATTTAACTAATTTGGCTGCTCAAGATAATAATGATGCTATTAACCAACAAAAACTGATAAAATTTTGGGGTAATAGTTTGAGCCAACTAACTCCAAGACAGAGAGAATTGGTCGTTGAAATTCTTAGTAATATAAACCTGAGAGGCGCAGAAGCCTAAAGGAAGAGAGTTTTATTTGCAACCACAACTGCTGCCGGTAGCCTTTAAAGAGCTTGGTATCGCCTCGGAAGAACGGCAGGTGACCGTGGAGGAGTTGGCTCAGGAGAATGAGTAACACAGCAGTTGCACTCTTCAGAACTGGAAGCGGAACGCCAGCCCTACCAGGATCTGTTCGAGCTCGTACCGGACGGCTAACTGATGACTATTCTTAAAAAGAATACCATAACACAGGTCGAAGGCGAGAATACAAAGCTATACTAAGAAGCCACAGAGAAAATGTAGAGCTAGATATGTTCTGGGCTGATAAAATCGCTGCCGACGCACAAGGCGAGCAGGTAGTCAACGATTCAAAGACCCCATCTGGAAGAGTGCATGTGGGGTCTTTACGGGGTGTGGTCATTCATGATGTGATTTACCGAGCCTTGAAACATGCAGGTAAGCCCGTCAAGTTTTTGTACGGCGTAGATGACTACGATGCTTTGGATACGGTTCCTAAGTACCTAGACCAGAAGAAGTTTGCGCCCTATCTGGGGTTTCCACTGTGCAACGTCCCTTCTCCAGAAGATACAGCCAGTGATTACGCCAAGTATTTCATGGGTGAGTTCCTAGAAGTCTTCGAGTATTTGGGCGTCAGGCCACAAGTATACTACCTGCGCGATCTCTATCGCTCAGGCCAACTGAACCGTTATATCGATATTTTTCTCAAGAATGCTCACCTTGTACGAGAAGCTTATAAAGAGGTGAGTAAGGCTGATCGTCAGGGCAACTGGTATCCGTTTCAAGTAGTTTGTCAGAACTGCGGCAAAATTGCAACGACTGTTGCGTGTGACTACAACGGCTCAGAGATTTTTTATACTTGTAAGCCGGATGCAACAGACTGGGTACAAGGGTGTGGGCACTCAGGCTGGGTTTCTCCATTTGATGGACGCGGTAAGCTACCTTGGAAAGTTGAGTGGGTTGCTAAGTGGGATCTATTGGGTGTGACTATCGAGATGGCAGGTAAGGATCACTCCCAAAAAGGTGGTTCCAGAGATGTGGCAAATGCTATCTGCCGTAAAATCTTACACAAGCAACCTCCATTCCATTCTCCTTATGAATTTATCCTGGTGAATGGCACCAAGATGAGTTCATCCAAGGGAGTGGGTTCAAGCGCCAAAGAAATTGCCGAGTTACTTCCTCCTGAACTGCTACGGTTTTTAATGCTGCGGACTCAGCCTAAATCAGTTATTAACTTTGCTCCTAACTATGAAACAATTACTCGTCTGTTTCGTGACTATGACGCTTTAAGTAGAAAATATCAAGCGCAGATTGAGGCTAACCCTGAGAAGCCAGAACTGACTGAAGAGTTAATGCCTCTGTTTTACGCACAGCTAGGCGAGGAGATTAAGCCTTACTATCCTTTTGATTTCAGTACACTGATTTCGCTCCTCCAAATTCCACACATTGATATCAAGGAGGAAGTAGCGAAACGGAGTGCTAAGTCTTTGAGTGAATTTGACTGGCAAATTGCGAATCAAAGGATTGCTGTTGCTCAAAAATGGCTACAAGACTACGCAGATGAAGAAGAAAAGCTGGTTATTTATCTTGAGCAAGTTCCTGAAAAAGCTAGAAACTTAACACAAGAGGAGGTTTCTTACCTAGAAAAGTTGGTAAAAAATTTGGAGAATGTTCCAGTTTGGGAAAGTGATGTGCTGCAAACTACTTTGTTTGCCACATCAAAAGAGTTACAAATTCAACAGCCTATTGCATTCAAGGCTGTCTATTTATCTTTTCTGGGTAAAGAACGTGGCCCCAAAGCTGGCGCTTTGTTGTCTTACTTAGATAAACCTTTTGTTCTGGCAAGGTTACAAGAAGTAATCAACTTAAACATGGCGATCGCTAAATAGATTAAAGGAGTCTCCAGAGAAATCCTTCTGACTCCTGACTCCTGACTACTTCATTAAGGAAATAGAAATTCATGGGAAGCGAAACTATCGTTCTTTTATCAAACAGAGAACTAGACAAAATGCGCAAGGCTGGAGGCTTGGCAGCTGAACTTCTACACCATCTCGAACCGATGGTGAAGCCGGGGGTAAGCACCCTACAACTTAATGACGAAGCCGAGCGCTGGACACAGGCTCATGGGGCAAAAAGCGCACCTCTTGGCTACAATGGCTTTCCCAAGTCGATCTGCACCAGTGTCAATGAGGTAATCTGTCACGGCATCCCTAATGCAAAGCAGATACTCAAGGAAGGCGACATTATCAATATCGATGTGACACTGATTGTTGATGGCTACCACGGCGATACATCCAAGACATTCTTCGTCGGCACGCCTTCTCCAACCGCGAAAAAGCTGGTCGAGGTAACTGAGGAGTGCCGCAGAAGGGGCATCGCTGAGGTCAAGCCTGGGGCACGCATCGGGGACATTGGTGCAGCCATTCAGGAGTACGCCGAGGCACAGGGCTTCTCTGTGGTACGAGACTTCGTAGGACACGGCATCAGCAATGTTTTCCACACCGCGCCCCAGATTCCGCACTACGGTACGCGCGGCAAGGGAAAACGTCTGAGATCAGGCATGGTCTTTACCATCGAGCCGATGATTAACGAAGGCACCTGGGAAGTCGAAGTCCTCAGCGATAAATGGACTGCTCTTACCCGCGATCGCAAGCTCTCCGCTCAGTGTGAGCATACGGTGGCTGTGACTGAGTCCGGCGTTGAGATCCTAACTCTGCAGGAAGGGTGAGCGATGTCGTTTCGTGTGAGTGTTGGCCCCGCAGTCCTGACAATCAATAATGGTAGCACCTTTATGGTGACTGAACAGGACGGACAGATCACTACCGACGGCGAACTCGGCGTGTTTGCGAATGACACCCGCTTTCTCAGCTATTATGCCACCTTTGCCAACGGTCAGCCCTGGGAGCGACTCAATTCCAGCGCCACAGCATATTATGCTGCAAGAATCTACCTGACAAATCCGGCTTTAGCTACCGAAGACGGAAATATTGCCAAAGGTACATTGGGGTATGTCATCAGCCGGGCTGTCGGGGAAGGCATCCACGAGGATCTCGACATCACGAATTATGGTCTGAGTGCCGTCCGCTTCAATTTAGAAATTGCGTTGCGCTCGGACTTCGCCGACATCTTCGAGGTCAAATCGCGTCAGTTTGTCCGCCGGGGACACATAGTTAGTCGGTGGGACTCGGACCGTAAAGAGCTGCATACAGCCTACACTAACCGTGACTTCCATCGCTGCTTCACCTACAGACTGTGCAACTGCACATCGCCGCCCGACTATGCCAACGGTCGTATCAACTTCGAGGTGGCGCTGGAACCTGGCGCGAGCTGGCATGCTTGCTGCTACTACATTCTAGTGGTGTCAGACCGCATTCTCGCACCGATGCCTAAGTGTTATCACGTATCGAGTGATACAGAACATTTGCAGCGACAGTGGCTTGCCCGTGCAACCGAGATCACAACTGCCAACGAAGACGTGTATCGGCTGTACCGTCAATCAGTCGAGGATATGGGAGCGTTACGGTTGTACGATCACGACTTCGCCCCCGATGTCTGGCTGCCCGCTGCCGGAGTCCCATGGTTCGTGAGTCTCTTCGGACGCGACAGTTTGGTTGTGAGCCTGCAAAACATGCTGGTTCACGCTGGTTTCGCACAGGGTGCACTGAAAAAACTTGCCCAACTTCAGGCAACCGAGCTAGACGATTGGCGCGACGCCGAACCCGGTAAAATGCCCCATGAACTCCGCCGCGGCGAACTGGCACATTTTAACAAAACTCCTCACACGCCCTACTACGGCACTGCCGATACGACGCCGTTGTACCTGATCGTCCTCCATCAAGCTTGGAAATGGATGGGAGACACTTCGCTGCTGCGCGAGTACCGCGAAGTAGCGCTGCGCTGCCTGGAATGGATCGACCAGTACGGGGATTTGGATGGGGATGGGTTTCAAGAGTACAAATCACGCTCAAAGCAAGGCACAGAAAACCAGGGCTGGAAAGACTCGGGGGATGCTGTGGTTTACCCCGATGGCAGCCAAGTACAGCCGCCAAAGGCATTGTGCGAGTTACAGGGCTATGTCTTTGATGCGTGGATGCGTATGTCGGAGGTGTTTGCGGCGCTCGGAGAGGAGGAGCGAGCCGTTTCGCTACGGACAAAGGCGGCTCAACTGCGCGATCGCTTCGAGTCAAGCTTTTGGTGCGAGGATACCGCCTTTTATGCCTATGCCCTCGATCCGCACAAACAGCCAGTGCGTACGATCGCCTCAAACGCTGGTCACTGTCTGTGGAGCGGCATTGCCAGCCCTGAACACGCTGCCCGCGTTGTAGAGCGGCTGATGCAGCCAGATATGTGGAGCGGCTGGGGGATTCGCACCCTGTCGGCACACCACCCTGCTTACAATCCTTACTCCTACCAACTCGGCTCGATCTGGCCGCACGATAATGGCATAATTGCACTAGGCTTCAAGCGCTACGGCTTCACTGCTGAGGCGGCGCAAGTCGCCCGTGGGATTTCTGAGGCTGCCAGCTATTTCTCGAATTATCGCCTGCCGGAGGTCTACGCTGGGATTGAGCTGCAACCGGGAACGTTTCCAGTGCAGTACCCGCAAGCGAACGTCCCCCAGGCGTGGGCTGCCGGATCGGTCTTCCATCTGCTCCAGGCGATTCTCGGTCTGCAAGCAGACGCTCCTAATAACCGACTTTACGTTGATCCAGATCTACCACATTGGCTACCGGAAATTACGCTCCGCCACCTCGCCGTCGGTAATGCCAGTGTTGACCTGCGGTTCTGGCGTGAGGATGAACACACACGGTGGGATGCTTCTGTTCAAGCAGGTGACATCGATGTCCAGCAGCAACCCTGGCAACCCTGGCTTACAGTCGAAGAGCTGAGAAATCCTTAACGCGGCACCGGGATAACCCAGGAGAAGACGTAGGCTTGCAACATAACGATTACACCCATAATACAGGCAAGAGCGACCGAGTGCCAAAAGACGAACCGCAGGATAGCGCCCTCCTGACCAGTTTGATTGGTTGCAGCAGTGCTGACCACAATACTTCCCTTAATCCCAGATTTACGTAAGAAGTTAGTAATGTTTGTAGCTTTATATACTGATGCTCCTGCCATTCAAAGATATGTAACACTTTAGGGTGCGGAATGTGGGTTGTAGAGAAAGACGGCGGCTAGGATGATCCAGCCAATGGGTAATAGACCATAGGCTGCACCGAAAACAACAGCGGCGGTGGCGTTGCTCAAAGGCATCCCATAGAACAATACTGAAACAATAAAGGCAGCGACCAAACCTGCCAGAGCCGCCCATTGGGCTGCGATTTCGAAGATAGCAAGCAGCCCAAGCAGCACCACAATGGGCAGCGCTGCCAGAATTGTTGAGAGGATTGCATTGCCAGTAGGGTTATAAACCTGAATCCATTCCATCAGATAGTTCCATCACGTATCCATAGCAAAGAAATTCAAAGGAAGCCACCTATCATCAGTTCAGTCAAAGACAAGAGTGCAACTCTCTATTAAGGGCGCTCGCAAATAGTAGAAGCATCAGTCCTATGAGGGTTAGAATGTCTATCTATGGATTGATTTTTGCGCCCCGACTTTGGGAGGGGGCAGTGACAAGAGCGATCGCGTTGCTCTCTATGTTACGCAGCTTCATCTCTGACTTTGAAGTACCAGTAGAGGTTAGCAACAGTCAAATCTGGTATTTCTTGCCAATTCGAGGGAGCTAGAGCTTTATAACCAGAGGCTATTGCTTGCTGACTGATATAGAATTCGTGAGTTTGACGTAAATTAGGCTTGACTATGAATTGAAGTTGATCGCGCAGGGATAAGTAATGAGACTTTTGCTTCAATTTATTATAGAGTGATTGTTCTTCTGGTTCTGCCACAACAACTGGATCTGGATTATTATCTGAACTATCAGCAGCTGGTATATTTGAACTTGGCAACAACTGCCGCTCATCTGGGGATAGAGTTTGAATCCAATCGACGTGATTTTGCCAAGATTCCAGTATAGCTAGATCATGACCATGAATCCGGGTGAGTTCTGGGAATAGAAAATCAAGCTCATCCTCAGATTCACAGCGCTTAATAACATCTAAGGAATCTTCACGAATTTTAGCTTGGAGCAGAGAAAGGTGATCGCTTACAGCAGCAGGCTCATTCTGCAATTGATAGGTTATGGCAATCGTCTGATCAATCGCCCAAGCGCACTCCACCCGGCGAAGATATCCAGCTGCACAAGTTTCTTGCAACAGGTTGTCATAACTTGCACATACTTGCCAGCGGCAAGACCTGCCTGAATTGCAGGGGCAAACTGAAAAAACATATTTTTGTGGAATTGGGGAATAATTTTTTACAGCATAGCTGGTGTTTTCCGGCGCTCTAACCGTATTTATACGTAAATGTGTTATTTTCGGCTGAATCTGGGCATACTAAATGACGAGTAACAATATCAGCTCACAATCTCACGCAGACTTCAATAGCTGGTTTTGAGCCTTTGTCACGGATTACTGGAGGACAAGCATGAATACTTATTTACGGACGTTACAGAATATTACCCAATCAGTAGAGCAATTGCTGACGGATGACCATAATTCCCTAGAGATTAAGCAATCTGCCACAAGTTTGAGTCAGTCAGTTCAACCATGCTTTGAGGAACTGAAGCAATCGGCTACCAGACTTAAGAATTTAGTCCAGGGATGTTTCGATGACTTGCATTACGCTGAGGATGTTTGGAATAGCAAGCCAAGGATTGCCGAAGCATCGAAACCTGAGATATGGGAACCACTTGGGGAGCTTAGTGGGCTTGATATCAGAATCCTTCAACTAGGAAGTCAATGCAGAGTTCAGGCAGTCGAAGAAGCTAAAAAATCTTGGGTGAACCGGATTGAACGACTGAGGGAGAAATGGTTTATTGACTCAAACAAACAAGCTAAAAAAGGAGTTGGCTGGGGTGATAAGGAGGGTTTTATTAAGGATATACGCCCCGAATTTGAGTCTCATTTTCACCAAATAAGCCTAATTATTAACCATAGCCTGAGCCTAGTTTATCAAAAAAATTACGCTATTCAGTTAGAATCAATTCAGCACTATATTAGCCTTTTAGAGCAACAGTCTAAAACTGATTTTAGCACCAATTTTGATTTGATAGTTACTGAGAGCGAAACTAAGTTTGAGAATCCACTAGATCATCTAACTGACAAAATCAAAGAATTTAAAAATACTGTTAGCCCTGCTTTAGAGGCTTTAGTGAACCAGGGTTGGGGCGATATTTACTGGGAACAGGTTGTCAAGTTCAAAGATGAAGTTTCGGCTTCGATGGAAGAAAGGATTATTTCAATCTTTGATGACAGAGTTAAATTAGCGAATAAAGCGACTACACAAGCGCTCGCATTCTACAATGAGTTTCTAGAGCGGCAAGAGCGATATCAGCAAGAGACACCAGAACAGCGCGAAGCTGAAAAAGCTTGGATTGACCAGCAGCGTCGAGAACTAGCGCGAGTGCAGTATGGGATTGAAGCAATCCTGAATCAAAACGCTGGGTAGCAAGTCGAGTGCTTTATTGGAATTCATGAAACGGTCCAGCTCAAATCTCCATAGGGTCAATTCCCATTGCTCGCAGTCGCTCTGCTAAGCGATCGGCTCGCTGTTGCTCCAGATTCGCTCGTTGACTCTCTTCTTCAGCTCGCTCTTGTTCAGCGTTCGCTCGCCGTTCTTCCTGTTCAGCTCGTTCAGCTCCGGTTGGGATGATTTGCTCGGACTGGTCACACCAGCGGAGCCACAACCCCGTCTGCTGTTCAAATGCACCTGACCACAGCGTTAACCCCAGACCAACCGTCTCTAACCACAACGGCGGCGGCAGCTCAACATAGCGCCCTGCTACCAGTGCCCAGACTCGCAGCAACTCCCCATGCATCTGCTTCGCTTCCTGAATCTGCTCCAGTGGGTCAAACACTGCATAGTACGTTACGCCGATTTGCGCGTACAGTTCCTTCTTGCCTCCCAGTTCATCACCCTTGCGGTTGGAGACAATCTCAATGCAGACCTCTGGCACTTTGCCAAACTCCCAGACGAAGTAGGAGCGGTGCTGCTTCTGGCTCCAGTCCTGCGGCATCTGCACCCGCAGACTGAGAAAGGTATCGGGGACGATCGGCTCTTGCTTGAGGGCGTAGAAGATGCCGACGTTTGCCGCTGCCACAAAGGGCACTTCAGGCGACCAGGAACTGTAGAGGGGTTCGACTAAGAGGCGCTGCTGTTTTTCGGACTGGAAGTTATCCACCGGGGCGTCATCCTCAGTGACGATATGGCTGATGTCAGGAATGACGAGTTCGTCGGAATCTAGGAGTGGCTGAGGCATAAGCGGGTAGACAAAGACCTTATCTCCCATAGTACTGCTCATCTCCCATAGTACTGCTCTTACTTGAATCTGATGTTTGAATAGCAACGGAACAATAAGGTACGCGCGGAGGTGTACAGGTTACTCCTCTCAATCTCGCCAAAGTTGGGTGGGGCGGGTAACTTGCCACACGGTGAAGATATTGTCGATGTTAAAATTGGAGATCCTGGGTCAACGAGCGACATCGGCTTTGCACAAAAATCCTTATTTGCACAAAATGTAATAAAATTGCCCAAAAAATCAAGTAGGAGTTCCGCTTTGTCTTCGCGCAAGATAAATGACATCTCGCAACTCATAGGCAGTAGGAGGAACAGCATGGGTAGACTCGAAGGCAAGGTGGCGCTTGTTACTGGTGCAGCACGTGGCATTGGACGTGCCGTCGCCGTCTCTCTCGCACGCGAGGGTGCAGATGTTGCCCTGCTCGACATTGCAGCACAAATCAAGAGTGCCCAATATCCCTTAGCGACCCCTGCGGAACTGGAAGAAGCTAAACGTCTGGTAGAGGCTCAAGGACGTAAAGCGATCGCGATCAAAGCGGATGTTCGCAACAATAACCAGATGCGTCAAGCCGCTGAACAAACAATTAAGGAATTGGGCAAGATTGATATCCTTGTGCCTAATGCAGGACTTTGTACTTATGTAGCTTCCCTTGACAAGATGTCGGAAGCAGAGTGGGATGATGTAATCGACATTGGCTCTTTATGGATTCCGGGGATCTGAAGCTATTAAGGAGACCTGAACCCATTGGCAGGTAAGGATTAGAGGCTCCGTAGTCCTTTTTAGGGTTGAAACCCTTAGATGGCAAGGATTTGAAGGGTGTATTTGTTGCGCAGATCCCTGAAATCCATCAAGAGCCTTTTTACCTTCCGTCTACGGATAAAAAAATCAGATTAACGAAAACCCTTATTTTTGCGTTGAATACATAAGCTAGGCTTTTTGTCTATTTAGTTTTGTTAATTTTAGATGCGTTTGCCCTGATTCGCGATCTTGTTCAGACAAGACTGCGACCGATGCTCGCTCCACCGTCTACAAGCTGTTACTCGCAAATCGTTTCCGCCAACGACTAGAAATCAACACATACAAACCATATTAGAGCAAATTCACGTTATAAATCTGCAAGCCACTGGTAATCATCACGAATAAGCAACATCACAGAACGAGCGTTCGGAACCTGGCGGAGACAATCGGTTCAGACAGTTGACGAAGATTGCTGAAAATTGATGAATTTTACAACGGCAGAGTTGGAAAGAGTGGCGCCAGCCAAAGTTGAATCTGAACATCCCAACCGAGTAAAATGGCAATGGCGGTCATGACCACGAGCACGCCTCCCACCTGTTGTAATATAGCACTATGGCGGCGAAATCCAATTAATCGTCGGCTCAGTTTCCGTCCTCCATAGGCGATCGCTAACAATGGCAATGCGGCACCTATTCCATAAGAAATCAGCAAACCAAATGCGCTTGTAACTTGATGGTTGACGGCTGCTAACACCAAAATTCCACCGAGCACGGGTCCAGCACAGGGCGTCCACAGCCAACCCAGCTGAGTACCCAACCAGAATTCTCCCCAAAGCCCAATTCGGGGCTGTTCTTTTGTCAAGTTCCCGATGGGCAGGTAACTAAACAGGCGATAACTCCAGGTGGGAAAGATGGCTAATAATCCCAGAAGCAAAAGCACAGCTAGAGCGCCATATCGCAACAGATTTGCTAATCCAGTCAGCCAGCTTGCGGTCACACCTAGTAAGCTCCCAGCGACCGCAAACCCACTCACCAATCCTGCAACAAGGGCGACAGGACCGTAGATGTGGGAATGGAGCGAACGTCCGATTAACACAGGCAAAATCGGCAACACACAAGGCGATAGAACCGTTAGCAATCCTGCTAGGAGGGCAAGACCGATTGATAAAGTAGAAGTGTTCATCCTTCCTTTAATAGCTGTCCAATCGTTTGTTCGGTTTGATCATACGCCCCTTCTCCAATATGGTCATAGCGGATCAAACCTTGACGATCAGCTAAGAATAGGTGAGGCCAGTACTCGTTGTGATAAGCCTTCCAGGTCTTGTAGTCGTTATCAATCGGAACGGGGTAGGTAATCTTGTGCTGCTCCAATGCGCGTTTGATGTTATTCGTCTCGCGTTCAAAAGCAAATTCCGGGGTATGAATCCCAACGACTTTCAGCCCCGACTTGGCATACTGTTGATGCCACCCAACAACGTATGGCAGAGTGCGCTGGCAGTTAATACAAGCAAACGTCCAAAATTGCACCAAGACAACGCTACCTTTGAGATCTGTGAGCGATAAAGGGGCCGAATTCAGCCACTGACTGATTCCCTGAAAATCGGGTAGCGCGTTACCAGCAGTGGGTAAGGCAGCAGTTTGTGACTTGGGCGTTGCATCAATCGGAGAAGTGTTTGAAGGCGCGATTCTGGAGTCAGCCATAGCAGTAGGATTTGCTTTTCTAGAATCTATGCCAAAAAGGGTTGCCGCGCCTGCGCCCACAGCACCTAAGCCTAAATAAAGTAGTAATTGCCGTCGCTGGTGCGAAAGTTTATCCATGAGACTATCTCTGATGATGTGGGGATTTTTGTGTTGGCTTCTTGCACTACAAGAAGCCTAACTTGATGCGTATTTTGCCTGTTCAAACACGCTTGCAATGAGATTACGGCTTGGTTGTCGTATCTTTTTTCATAGCGTCGCCCTTGTGCATCGCATCACCTTTCATGGCATCACCTTTCATGGCATCGCCTTTCATCGCGCCATCTGACTGAGTCGTGCTAGCAGCCGGGACATTAGGTGATGTGCTGGGTGAGGCTTGCTGATCGGTTTTAGCATTGCTAGAACAGGCAGCAAGACTTGCAATCAAGGTTAAACTCGTCATTAAACCAATCATTTTATTCATGTTTGTTTCCGTCCGGTTGAGAGAGTTAAATTTATTGTATCCGTTCAGGTGGGTAGAAAAGGGAATGGGGAGCATCTCACTTTTGCAAGAAATACACTAATCTACAAAAACAAGTTTCAAAGGTGGCGCTGCATGCCTAGAATTACTTCACTTCACTGGCTAAAAACGTAGTGACTCTGCCTTGCTTAACAGCTACTATCACATCATAGGTGGCGCAGTAAGCAAAGGTGATGTCATTGGCTTTGTTGTAAAGGTTGACCACCATCCCGGCACCACCTGGTTGGACGGCAATTGGTTCTAGGTCGCCAAAAAAGTAACGACGTAGCTGATCGCCACTACCAAACTGACCCTTGCTCTTAATCAGCATGGAGATTTGCTCTTGAGGAGTCATTTTGGCGTCCATTTTAGTGGCGGCTTTCATTTCCTGAGCTGATACCCGACTCAGCAGAGGATTTACAGTTTTGAAGGGAGCAGCTCCAGCAGTCATCATACCGACGAGGGCAAAACTTGTTAGAACGGAAGAGAGTTTCATTTGGTTTATTACTTGCGTGAAAAAATGTGCGAGAACTTGATCTGGATAAGGTTTGCCTAGTGCACGATTCGTGAACAATTTGCCCTTTGGTTGATAGGCATTTGACTTGGAGTTGATGTGAAGGTTAAACAGAGATTAAACACAACTCACTTTTTAGCGCTCCCTGACTGACAAAATCATAACCAATGAAAGTGAAACTTACCTGAAACAAAACCAGATTTTTTCTCAGGTTATTTTTTTATAAAATTCAGTTTTATCTCAGCTTATTCTCAGATTATAGTGGTATTCCACAATTTCTGAATCGATAAGAAATGTCTAAGCCAGCCTTTTACTGCTGTTTGACAGCGTTAAAGATAGTCAAACTTTGTAGGCCACCGCTTACTTTTCTGAACCCTAGTTTTAAACAATAGACGCAGTAAATGCAAATAAAACCACAAATCCAACTATAATAACAACAACTAAAGTAGCAACTAAACCTCGGCGTCAAGAGATAATATTAAGAACTACTAATAGCGTAAATGCTCAATAACTGCTGGTAAGGAAACCAGAGGCAAACAAGCAAAGTTACCTTATGGGGAGACAACAGATTCTGGTTGCAAAAGAAACCAAGATCTGGTTAAACAGAAATATGACACATCCCTTCCTCCCGTTTGAGATTCCAGAGTCAGAACGCACGCCATTGGTGAACTGGCTGCTACAGGTGATTGAGTAGCAGCTTTCTAACGATTGCCAAGCTAGAGGCAAAAATCACTCAGCTCGAGGAGAAAGTCGGCAGTCTGGATGAGGAACTCGTGGAACAACTGAGAGAATTCGGCATCGAGATTTCGGCAGGACAGGTGAACCGGCTGCTATTGAAGGAAAAAGCCTCATTTCAGATGGAGCGTGCCGATGGGCTATCGCCAGATTTGATTATTCGAGCGCGATGGAGCCAAACAGTTTGCCATCCTGGTTCATGCCCTTACCTTGTGGTCAAGGCGGGTAATGGACCTGGTGCAAGACCTCAGGTCGGGAAAGCGGGTCGGCACTAGGCAACGCCGACCCCACCAGTCAGGAAATTACACGAAGCGGTACACGGGTGGGCAGTCAATGATGATGCCTGCGGTACCGAACTGGCCGCCGTTAGGTCCAGTCAGGATTCCGTCTTCAACGAGAGTCAGGATTTCGAACTCTTCTCGCAGTTGGGAACGATAACCCTTGTTGATTGCGTCCTGTGTCCACTCGTACTGCTGCACATCCCAGAGCGGACTGTAGTCCAAAGCCAGCGTTGGGATGGCACCAAAGGTGTTGTTCGGGCGGTATCCGTCGAGTAAAGTAGCAGACAGACCTTGGCGTTGGGGGTTGGCGCAGCCGTCTTGAGAAGGTCCGTTGACGGCGGCGAAGAGCCGCTCGATAGCACTGCCAAAACTGTCATCCTTTCCCGTATTTACTCGCTTGAGGCCAGGGGAATAGGTGTTGCCCTCGATGGCAGCTATAGTTGGATCGCTAGTCTCCAGCGAGATGTAGAGAATCGGACGACCGAAGCTAAAGCCATCGATTAGGTTCAGGGTGACCGTCTGCTTGGCGGGGTCAATGGCCACCACCTCATCGTGAACTAGACTGTAGTCAGGGTTGCCATTGGGGAAACTAATCTGGTCGGCGCTGACGTTGAAAGCGATCGTTGGTGCGTTGTAGATGTGACCTCCTGAATTACGAATACGAACCAGTGGGCTGTAAGCAGCGTCACCAACCGAGCCAGGCTGCGCAGATGCTGGCGGGAACGGACGATCGCTTGGGCCAGGTTGTACTTGCCGTTGCGGACTGAAATCCACTTTACCTTGGTTGAAGACAATGTTGCCCTTGCTATCGAAGTTGCCAGTACGCACCCCGGAACCCGAGTAGGACAGCTTGCTTGAGAAGTTGAGGCCAAGGGCAGTGGCGTTCGCCTGGTCGTCGGTGTCGGTCAAAATGTACCAGATGGTCTCGCCAGTTTTCAGACTGCCTTTATACAGGGGCAGCGTGATCGTGCCTTTCTGGAAATCGATTTTTCCTGCGTTAACCAGCTGATACGGACCGACTAAACTGGGATTGGCAGAGGACGAAGGTGGACCGAAGTAAGACGGGTCCACAGTAGAACCCGTTGCCGCCAATGACGCCACTGCGGGGAAAAAAGTGCAACCAGGCCCTGGTCCGAAAGGTCCAGGACCAGGACCGGACTGGTCGAACCCAGAACTGGACTGTGCTTGAACCGTGAGGGACGACAGGAAAACTATTGCTACCACTGTCGTTACCATTGCTGCCACTACACCAAGGGCGTAGCGCAGTTGCGATCGAAACTTACGGAACATACGCATGTATATCGCCTCGTTATTCTTTCTATCCACGGAATTTTCAGACAGGCGCTGTTTGTTGAAAGCGGCATGTCTCTTTCTGTCAAGGCAATCGCCGTCGCCAGAGGTTTTTGTGTCTGGACAGAGCGACTTAGGAATGTATTTGAAAGAAGTAGGCTAAGCTAGAAGTTAGCAATCGCCAAGTAAATTAAGCGCAGCTGATGATGAGTCTTAGAGTGATAAACTGTGAATAGGAATAGGACTTTGACGAATTAGCATTCTGCTGCGAATCAAAGAATGCTCGCAAAGACTCAGTAGCTAATTGGTCGAGGAGTATTCCTGAGCTGTACCACTCTCAAACAGTAAGTTCAGCCGACTATTGAGTCGTTAGTTTCAACTCCCCAACTAATCCTTACGCTGACGAGCATAATTTTATATCTTAGCTGCTAAATGAGTTTAAACTAAAAATTTGATGAGAAAATCCTTATGCCTTCCTCATCAAATTATCATACTTCTATGAGAATAGGAAAATATTCAACTGCTCCCAATACTTTTGGCTCTTAATGGATTCCAGGGATCTGGAACAAAGGAGTGGTCAAAAGGCTATAATACCTTGACTTCTAGACGGAGCGCGTATTCCAGTCCATGATGAATCCCTCGCTGGTGAACCTTCAAACGGGGAATTGATGATGCTAAGTGTTTTGAAGTCTTGCGCCAGCACCGATGGCCTGAAGGTGTCAGTTGTCAACTCTAGTTGGTGCTAAACCATCCCGCGCTGCAATCTTGAATGAGCAAACGGGTGAAAGTATTGTCCTGATTATAATGCGGTTATTAATACAATACGTCCACGGAGTAAACTGTATGATTCAAACTAGGATAAACAGCACTTTGGTTAGCGTTAATGACTCGCTTTGAATCTTTAGGGCTACTAGACGCAAGTAAAGAGCTGGCTTGGATATCTCGTATCGTCCAGCAGTTGAGCGGCACTACTATTTTATGAGAATATGCTGAGAGCAAACTGAATTTTTTCAAAGAATAAGCTGAGAAAAATTTTGGTTTGATTTCAGGTAAGTTTCATCTTTACCTGTGATGATTTTGTCAGTGATGATGACTCAGTATAGTGATAAGTGCAAATTATTCACCCATTGTGGACAAGCCGAAACCTGTTCAGAAAACGTCCTCGCACATTTTTTTACACAAGGAATAAACCAGATGAAACTCACTTCCGTTCTAACAAGTTTTGCCCTAGTCGGTCTCATGACTGCTTGGGATGCTCCCCTCAAGGCTTTTAATCCTCTGCTGACTCAGGCATCAGCTCAGGAAATGAAAGACGCTACTAACTTGACTGCTCAACAGAAAATCGCAATGGTCACTAAGAACAAGGGTAAGTTTGGTGGTGGCGATCAGCTACGGCGTTTCTTTTTTGGTGACTTGGAGCCAATCGCCGTCCAACCAGGTGGGGCAAATATGGTTGTTAGCCTTTACAACAAAGCCAACGATATCACCTTTGCCTACTGCGCCACCTATGACGTGGTAGTAGCTGTGAAGAAAGGCAAAGTTACCACGTTTTTAGCCAGTGAAGTGAAGTAATTCTAGGCATTCAGCGCTCAGCGGCACTGTTTTTAGGACATTGAGGCAAGTCGATGAGCGCCAAGATATGTAAAAGCCCACAACTAAGCGGCTCTCTCTTCTGAAAGAGGTTTCTATATGGTCGAACTCAGTGATGCTTTCACCCTACTACATCCAGCATTTGCAATTGTCTTTGTCTTTCCACTAATCAGTCTAGTCGTTAACCTAGCATGGCAGACGCGCCAGCGCCGATTGCAAATTGCTGCTACTGGTAAGAGTAAGATTCCCCTAGTTGGTTCAGAGCATCAGCGGTTGGGCCGATGGCTCACTGGTGCTGTCGTCGGGCTAGCCCTAATCGGACTGTCCCACGATCCTGTCAATAGTATATTAACTGACCGCCTTTGGAGCAAACAACCATTCTATGTCCTATTCTACATCCTGCTGTTTCCGGCTACTATTGCCTCCCTGGTTCTTCTTTATCAAGCCAAGGAGAAGCTTTGGCGAGGCGTCTTTGCTACCCTGTGTGGGATGGGGTTAGTCATATTGGGCTGCCAGCCTGCGGTCTTTCGACGGACAGATGAATGGTACGTGTCTCACTACTACATTGGCCTCATGGCGGCGATGCTGATGATTTTCTCGTTGGCAATTCTTCCAGATATCTACAAGGATCGGTCAAATCGCTGGCGTATCGTCCATGCTGTTTTGAATAGTATTGCTCTGTTACTCTTTGTCGGACAAGGGTTCACTGGTGTGCGGGACTTGCTAGAAACTCCTCTTAGCTGGCAGACGCATTACGTCGAGCAGCTCTACCAGCAGAATTGTAAGGACAAAAATTGTACTATTCAACTATCACCAGCCCCACGGCAGCCAGCACCTGCAAAGAAGATGTGACGACTCGAAAATGTTGATGGACTCAACATCCTTTCTAGGCACCGCTGCACCTCAGAAGCCTGAATGAATCTTGGCTCTTTATGAATTTCAGGGATCTGCGCAACAAATACACCCTTCAAATCCTTGCTAGCTAAGGGTTTCAACCCTAAAAAGGACTACGGAGCCTCTAATCCTTACCTGCCAATGGGTTCAGGTCTCCTTAATAGCTTCAGCTCCCCGGCATCCATAAAGAGCCAAACTTTTTTGGTTATGCGTAGAATTCATTGCCTTGCGCAAGAATCGTCCTGCCGCGATCGCATCCCGCAAGGCGCTCAACATGAAGTCCAGGGTATTGCCAAATGAATCCACTGCCCGATAGAGATACTTCGTGCGATTCGTTGAGTGATGAATCACGGTAACCAGTCCGCACATAATCACTCTAGCC
>JAABUZ0100001559.1_pt1 | contig 42861 bp, 41 predicted proteins | sample 5562091 | NCBI WGS metagenome assembly JAABUZ01 (sample SAMN12813069, study PRJNA571459) | rock metagenome | isolation source: Antarctica rocks | place: Antarctica: Victoria Land, Linnaeus Terrace sud | collected 2015-12-21
GCCGACTCTCGTTTCGTCCAGCTCGATGTCACCGATGAAAAGTCCGTCCGGCATGCTGCGGCGTGGATCGAAGCGGAATATGGTCGCCTCGATGTGCTGATCAACAACGCTGGCACAGCCACCCTTGGGCGCCGCCGGACCCTGCCGAGTGAAACCTCGCTCGCGGACATGCGGGCCGTGTACGAGGTCAACGTCTTCGGGATGGTCGCTGTGATCAACGCGATGCTGCCGTTGCTGCGTCGCGGCGAGGCTGGGCGGATCGTCAACGTGTCCAGTGAAGTGGGCTCGATCTCGTCCCAGACCGATCCCGGCTGTCCGTTGAGCCAGATGCCGGCGTCGGCGCAGTACCCCTCGTCCAAGACGGCGGTCAACATGCTCACCGCGATGTACGCCAAAGAACTGCGCGACACCCCTATAAAGGTCAACGCCGCGAACCCTGGTTTCACCGCGACCGACTTCAACGACCACCGCGGCTTCCGCACGGCCGCCCAGGGAGCCGAACCCAGCGTCCATCTGGCCACCCTGCCCGCCGACGGCCCATCCGGAATTCTCTGGGGACACATCTGGACCACCGGAGGTGACGGAGACGGCGGTCACGGCATCCTTGCCTGGTGACCACACGCAAAGCCGTTACCAGCGATCAGGCCCCGGTCGCTCTTGGCCCCTACAGCCAGGCCATCGTCGCGGGCGGGTTCGTATTTTGCTCAGGCACTGCCGGGATCGACCCGGCCACCGGGATCGCGTCAGACGACATCACTGAACAGACCGAGCAGGCTTTGCGCAACGTTGCCGCGATCCTGGAGGCAGCTGGTGCGTCGATGGCCGACCTGGTCAAGACGACGATCTTCTACAGCTCGGTCGAGGATTTCGCGACCATCAATGCCGTCTACGCCCGCCACATGCCCGATCCGCCTCCGGCCCGCTCGGCGCCCGCCAACGTTCAACTTCCGCGGGGTTTGAAGATTTCGATCGAGGCGATTGCGGTGCTACCACCGGCAACCGACTGATGTCAGCAGGCGCTTCGAGGCCGACTGAAGCGCTAGAAGCAGCCCGGGTCATCATGCTGCGAAGAGCCGATGCCGGCCACGTCGGCCTGTCAGCTGGGGTATCGCGCGGCGGTTGGCGCATCCGAAGAGTTCACGCGGCGTTCCTCACCCGACCGCTGTGCGCTCCGGTGGGGCTGATGTGGATGGTTGCCCCGGCGAGCCGGCGGACGTCGGCGAGCAGGTGTTGTTCGGCGTGGTGGGCCAGATCGTGCGCCTGGCCGACGGACAGCGCTGGGTCCACGGTGACGTCGGCTTCGGCGCGCAGGGTGTGCCCGATCCACCGGATCCGCAGCTCGCGGACGCCGGTGACCCCATCGACGGTCAACATCGCGGCGGTGGCCTGATCGACCAGACCTGGGTCGACGGCGTCCATCAGCCTTGCACCGACCTGCCGGACCGCGGACCGCAGCACGCCCAGGATGGCCACGGTGATGAGCAAACCGACGACGGGGTCGGCCCACCGCCAGCCGACCGCGACGCCGCCGGCGCCGAGCAGCACCGCGAGGCTGGTGAACCCGTCGGTCCGAGCATGCAGACCGTCGGCGACCAGAGCGGCGGAACCGATCTGCCGGCCGACGCGGATCCGATAGCGGGCGACGATCTCGTTGCCCACAAATCCGACCAGGCCGGCGGCGGCCACGGCCCAGAGGTAGTGCACCTGCTGCGGGTGCAGCAGCCGGTAGACCGCCTCGTAGGCGGCCAGCACACTGGACAGCAGCATCATCGCGATGACGAACAGGCCGCCGATGTCCTCGGCGCGGCCGTATCCGTAGGTGTATTTCTTCGTCGGTGGCCGGCGGACCAGGGTGAACGCGATCAGCAACGGCACTGCGGTCAACGCGTCGGCGACGTTGTGCAGGGTGTCGCCCAGCAGCGCGATCGACCCGGAGATGATGACCACGATGAGTTGCAGCAGGGCGGTGACGCCCAGGCCGATGAGGCTGATGATCAGGGCGCGGCGTCCGGCGCTGTCGGCTTCCAACGCATCGTCGATCTGATCGGCGGTGTCGTGTGAGTGACCGCCGACGGCACCGGAGACGGCGTGCCGGAGCCGGCCCCACCAGCCTTGTTCGTCGTGGGAGTGACCGTGCTCGGCATCATGATCGTGGGAGTGACCGTGCTCGCTATCGTGGCCGTGAGCGTGGTGGGAGTGCCCGTGGTCCTGCGCTGCGGGTGGCTGATCGCTCGCGTGGTCAGGGTGATGGTCGGCGTCGACGGAGAGGTCGTAGTGGGGATGGTCGTGGTCAAGAGGGTGGGCCATGGCATGCACCTTCTGCCTTTGCGGAATCAGACCTGCCCATCGTAACATCATCTGCGCATCCGTGAATATGAGAAGTCGTGGGCTTAAGATCAGGCAATGTCAGCCTCGTCGCCCCGGACCGTCCGACCCACCGAATCGGGCCAGCACCCGGGCGAGCCGACTGGCGCACAGGTCGAGGCTGCGGTCGTGTCTTTCGCGATGCTCGCCGACCCGACCAGGGTCAGGATCCTGTGGGCGCTGCGCACCGGCACGTCAGATGTCGCGACGCTGGCCGCCGCTGCTGGTTGCCGGCCGACGGTGGCCAGCCAGCACCTGTCCAAGCTTCGCTTGGCCGGTCTGGTGCAGGGTAACCGCGCCGGCCGTCAGGTCTTCTATCAACTACGTGGCGCCCATGTCCGGAATCTTTTGCAGGAGGCCATGTTCCACGCCGATCACCAGCTGACCGGTGAACCGATCCACGATTGACTCGGACGAGAAGATAACTCCGAAGCGGAGCTGCGACCTACAGGGTCGATTCGGGCGCCTGATCTTCCGGCACGCCGAAGACTGATTCGGTGCGAACAATGACCTCGAGCCACCGGCATGAGCGGTCAAAGGGCCGAATGTTTCGCGAAGTTCAGACCACGCGGTCGAACGCCGCACCCATCGGTGCACTTTTTGAACGGCACCACATTGCGGGTTCCGAGCATGAGCGGGGCCTGCGCTCGCGGGTCAAAATACCGACAGGTGGCGTGCCTCATCCTGCGGTCGTGGTGGTGATCCGTGGGCAGCCCGAGTGGAATTCACCGGCTCAGCGGAGCCGATCTGTCCGCTTCGTCGTCCGCGAGATTCGTTTCACTGGAACCGATGTCGCCCAACCGAACGTGTTCGGCGTGATACACCGCCTCGTCCAGCAGGCTGGCGACGTGATTGTCGTACAGCGAGTAGGTGATGCTGCGTCCGTTGCGCTGGGTGGCGACCAGGCCCATCGCGCGGAGCAGGCGCAATTGGTGGGAGACCGCCGACTGTTCCATGCGGACGGCTTCGGTGAGCTCGCCGACGGTGGCCGGCGCTTGCCGCAGCTGAGACAGGATCATCAATCGGCTGGGTGCCGTCAAGGCCTGCAGGGTCGCGGCGACGGCCGTGGCGCTGGCGATGGTCAGCCGCGCCGGTGGCGCCTCGCGCCCACCCGTCCGGTGCAGGAAGGCGTCGCCGAACTGCCATTGGCAGCAATTACCAATCCGGCAACCGGCGGACCAGGCGTGCGGGTCCGGTTTCTGCGCAAGGGCAGGGAGCTGTTCGCCGAGAACCGGCGGGCCACCGCACTCGTCCGGTTCGGCGGCGACATTCCCATTGCGGACTCCGACACTCTGGAGTTGAGCACCCGATACGTCCCGGAAATCTCGGGTCCGATCGTTCTGGGGTTCGCCGCCGTCGGTATGGCCCGGATCTTCGTCGATGGCCGGTTACGCCATGAGGGCACAGTGGTTCCGGTCGGAACTGATCTGGGGGCCGCGTTCCTGTCCCCGCCTTCCAGTTCGTTCCGCCTGGAGGTCACAGCAGGAACGCCGGTCGACATCCGCATCGAATACGACATCGCCAAGCCAGGTGGCGCAATGGCCAATGCGCTCAGCTTCACATTCGGTTTGGAGCCGGACAACGCCGATCCGGACGCACTGATCGCCCATGCTGCAGCGGCCGCGCAGGCGGCCGACGTCGCCATCGTGGTGGTGGGCACCAACAGCAAGGTCGAATCCGAAGGGTACGACCGGAACAGCCTTGACCTGCCGGGGCGGCAGGACGACCTGGTCCGGGCGGTGCTGGCCGCCAACCCCCAGACCGTGGTGGTGGTGAACTCCGGCGCACCTGTCGTCCTGCCGTGGCGCGAGCAGGTCGCTGCCATCCTGCTGACCTGGCTCGGCGGTCAGGAATACGGAAACGCCCTGGCAGACGTCCTTCTCGGCGCCCGGGAGCCCGGCGGTCGGTTGCCCACCAGCTGGCCCGCCACTCAGGCCGACGTTCCGGTTCTCGAGGTCACCCCGATCGACGGGGATGTCCGCTACGACGAGGGCGTTCATATCGGATACCGCGCCTGGCTCAAGGAGGGCACTGCCCCGGCGTGGCTGTTCGGGTACGGCCTTGGTTACACCTCCTGGTCCCTCCGGTCGCTCCAGATCGACCGGAGCATCTCGGAAGGCGACCGTCTGCCAGTACGGGTTCAGGCGAGCAACACCGGACAACGACCGGGGAAGTGCGTGATTCAGGTTTACGCCAGCAGAGGCGATTCTGCGGTGGACCGTCCGGTTCGGTGGCTGGTGGGATTTGCCGTCGTACACGCAGCCGGCGGCGAAGCCGTCGACACGACGATTGACATTTCCGCTCGCGCATTCGCATTCTGGGACAATGAATGGCGTGACGAACTCGGCAGGTTCGAGCTTGCGGTGGGGACCTCGGTCTCCGAGTTGCCGCTCACCGGATCGTTCGAACTCCGCTGAACACAGACGCTGACCAGTGGACAAGCAGTGGCTTCCGGCGTCACCCAACCCGGTGTCCAGGGCCGCCAGCGCAGACTTGGGAAGACCTAACTTCCTAACTTCGTTGACAGGCTAAACTCGGTTACCACCCCGAACGGACGGTGGAATGGAAATGGATAGTTGCTGCCAGCCGACGCGGACGCACGTGGACGATCCTCAGGTGGCCGCCGCCAACCCAAATCCTCCTGAATACAGTTCATCGGGAAGCGGCCATCACGACGTCACGATCGCGGCGGGGGAGTTCGTGATGGGCGACGCCTTCGGCGAGGGCTACTCCGATGACGGCGAAGCCTTCCTGCATGAAGTCACGTTGGAGGTGTTCAACATCGACGCAGCCGCCGTCACCAACGAACAGTTCGCCCGGTTCGTCGCCGCCACCGGTTACCGCACCGACGCCGAACGGTTCGAGACCTCCGCGGTCTTCCATCTGGCGGTGGCCGCTGACCCGGCCGACATCCTGGGGCGCACCCCGGCGGTCGACACACCCATATCGAGGAGCTCCAGGATCATCCGGTGGTCCATGTGTCCCACGACGACGCCGTCGCCTACTGCCGCTGGGCCGGGCGGCAGCTGCCCACCGAAGCCGAATTCGAATACGCGGCCCGCGGCGGCCGCGCCGGGCAACGATTCCCGTGGGGCAACGAACTGGCCCCGCAGGGCAAGCACCGCGCCAACATCTGGCACGGAACCTTCCCCTCCATCAACACGCTGGAGGACGGGTACCTGACCACGTGCCCGGTCCGCACCTTTCCACCGAACGACTGGGGCCTGTACGAGACCAGCGGCAACGTCTGGGAATGGTGCGCCGACTGGTTCTCGCCCCGCGCCTACCAGCACTGCGCCGCGCACAACCCGCACGGGCCGGACACCGGAACGACAAGGGTGACCCGCGGCGGCTCGTACCTGTGCCACGACTCGTACTGCCACCGTTACCGGGTCGCCGCCCGCACCTCCAACACCCCCGACTCCTCCGCCGGCAACTGCGGTTTCCGCACCGTCTCGGCCAAACCGGCTGCAGCACAGAACAGTTCAACAGATTCGAGTAGGCGATGAGCGACGAGAGTTCCGCACCGCGGCCGAGCGGCAGAGCCAGGTGGCGCACCTCGCCTCCGGCCTGGTCCGTGGAAGGGAACGAGCCGGACTACCGGTTCACCCTGGCCAACGAACGAACGTTCCTGGCCTGGGTGCGCACCGCGCTGGCGTTGATCGCGGGTTCGGTGGCCCTGGTGCAACTCGTCCCCTCGTTCACCGTCCCGGGCGCCCGCCGGGTCCTTGGCGTCGGAGTTGCCTTGGCGGCCGCGGCGCTGGCAGTGGTCGCCTACCGGCGGTGGGTCGGTAACGAGACCGCGATGCGCCATGCCGGGCCGCTGCCCTACAGCCGAATGCCCGCCATCGTCGCGATCCTGCTGGCCGCAGCCGCTGTCGGCGTGGCCGTCCTGGCCGCGCTGAAATGAGCGGGCCGGAATGACTGCGCCGCCGCCGGGTCTGCAGCCGGAACGCACCGCGCTGGCCTGGACCCGGACCGCCCTGGCCATGCTCGTCACCGGCACCGTGCTGCTGCGTCTGGGGGTCTCCGGCGCTACCCGTAGTTCGCTGACGGTCGCGGCCGGTGTGCTGCTGCTGCTCGCTGCGCTGCTGGCCTGGCGCACCGGCCGGCAACGGGTTTCAAGATTTGCCGTCGCCGACCCGGCCGTCACCGTTGCCGCCGCCCAGCAGGCAGCCGCCGTGATGGCGTTGGTGACGGCAACCGCTGCGATACTCACCGCAGCCACCGCGATACTGACCTGACTGGCCGAGTCAGCGGAAGAACAGGAGAGCGATCGTGGATCAACTCTGGCGGCGTCAGTCCGTCAGGGAGCACCGCACCGCGATTTTCGGGTACGGGCGCCGCGAGCACGGGCCGGCCATGACGGTCGTCTACTACGTGATGGACGGCGACGACCTGCTGGTCTCCACGATGGCCGAACGGGGCAAGGCCAAAGCGGTTGGCCGCGATCCGCGGGTCAGCGTGTGCGTGCTGGACGAGCGCTGGCCGCTCAAATACCTGCAGGTCTACGGCACGGCCACGGTCGAGGATGATTTCGAGAATGCGGTCGATGTGCTGCGCCGGATCGTGGATCTGATGGCCGGTGGCCCGATGCCCGAGAGCACCCGGGCGGACATGGAACGGATGGCCCATGACGAGCAGCGGGTGGTGCTCCGGACCACCCCGTACGCGACGTTCGAAACGCCCCCACGGCACGTCTACAGCGCCGACGACATCGCCACGCTCACCCACACGATCAGCCAGAGCCAAGCCTGGTAGCCGCTCGGACGACCCGGAACCGGCGTCCCAGTCGACTGACCAAGGAAATTGCGGTAGGGCGTCATGGACGGGAGATGTCACACTCGTTATTGATGACGCCCGACCCGTGTCCCGGCAAGGCCCCTGCCCCGAGCGCCGAGCCGGCGGCCAACCGTCGGGTCGACTTCAGCCGCCGAGGAACCGGCCGGCCGACCATGGCCGCCGTCGCAGCCCTGGCCGGCGTCAGCCTGAAAACCGTGTCCAGGGTCGTCAACGGCGAGACGCCCGTCAACCCCGACACCGCTCAGCGCGTCAACGCCGCGTCCGAAGCGCTGGGATATCGCCGCAACGACGCGGCCTCAGCGCTGGCCCGGGCCCAACCCCAAGCCGGTATCGGCCTGATCATCGAGGACATCTCCGACTCGTTCTACTCCAACCTGACCCGCGGCGTCGAAGAAGTCGCACGCGCCCACGGGCACCTGGTCCTGCTCAGCTCATCGGAGGAGAACTCCGAACGTGAACGCGACACCACACTGGCCCTGGCCGCCCGCGGTGTCGCCGGAATGATCGTCGTCCCGCACTCGGACGACCACCGCTACCTCGCCCGGCAGATCAACGCCGGTCTGCACGTCGTGTTCGTCGACCGGCCACCCGCTCAACTCACGGCAGACTGCGTCCTGAGCGACAACATCCAGGGTGCCCGCCACGCGGTGCACCATCTGCTCGCCCAAGGACATCAACGAGTCGGGTTCATCGGCAACGATTCCAGCGTCTACACCAGCACCAGACGTCTTCGCGGCTACCGCACGGCGCACGCCGACGCCGACATTCCCGTCGATGATCAACTCATCGTGCTCGGCCCACGCACTGAAACCGAAGCCGGCGAAGCGGTTCAACGACTGCTCACCACGGCAAACCCGCCGACCGCGCTGTTCACCCAGAACAACGTCCTGACCATGGGAGCGTGGCGAGCGATCCGGAACAACCAGCCGCAAACGGCCCTGGTCGGTTTCGACGACTTCGCGCTCGCCGACGTTCTCGACCCACCTGTCACCGTCGTGGCCCAAGACCCCACCGGTCTGGGCCGCCGCGCAGCGGAACTGCTGTTCTCCCGGATATCCGGACAACCAGGACCCGCGCGCCGAATCGTCATCCCGACCCGACTGATCATCCGCAACTGAAGACGTCCTCCAACACCACCGCCGGTTGCTCCCCATCTGCCTTCAGGCGGTGAACGTCAGGGCGTAGATCTCCGCGTTCGCATTGTTCGGCAGCGTGATCGACTGGACGGTCCGGCCGGCGTCCAGCGCGAGGGTCGCGGCGTACAGGTTCACGGGTGGCCCGTCGACGCCCTGGCCGGACTTGATGCGGTGCGGCATGGCGATTGCGAGGATGTTGCCGTTGTGCCCCGCCGAGGAGGCCCAGTCGGTGAGCGCGAAGGGCACCATCGCAGTGGTCCCGTCGGTGTAGGTCGCCGTGACCTGCGATGTCACGTCGCCGCCATGGGCGGCGCCCAGCACGTGCAGGGTCGAGTACCTACCGGCGGGTACGGCGAGTTGCTGACCGCGAGCAGTCAGGAAGTTCATGGCGACACCACAGGGATCGGGCAGGAAGTACGGCGCACCGCCGACGGTGCGGCTGCCCGCGGGTGGAAGCAGGGCCGCGTCATAGCTCCAACCGCTGCCGTCGAAATTGCCGGCGTCAGTAGCGGCGACCGTCGCCGTGCCATCCAGGTCGGCGTCCAGCGCGAGCGCGCATCCGGCGCCGGTCCCGGCACACTTGGCGTCCTTCAGTGTCACGGTCGCGTGCCGCGTCAGGCTGCTCACCCCGGGCGCGGTGAACCGGAACGTCACCGGATAGCTACCCGCAGCGGTGCCCGCGGGGATGTGGATCGTGACCGGGGTGTCGACACCGGTCGGCAGGCCTTCCGAGCGGACGGCGAAGGTCTTCGACGCCGGGCGGGCGGTCCAGCCGGCCGGCACGCTCACCCGCTGGGTGATCAGCCGACGGTGCGGCCACTGGGCAACGACCGAGCTGGTCAGTCGAACCGTGGGCGTGCCGGTCGGTGCAACCGCCGAGGACGCCGATGCCGACAGCGTGGTCCGCCGGTCGTCCGGACCGTGCAGGGATGGCGGCGCGTCCTGGGTTTTCGTCGCCCAGCTCCCCGGCGTCGCCGACACCGTGTAGGCCAGCGAGCCGCCGTGCCGGATCGCGCTCCATGGCACCCAGCTGCGCTGGGTGGAACGGTCGTCGACCTTGGCGGCGGTGATGTAGCGGGCCGAGTCGCTGACCCCCGGGGCGGAGATGCGCAGGGTTCCACCCTGCGTCGCGCCGTAGCGCCCGATGGTCACCGTGGTCGAGGGAAATTGCGGGGTGCTGAGCACGAAGTCGTTCGAGCCGCTCATCGTCGGGTAGATGCCCAGCGAGCTCATGACGTACCAGGAGGACATCTCGCCGAGGTCGTCGTTGCCGGTCATGCCGTCGGGGCCGGTGGTGAACAGCGTGTACGCCGCCCGGATGACGGTGGCCGTCTTGGCCGGCGCGCCCGTCCACAGATACATGTACGGCGCCAGCAGGTCCGGCTCGTTGTTCGGGTTGTAGGTGGTCTTGGCGTAGTAGTCGTACGGGGAGCTCACCCAGTCGGTGCGCGCGGTCCCGGCCGGGTCCGCAATCAGGTGGGGGTAGGCGAAGAAGTCGTCGAGCCGCTTCTCGCTGGCGGCGCGGCCGCCCAACAACGAAACCAGCCCGGTCGGGTCCTGCGGCACCAGCCAGGTGTACTGGTACGCGCCACTCTCGTGGAAGGCGTTGTCACCGCTGATCGGGTCGTAAGGCGAGAGGAATTCACCATCAGCCAGCCGGGGCCGGAACTGCTTGGTGCGCTGGTCCCAGAGGTTGCGGTACCACTGGCCGCGCGCAGCGAACTGTTTCGCGTCGCTGCGGTGCCCGAGCCCGGCGGCCATGGTCGACAGCGCCGCGTCGGCGGCTGAGTACTCGAGCGTCGCCGACGCCGGGTGGGTGCAGTCGTTGTCACCCCCGTGGTCAGGGCAGTCCGTCCCGAGCGTGAGTCCGTAGGGGATGTAGCCGAGCTTGTCGTACTGCGCGACGCCGGCCCGCCCGTTGTACTGGGAGTCGGCCGGGGCCGGCGCGGTGGCGTTCTTCTTCAGCAGTGCGTACGCCTCGTCCTCGTGGCCGGCGAGGAAGCCTTTGGACCAGAGTTCGACGAGCGTCGGCGTCACGGGGTCGCCGGTCATGATGTTCGTTTCGCTGTTGGCAAGGGCCCATCGGGGCAGCCAGCCGCCCTCGCGGCCGATCGCCAGGAGCGAGAGCGCGTCGTCCCGCGCCACCCGCGGTGCAAGTAGTTCGAGCAGCTGGTTCTGGGTGCGGTAGGTGTCCCAGAGTGAGAAGTTCTGCCGCGGTGTGTAGTCGGTGGCCCGGTGGATCTTGTTGTCGAAGCCGTTGTAGGAACCGTCGACGTCGCCGGCGAGGTTCGGGTGCAGCATCGAATGGTAGAGCGAGGTGTAGTACGCCACCTGTCGGTCGTGGGTGCCCCCGGCGACGGTGGCGAGGGAGAGCTGCTTGTTCCAACGCGCCTTCAACGCGGCGCGGGTGGCGTCGAAGTCGTAGCCGCTGCCGGTCTCGGCCCGCAGGTTCGCCCGCGCCCCGCCGAGACCGGTGTAGGACAGCCCCACCTTGAGGGTGACCTGCGCCGCGGACGAGCCGAAGCTGACCCACGCACCCTTGTTCCCGCTGCCGTTGGCAGCGTCGCGCGCACCGCTGCTCAGGGTCGAACCGGCCCAGGTGCCGTACGAGGAGAACGGCTTGTCGAACTCGGCGGTGAAATACACGGTGTGCTGGTCGTGGCCGGCGCAGAAGCCGCCGTCGTGCACCTTGCCTTCCAGGGTGTGGTCACCGATCACCCGGATGTCGGAGTCCAGCACCGGCATGTTGGCCTGGCCCGTGTTGAACAGGACGTTGTGTGCGGTACCGGTGGGGAAGGTGTAGCGCTGCCAGCCGGTCCGGTCGGTGGCGGTCATCTCGGCGTTGATGCCGTACTTGGCCAGGCCCACCCGGTAGTAGCCCGGCGTGCTGGTCTCGTCTGCGTGCGAGAACGGGGAGGCGTATGTCGCGTAGTCGCCGGTGGTCACCGCACCGGTCGTCGGCATGATCGGCAGCTCGCCCACGACGCCGCAGCCGACCCCGGACAGGTGGGTCTGACTGAAGCCGTGGATGGAGGTGCCGTGGTAGTCGTAGCCACCCTGACCTCCGGTGTCGGGGCTGACCTGCACCATGCCGAACGGCGCACTGGCTCCCGGAAAGGTGTTGCCGAAATTCGCGGTGCCGATGAACGGATTGACCAGGCCGGTGCGGTCAACGAGGGCAGCTTGCGGTGCGGCGCCGCCTGCCGACCCCGCCGCCGCGACGGTCAGTCCGACTGCGGTGGTCAGGGCGAGCGCGATGGCGATGAGCCGCCGGCGGGCGGACGTCCCCCTGGTGCTGGTCGAGATCATCGTCGAGATCATGATTGTCCTCACCTGCGCGGGTTCAACCGAGCTTGACAGCGCTGTCACGTTCCGCGTCAGTAGTACTCGCTCACCGGCGGTCGGTCAACCCCACTCGGAGGCCCGGCGTGTCGGGATCCGTTGCACTACAGAATGTTCGATCGTGAAATCCGTTCCTGGCGGCCGGTTGACCGGGCCGCTCCGATCGACCGGTCTTCAGCACGATAACGCCGAGACCACTTGACAGCGCTGTCACTTGCGGTCAGGGTGTACCTGCCCCGGCATCGATGCCAGAGCGACGAGGAGAGTCACATGTTCGATGTGTCCGATCGGTCCGTTCGCACCTCTCGTCGTCGTGGGCTGCGGCCTGCGGTGGCCCTGCTCGTCGGCGGGGCGATGGTGCTCTCCGGCACAGCTGTGGGCTCGCCACCGGCAGGCGCCGCGCCGGCCCCGGGATCGTTCTCCACCTCGTCCGCGGCCGCCGCGCCAGCCCCGGGGTCGTTCTCCACCTCGTTCGAGGTCGGTGATCCCGCGGCGCTGGCCAGCACCGTCGAGATCGGCACCGACGGCAAGCCGGCGCGCGGCGGCGTCATGGGGGCAACCGGACACCTGCCGGGCAGCGTCATCGATTCGAACACTCCGATCGCCGCTTCGGCGGAGAACCCGCCCGCCGAGCTCGCGAAGAATCTGGCCGACGGCGACCCGGGCACCAAGTGGCTGGCGTTCGCCGCGACGGCCACCCTGACGTTCCACCTCGCTGCGCCCGTCACGGTGAACACGTACGCGCTGACCTCGGCGAGCGACGCCCCGGACCGGGACCCTGCCGCCTGGAGGCTGCAGGGATCGACGGACGGCGCGTCCTTCACCACGGTGGACAGCCGCTCCGCGCAGACGTGGACCGGCCGCGGAACTCGAAACAGCTACCCGGTCGCGACGCCCGGCAAATTCCTCTACTACCGGCTCGTCATCAGCGCACCGCACGCCGGCACCCTGATGCAACTGGCGGACTGGGATCTCGCCGCCCGCCCCACCGGCTCGAACGACCAGCCGATGCTGACCGCGACCGGCAACGGACCGGCCAGTGGGTTGAACCTGAAGCAGAATGCCGGCTTCACCGGGCTACACGCCTACCAGTACGCCGGGATGCAGACCGTCGCCGGCCGCGCCTTCGAGACGAATGTCGTGCAGCAGCACCTGTCAGTCCGCGTGGGCCCGAAGACCCGGCTGTCCTACCGGATCATGCCCCAGTCCACGCCGGGCACCACGACCTATCCAGCGACGTATGCGGCGGTCGATCTGCACTTCACCGACGGCACGTACCTGTCACAACTGCACCCGACGGACCAGCACGGTGTTCCCCTCACCGCCTCCGGTCAGGGCAACGGCAAGATTCTCTATACCGATCAGTGGAACGCCGAGAGCAGCGCCCTGGGCGACGTGGCGAACGGAAAAACCATCGACCGCATTCTTTTCGCCTACGACGACCCGGCCGCCAAGCCGGACACGAACTTCGCCGGCTGGATCGACGACGTGAAGATCGACCCTGCACCGGCACAGGTGGACGCGAGTGCGCTGACCAATGTCGTCGACACCCGGCGCGGTACGAACGCGTCCGGTTCCTTCTCGCGCGGCAACAACCTGCCCGTCAGCGCCCTGCCGAACGGATTCACGTTCCTGACCCCGGTCACCGACGCGACGTCCAACAGCTGGGAGTACTACTACCAGCAGGCCAACGACACGAACAACAACCCCACGCTGCAGGGCTTCGCCGTCTCGCACGAGCCGAGCCCGTGGATGGGTGACCGGAACCAGCTGTCGGTGATGCCGTCCGCCGCCGCCATACCGACCGGCAGCCCGACTGGACGCGCACTCGCCTTCACCCACAGCGATGAGGTCGCCCGCCCCGACTACTACAAGGTCAAGTTCCTGAACGGTCTCACGACCGAGCTGTCGCCCACCGATCACGGCGCCGTCGTGCGGTTCACCTTCCCCGCCGACAGCGGCAGCCTGGTCTTCGACACCGTGGACAAGAACGGCTCCTTCGTCCTCGACCCGGCGGCCGGCACGCTGACCGGCGGGGTCGACAACGGCAGCGGGCTCTCGGTCGGGCGCAGCCGGATGTTCTTCGCCGGTACGTTCTCGACCAAGCCCACCGGCACCGGTACCGCTGCGGGTGGTAACCCCGAGACCCGCTACGCGACCTTCGCCGGCCGGACCGTCGAGCTGCGCCTGGCCACCTCGTTCATCGGCCTGGCGCAGGCACGGCACAACGCCGCGCTCGAGCTCACCGGCAGCACCTTCGACCAGATCCACTCGTCGGCGACCGCGGCCTGGCAGAAACGACTCGGCGTGGTGAGCGTGAGCGGCGAGACCGACACCCAGCGCGAGACGCTGTACTCGAGTTTGTACCGGCTGAACCTCTATCCGAACTCGCAGTTCGAGAACACCGGTAGCGCCAAGACTCCGGTCTACCGGTACGCCAGCCCGGTAGCGGCACCTCATCGCACTGCCTCGGACATCACCACCGGCGCGGCCGTCAAGGCAGGCAAGGTGTACGTCAACAACGGCTTCTGGGACACCTATCGCACGGTGTGGCCGGCCTATTCGCTGTTGTACCCGGAGGTCGCGGCGGACCTGGTGGACGGCTTCGTGCAGCAGTACCGCGACGGCGGCTGGGTGGCCCGCTGGTCCTCGCCGGGCTACGCCGATCTGATGACCGGCACCAGCAGCGACGTCGCCTTCGCCGGTGCGTATCTGCGCGGGGTTCCGCTGAAGGACCCGCTGGCGACCTTCGACGCGGGGGTGAAGAACGCCACCGTGCTGCCGGACTCCAACGGAGTGGGCCGCAAGGGCGTCGCGACCTCGATCTTCCAGAAGTTCACCGACACGAGTACCGGGGAGTCGGTCTCCTGGCAGCTGGAAGGCGACATCAACGACGCCGGCCTGGCCCAGATGGCCGCGGCGTTGATCAAGGACCCACGCACCCCGTCGTCCCGGAAGAAGGAGCTGGCCGACGATGCGGCGTACTTCGCCGACCGCGCCGGGCAGTACGTCAACCTCTTCGATCCCAGCACCGGATTCTTCCAGGGCCGCAAGGCCGACGGCTCGTTCAACCAGAGTGCGGCCACCTACGACCCGGAGTCGTGGGGCGGGGTGTACACCGAGACCGACGGCTGGAACTTTGCCTTCCACGCGCCCCAGGACGGGCAGGGCCTGGCCGATCTCTACGGCGGCCGGGCGCAGCTGGCCCAGAAGCTCGACACGTTCTTCGCCACTCCCGAGCTGGCGAACAAGCCCGGTGGATACGGCGGCGTCATCCACGAGATGGTCGAGGCGCAGGCGGTGCGCATGGGTCAGTTGGGGATGAGCAATCAGCCCTCGCACCACATCCCGTACATGTACGACTACGTCCAGCAGCCCGACAAGACGCAGGCGCTCGTCCGGCAGATTCTGCAGCGCCTCTACGTGGGCGACGAGATCGGCCAGGGCTACACCGGCGACGAGGACAACGGCGAGATGTCCTCGTGGTACATCCTTTCCTCGCTCGGCATCTATCCACTTCAGTCCGGTTCGCCGAACTGGGTGATCGGCAGCCCGCTGTTCCCGAGTGTCGTCGTGCACCGCACCAACGGCGACCTGACGATCACGGCGAAGAACAACAGCGCGTCCAACGTCTACGTGCAGTCGCTGAGCGTCAACGGCACGAAGCGCAGCTCGACGTCGATCACCACACAGGATCTCGCCGGCAACGCACGCCTCGACTTCGTGATGGGCCCGAAACCGTCGTCCTGGGGAACCGGTAAGAACGACGTCCCCGCCTCGCCGACGAAGGGCAGCGATGCGCCCACCCCCGACCAGGACGCCACCAGCCGCGGCGTCGGCTCGTTGACCGCGGCCAACGGTCAGGACGTCAGCGCGTTGACGGACAACACTTCGATGACCCAGACCACGTTCGCGAACGGCATTCCCGCCCTGACGTGGACGACCGACGGCTCGTCGCAGAAAGTATCGAGCTACACGCTCACCTCCGGCTCGGCGAAGGGCGACCCGACCGGCTGGACGCTGCAGGCCTCGCAGAACGGCCGCACCTGGAAAACCGTGGACAGCCGACCCGACGAGACGTTCCCCTCGCGCGGCCAGACGCGCCCGTTCTCCGTCGCCAACCCTGGCTCCTACCGCATGTACCGGCTCGACTTCACCGGCGGCACGAAGCTGTCGCTGGCCGAGGTGGCGCTGCTCGTCAAACCCGGATCCTCTGGCACGCAGAAGCTCTCGGTGGTGCCCTCCTCCGCATCGCTGACCGGACGCACCGGCTCGACGGTGAGCGCGACCCTCGCTACTTTCGTGGCAGCCAAGAACGCCGCGGCGAGCCAGTACACCGCCTCGATCGACTGGGGTGACGGTGCCACCTCGCTGGGCACCATCACCGCCGGACAACTCAATTCCTATGCCGTGCAAGGTTCGCACTCCTACGCGAAACCCGGCTACTACCGCGTGGCTGTCAGCGTGAGCGACGGTCACCGGACCGCGACCGGCTACGTGGGCATCACCGAGTCGATGTCGGCCACCGGGGGAATCGTCACCGGCTTCGACGGCACCTGCATCAGCGATGACGGTGTCAGCGGCGACTGCGACAGCGGGGGGTATTCCTACTCGCGGCAGGCGCTGGCGGCGGCCGGCGTCACGCAGGGCGAGTCGGTGGACGTCGCGGGCAGCGCGGTCAACGGATCCTCGCTGCACTTCACCCTGCCGGCCGTCGCAGCCGGCCGGCCCGACAACGCCAAGGGCGACGGACAGACGATTCCGATCCGGCTGCCCGCCGACGCCAAGCGGATCGCCTTCGTCGGGACCGGCACCGAGGGCGACCAGAAAGCCACGGCCACCCTGACTTACAGCGACGGGTCCACGCAGTCCGTCCCGATGAACTTCCCCGACTGGACGCTGGGCGGCGGTGGTCAGGTGCCGGCGGGCTTCACGTCGGTCGCCGCCACGGCCTACCGATTGAACGGTGGCGCCCAGGACCCGGCCAGGCCGTACCTGTTCGCCGCGCCGGCGATCACCCTCGCGCCGGGTAAGACGCTGACCGGTGTGGTGATGCCGAAGCAGCCTGGCACCGAGAAGGACCAGGGAAGGGTGCACGTCTTCGCCATCGCCGACGACGGAACTCCGGCAGCGGCAATGAAGGTGACCGTTGCCGCGGTGTCGGAGGCGACCACCGGCGTGTCGACCACCGTTTCACTCGGCAAGGTCACCGGGGGTGCGCCGGGCGCGACGCTGACGGCCCGGGTGCAGTGGGGCGACTCGACGAACACCGCCGATGCAGCCGTCTCACCCGCGGCTGTGGTGACCGGAACCCACACCTGGACGGTGCCAGGCACCTACGCCGTGCATGTCACGGTGTCGGACGGCCAGCACAGCACAACCACCGCAACCTCGGTGACCGTCGCCGACCCGGCGCAGGAATCGATCGCGATCTCGCCGGCCTCGGGAGTGCCCGGGGCGAAGATCACGGCGACCGGCATTGGATTCCGGGCCGGAGAACTGGTCTCGGTGACACTGTCGACGCCGATCTCCTCGGCCGCGAAGGTGCGGGCGGACAGGAGAGGACGCATCATCGCGACCCTCACCATCCCGCTGCGTTCGGCGGCCGGTGTCTATGCGGTGACGGCCATCGGTGAGACGTCACAGGTACCTGCCACAGCGACGGTGTCCGTGACCGATCCGTCGGCCGGCGCGGATCTGCCGCAGGTGCGTTCCACCCTCGTGCTCTCCACCAGCACCGCCACCGCCGGTGAGCAGGTGACGGCCACCGGTACCGGATACAAGCCGAACCAGGTCGTGACCGTCACCGCGAAGACGGCCACCGGCGCGAGCGTGCGGCTCAGCAGTGTCCGGGCCAACGGAGACGGCGTCTTCACCACGACGTTCGTGGTGCCGGTGACCTCTGGCGGACTACGCACTGTCAGCACCACCAACGCAGCCTCGATCGTGACCGCACCAGCACACACCCCGCTGTCGACGGTCAGTACCCCGCACGGCACGCGCCGCTGAGCGCGGTTGGTCGGCCGGGGTAGGGCAGTCGGTCGGGCGACGTAGCGGCGGTGCGTAGTCGGCTGGGGGCTGGCTGCGCGCCGCCGGTGGGCGGGGCCGATCGTATTTCCCACGGTCGGGGACGTCGCTGGATACATGATCTAGACTCAGCACTGTGAACGAGACTCTCGCCGGCGTCCTCGCCGTCGTCGGCGAGCGGTGGACGCTACTCGTCGTTCGGGAAATCACCCTGGGCCTTCGCCGGTTCGACGAGATCCAGGCGGCCACCGGAGCTCCGCGAGCAGTAGTCGCCGACCGCCTCAAGCGGCTCGTGGAAGCCGGAACCCTTCGCACCAGGGCCTACCAGGTGCCGGGGAAAAGGGCTCGGCAGGAATACATCCTGAGCGACGCCGGACTGGAACTACTGCTGGTGCTCGCAGCCCTGACCGATTGGGGTGAGCGTCATCTGGCGCCGGGTGCCGGGTCGGACGTCATCTATTGCCACCAAGGCTGCGGGCAGCGCCTGACTGCGGAATTGGTGTGTGAATGCGGCGATCACGTCGCCCGCATCGATGTGCAACGAGGTCTCGTCGCCTCGGTCAACCGTTGAAACAAGAATCGAGGAATCATGAGTCTGGCAGTGACCACCGACGAACAATTCGCGGATGATGTGCTGGGCAGCGCCATGCCGGTGCTGGTCGAATTCACCGCGCAGTGGTGCGGCCCTTGCCGCATGATCGCGCCGGTCCTGGAGAAGATCGCCGGTGAACAGCAGGCCCGGCTGCGGGTTGTGACAATCGATGTCGACAAGGATCCGGCAACTGCCTCGAGGTACAAGGTGCTCGGTATGCCGACTCTTGCACTGTTCAAAAAGGGCGAGATGGTTGTTCGCATTCTCGGGGCGCGCTCGGGAAAGGCTCTTCTGAAGGAGATCGAACCGTACCTCGCGGGCTGAGCGAGATATTCGGCCGCATCAGTGCGCGCGTTGGTTGATGCGTTCGAGAAAACGGGCGACAGCACGATCACCGTTTCGAGCGCTGATTTGCCTGGTCGCGGGTGTGAGCAATCGCAAGGGGCCTCGGAAGCCGCCGATGAAGGCGAATCTCGTACCGCCGTTCTCGCTGGTCGCTGCCATGCCGCCGAGTAAGAATCTGCTTTGCATCAGGCACCAACCTGGTCGCAGCACGACATCGAAGCGTGCTCGCAGGCCGGAATGTCCAAGGGCGACGGCTACCAGCCGGTCACTGTGGCTGGCGGGGGTGACTGTGATCGAGCGGAGGTCAGGGAACAACCACCGGGGCAGCTCGTTCTCGAGATCGGCAGCCACGGCCCAGACCGATTCCATCGGTGCTGCCACAAGAGTCTCGTGCATCGACGTGCCGGGTGTGGTCGCAGCGATGACCCGGAGTCGGCGAACGGCGTCGAACTCGGCGACGGGCCAGTGATGGTCGGTCAGGACTGCCACTCCTTCCGAAAACTGTTGCGGGCGCGCGACGAACGCGACTTGGCGGTGCCCACGGCGACGGTCAGCAGTTGGGCGGCCTGTTGCTCGTCGACGCCCTCGACTTCGTGGAGCAGAAGGATGGCCCTGTGTTCGGGTGAGAGACGGCGCAGCACGTCGGCCACATCAACGGCGAGTTGAGGGTCGCCCGGGGTCGGCAGTTCGGTGAGTTCGGCATGTGCGCTGCGGCGCCGGGCGATGCGGATGGCTTCGCGTATCGCGATGGCTCGCACCCAGCCAAATAGCGCCTCCGGCGCGCGCAGCTGCCCCAAGTTGCGAAAGATCACGATCAGCGACTCCTGGGTGGCGTCGGCACTCTCGTCCAAAGCGATCGGGCCGCATAGCCGCCGGACGTAGGGGGATAACAGATCGAGCAGTTCACCAACGGCCATCGTGTCGCCGGCCTGCGCGGCGCAGACCAGCGCCGCTACTTGTTGCCGGTCGCGCTGGCTCGGCTCGGGCCGTCCCATTGATGCCCCCTTTCCTTCGAAGCCCGTCTTCCTATCTACGGCTAGAGAGTGCGTCGATCAGGAAAACGTTCCCTGCGAGATGGATCACCCGGGACGCGCCAGGCACCGGGGAACGTTTCGCCGCTGCGCCCGCTCTTGCTGTGGCGACCACCTTTTCAACCGACCCTGGAGTAATCGTGAAGCCGATCTGTCATCAATCAGGAAGAATGCTCATGAACAGATGCGCCCCCGCACTCCTCTGGTTTGCCTGCGCCGTCCAAACGAGCTGGGTGATCATCAACAACGCGAGCCTGCATCGCTCTCCAGGACTGGATCCACCGGGGGTCATCATTCTCGCAGTCTTCACCGCATACGCGGGCGCGCACCGGCGTTGGCGCTGGCTGAGCGTTCTGGCCCGAATCCTGATGGCAGCAGAATTTCTGCTCGCCGTCTGCGACCGCTTCGGAGTCTTCGGGTCGCCTGGCACCTCGGGGGTGTCCTGGGGCGACTTCCCGCACTTCGTCGACTACACGCGTTCGATGACCACATTCCTACCCGGAGGCGCCGCACCTACGCTGGCTGTGCTTGCCACCATCGCCGAGATCATTCTCGGAGTGGCACTGCTGCTCGGTCTACGGCTACAGCTCGCAGCACTCGCTGCAGCTCTGTTACTCGCCATCTACGGCACATCAATGACGATTTCGCTGCCCGCCGTGGAACAGTTCCACTACGACGTATTCGTCCTCTGCGCCGGAATGCTCACCCTGGCAACCCTTCCGCACGCATCCCGCATCGCCGATTGGGCGCTGGTCAAGCTCTTGGGCCGGCCCAGCGGGAGCGTTCCTGCACGCTCTCAATTCACCGGTCCCCAGATCCGGGCCGGCCGCGAGGCGCCGCTGGAGGTTCGGGCCAGCACCCAGCCAGCGGTGCCGAGGCCGAGGTCCTGATTGATCCAGCGAACCGCCCTTGTCACGACCAGACCGGGTCTAGCAGCGCGCCGTCGGCGTGCAGGACGTCCAGGCGATGCACCTCGGGTTCGGTGCTGGGTCGGTTGCCGCCGAATGCAGCGTCGACGGCAACGTGGATCCGCTCGTCGAAGGCACGGGTACAGGCCTCCTCGGATTCCCATAGGCTCGATGAGTGACGACGTCACGAGCCCATCAGGGCCAAACGAAGGTATCGCTCGCCACGGCGACTCGAACAGGCCGCCACCACCCGCCGCGATGTGCTGACGGCGGCTCGAGAATTGTTCGTGACCAAGGGCTACAACTCCAGCACCATCGCTGAAATCGCGGAACGGGGCCGGGTTTCGGTGGACACCGTCTACGCCACCGTGGGCCGCAAACCCGCGCTCCTGCGTGAGCTGGTCGAAACCGCGATCTCCGGCACGGATCAAGCAATCCCGGCGGACCACCGCGACTACGTCGCACGCATGCGCGCCGCGCGGACAGGCCACGACGCGATGACGATCTATGCGCTGGCAATCACCGGAATCCAGGAGCGTCTGGCCCCGGTGTTCCTGGCCCTGCGGGATGCCGCGAGCACAGATCGCGATTGTGCATCACTGTGGGCCGAGATTTCCGAGCGACGAGCGAAGAATATGCGTGCCATGGCAGCAGACCTACGCGCGAAAGGGGATTTGCGGGAGGATCTGACCGACGACCAGGTCGCCGACATCATCTGGAGCATGAACTCCGCGCAATACTGGGATCTACTCGTCCGAGAACGCGGGTGGACCCCGGACCAGTTCGCGGCTTGGCTGACCGACGCCTGGACCCGCCTGCTGTTACGTGCGCCCTGACCTGCGCCGGGTCGGATTCAAACGCACGGGGTCAGGGTGTCCGACCGGCCGTTGCGCTCAGCGCGTGAATCACGCCCTCGATGGAAGCGTCGGTGGTCGTGGCGTGGACGGAGAGTCGGACGCGGTCTCGATGCAGGGTGCACGAGATGCCCGCGTCGGTCAGCGCGCTGTGCACCACGGTCATCTCCTTCTCCGGCATGGTGACCGGGACGATGCCAGATCCGGTTGATCCACCGGGATCACCGTGGACGACAGCGCCGACGGCTCGTAGTTCGGCGGCCAGGCGGCCGGCGGTTTCGGCAATGCGGCCACCTATCCAGTCGATGCCCACCGATTCGACCAGGCCGAGCCCGGCCGCGAAGGCGGCTTGGTCCATCGGGGACAGGTTGGTGATGGAAAGGGCGGGTGCACCGGGCATTGTGGTGTGGACTGTGCTGTCATAGCGGACGGGTTCGGTGACTCCGGTCCAACCCACCAACAGCGGATCCCAGGACTCGGCGAGTCGATCGGAAACAGCGACAAAGCCTGTGCCCCAGCCCGAACGGAGCCACTTCTGCCCTCCGACGACGACTGCATCTGCCGCAGCCCAATCCATCGGCAACGCCCCGAATGCCTGAATCCCGTCGACGATCAACCAGCGGTCGCCGATCGCCGACCGGATCTGGCTCAGGTCGGTTCGATACCCCGTGCGAAAATCCACTGCCGACACCGATACCGCTGCAGTTCGATCGGTGACGGCCGCGGCGATTCGCTCGGCGGTGACGGCTCCCCGGCGCGGCTCGAGGAAGACGGGCCGAAGCCGTCCCGCGGCTTCCGCCCGTACCCACGGATAGATGTTCGCCGGGAATTCCTGGGCCGACACCAGAAGCTGGTCGCGCGCTGCACTGCCACGGCCGCTTTCCTTGCCCAAGGCAAAAGCAATTTGGAAAAGGCCGATGGAGGTGTTGGGGACGTACACGAGATTGGTGGCCGGAAAGCCGGCGATCGCGGCTGCCCTTGCGATGCACTGATCCTGGGCCTGCATCATGGTGTCGATGACGGCCGAGGTCGGATTCAGCAGCAGCGCCGAGGCGTCGGATCTCGCCTGGATGACCGGTCGGGACAAAGGCCCGACCCGGGCGAAATCGAGATATCCCGGCCCTTCGCCGAACGCATCGAGGTACGCGCCGCGCCGCTCGGAGATGTCCGTCATCCGTTCACCCGAGCAAGGAATCGTTGGGTCCGCTCGTGCCGCGGGTGGCCGAGAACGTCGTCGGGCGTGCCTGACTCGACCACGATCCCGCCATCCATGAAGACGACCGTATCGGCCACCTCACGGGCAAAAGCGATTTCGTGGGTGACCACGATCATCGTCATCCCCTCCTCTGCGAGACCCGACATCACCTTCAGTACCTCGCCGACGAGTTCGGGATCCAGCGCCGATGTCGGCTCGTCAAACAATATGACCTGCGGATTCATGGCGAGAGCCCGTGCGATGGCGACTCGCTGCTGCTGGCCGCCGGAAAGCCGGCCAGGATATTCACCGGCCTTGTCGGACAGGCCTACTCGATCGAGCAAGGCCAGGGCGGCCTCCTGCGCCTGTCGGCGGGGTATCCCGAGCACTTGGTTCGGCCCTTCGGTGATGTTGTCCAGAACCGTTCGGTGCGGGAACAGGTTGAACCGTTGAAACACCATGCCTATGGTTGCGCGCTGTCGAGCGATGTCCCTCTCGCGCAATTCTTTCAGCTTGCCGTCGAAGATACGGAAGCCGATCGGCTTTCCGTCGACCCAGATTTCACCGTCGTCGATGGTTTCCAGATGATTGATGCACCTCAGAAACGTCGACTTCCCGGCTCCTGAGGCGCCCAGTAGAACAACCACTTCGCCTGCATGGACGGTCATGTCGATACCCTTGAGTACCTCGAGGTGGCCGAATCGCTTGTGCACGCCCAGAGCGCTCACTACGATCTCGGCGCTGCCGGCGTCGGCTTTCATGCGTTGCTCCGGACAGTAGGAGGGGTGGTGACACCGCGACCGACCCGTCGGAGCAGGGCGCGCTGGGTGTTCTTGCCGGGACGATCGGCGGCGTTGTACTTCCGCTCCAGGAAGTACTGCCCGACGCTGGCCACGCTGACCAGCACCATGTACCAGAAGGCGGCAGCCAGCAATGTTTCGACCACGGCCAGGTTGTGGGAGGAAAGATTGTTGGCTGCCTTGATGAGTTCGACGAAGCCGATGACCGACGCGATCGACGTACCTTTCAGCATGTTGATGAAATCATTTCCGGTGGGCGGGATGATGACCCGCATGGCCTGGGGCAGGACAATTCGACTGAGCACCTTGCCCGGTGGCATGCCGATCGACTTGGCCGCTTCGGTCTGTCCCTTGTCGACACTGTTCAATCCGGCCCGAACGATCTCGGCCATGTAGGCGCTCTCGTTGAGCCCAAGACCCAGGAGCGCTGCGGTGAAAGCAGTCATCAGCACGTTGGCGGATTCGTTGACGAGGTTGAGATCGGTGAAAGGCAATCCGAGCTTGATCACCGGAAAGACGAGAGCCAAGTTGTACCAGAGGACGATCTGCAGCAGAACCGGCAGTCCCCGGAACAACCACGTGTAGACCGACGCCACGTAGCGCGCGACCGGATTTCTCGAAATCCGCATCAGAGCGACGACGATGCCGATGACGACGGCGCCGGCCTGCGCCACCACGGCCAACACAATGGTGTTGGCGAGGCCCTCGAGCATCACTTTCTCTACGACCATGCTGGGTACGAGCGCATAATCGATCTGGCCCTTGGCCAGGGCGATCACCAACAGCACGACGATGAGTCCGATGACGATGGCGGACAGGTATCTGCCCCAGTAGGTGATGCGAACCTTGGGCAGCGCCCCCTCCGGACGTCCGGGAATGACCCTTGTCCGGTAGTCCTGGTCAGCCACCGTTGATCACGGCTTTGGTCGCGGCCCCCGATTGCACCTGCCAGGCTTTGAGAATGGCGCCGTACTGCCCATTGGCGATCAACTTCTGCAGGGACCCCTGAATTGCACCGGTCAACGCCGAGTTGGTCTTGCTGACGCCGATGCCGTAGGGGGCGCCGTCGACGGGCGGCTGATTCACCACCTGGAAGTACTTGCCGTCACCAGCGGTCCGCGAGATGTAGACCGCGCTGGGAAGGTCGTTGAGAATGGCCGCGACCCTTCCGGTTCGGAGCTGGGTTTGGTTCTGGGAGTCCGAGTCGGTCGCCGTCACCTGCAACGCCTTCTTTCCGTCCTTTGTGCAGGTGGTCGATTCAGCGGACGCGAAGTCCTCCTGGCTGGTGCCGGTGACGACGGCGATCGACTTCCCGCACAGGTCGGCGGAAGACTTGATGCCGGTTGGATTTCCCTTCTGGACCATGATGGTGATTCCGGAGTTGAAGTAGTCGACGAAGTCAATCTTCTGCTGGCGGGTCTTGTTGTCGTTCATCCCGGCGATGGTGACGTCGATGCGATTGGCGGCCAGGGAGGTGATCAGCGAGGCGAACGCCATGTCGGAGTACGTCACCTTCAGGCCCAGTTGTGCCGCAATCGCTGTCATCAAGTCTTTTTCGTAGCCGACCACAGTCGTTCCGTCGGCGGCGTAGAAGTTGTTCGGCGGTGACTGGACGTTCGAACCCACCTTCAAAGTGCCGGCACTCTTGATCGCCGCAGGCACCTTCGCGGCCAATGCAGAGTCCACCTTCACTGCTGTCAGAATGGCGGACGTATCCGGGATGGCGGAGCCGGTCCCCGGCGCGGCTGCGGCCGAAGACCCGGCTGTTGCCGAAAGCCCGGCTGCTGCCGAAGGGGCGGCTGCTGCCGAGGCCCCGGCGCCGGCGGTAGCCGACGACAGCGAGGCAGCACCCGAAGGTGTACTGCTGCCGCACGCGGTGACGCCGAGAAGCGCGACCGCGGATATTGCTGCCATTGAAATTCGAAGGTGGCGATTCGTCAGCAACTTCATGGTGTTGTGCTCCTAGCTTCGGGGACGGGACGGGACGGGACGGAACGGGTTGGGGCGAGGAACAATGGAACTAGAGGGCGTGCGCTACTCGATGCAGTCCGAGGGTGCCGGATTCGCGAATGGTCAAACGGGTGGGCAGGACGGTGCAGCGGGCCGGATGGTCTGCTCCGGCGATTCTGGAGAGCAGCTGCTCGGCGGCCGAAAGACCGATGGCATCGGCGTTCTGATCAACGGTGGTGACGCTGGGCCGCATCAGGTCGGCCATCTCCCATTCGTCGAAGCAGACGAATCCGAGGTCGATCTGCGGCTGCCGACGAAGTGCGTACAGCAGTCTGCGGCTGGTGCGGTTGTTGCCGGTCACCACTGCGGTCACCGGATCCGGCCCGCTCGTCCACCGCGACAGCACTTCCGGATCCGACAGTGCAGCCCCGCCGTCCATCAGAATCGGGACATCGGCCGGCAAAGCGGCTGCGGCGATCGCGGCGACGAACCCGTCTCGTCGTTCGATGGCCGTGAAGTAGGCGGGATCGTCACCGACGTAACCGATTCGGCGATGCCCCTGAGCGGCCAGGTGCGCGACCGCACTGCCGATTCCGCCGGCGTTGTCGGCCAGCACGGTGTCGCGGGTGCCGTCCCGGCTCGGCCGTTCGACGAACACCGCCGGTACGGAAGTAGGCACCGCGTCGTCTACCGCACGGGATCCGGCCAATGACGACGCCAGGATGAGGCCGTCGACCCGGCGGTCCAGAAAGGCCTCGGTCAATCGCGCGGCACGGACCGGGTCGCCCTCTGCGCCGCCGGTGAACAGTAGGTAGCCGTTCATCCTCGCGACCTGTTCGATCGCCACGACCAGAGCGGCGAAGAAGGGTCCGGAGGAATCCTCGAGCACCAACGCGATCGACCCGGTTGACTTGCCCCGGCGCAGCAGGCTGGCCGACTCGTTCCGCCGATAGCCGAGTTCTTCCATCGCCTGCCGGACCTTTTCGGCGGTCGCCGGGCTGACGTTCGGTTCGCCGTTGACGACCCGGGAAACCGTCTTCAAAGAGGTGCCGGAGCGCTTAGCGACGTCGATCATGGTCGCCCAGGCCTGCTCGTCGCCCACCGGTGCCTCCTATGACAAGGTTGTCAAGTCAGAGTGACCGAGACTTCGGCAGCGCGTCAATCGGCTGAACGGATGAAGCAGGGTAGCGGGTGGTGGGACTGGGGCGAGGTGCGGATTGGCGTTCTGATGTACCCTTAGCACACGGACCCAGCCGCTCTCGGCATGACCACCAACGGGCGCCCTATGGCGCGGGAGTAGTTTCCTGACCATGTGGTCGTCCCGCGGCCGGCGAATGTTCCCCTGGTATGCAGAGGCGGCGATGCTGGTCGGCGGATACCTCGCCTTCGGCCTTATTCGCGCCGCCGTCGACGGCGGCGCTTCGGCTGCAACGCATCTCGCCACAGTCGTGCAGGCGCTGGAGCGAAAAATTGGCATCGCCGTCGAGTACCCCCTCAACCACGCGATGCTCCCGCATCCGGTCCTGGTCTACCTCACCGGCTACTTCTACCGGCTGTGTCTACTGGCCGTACCGGTGATCCTGATCTGGCTCTGGGTTCGGCGGCCAGAGCTGTACGGCAGGCGGCGCACAGTTCTGGTGATCACGACACTGATCGATCTGCCGCTCGTCCGGCTGTTTCCGGAATCGCCGCCGCGGTTCGCGCAGGACGGCATCATCGATTACATCGCGACCCGCAACATCCTGGGTGGCGCGTCGATGGCCGCCCCCCACTCGGGGGTCAACCTGCTGGCCGCGATGCCGAGCATGCACATCGCCTGGACGACGTGGTGTGCGTACGCGGTGTGGTCAGCCTCGGATCGTCGCGGTCCGCGAGGCGCTTGGCCGGTCTGGTTGTTCCCCGCGTGCACGGCTTTTGTCGTCCTTGCCGCCGGGGAGCACTACGTCGTGGACATCGTCGCCGGGGTTGCCCTGGTTGCGATTGTGGCCCGGCTGACCTCCCTGATCGGTGGCCGTCGGGGCCGCGCAGAAGCCTCGTGCAAGTCGTAGTCAGCTAAAAGCATGGGTAACGGCGAAATCGGTGTGGCTGCCGTCAAAAGGAAAAGTTCCGGCCTCAGCCAGGGCGATCATCCGCTCGCCCTCGGCCCGCAGCATCTCCGCCTGGCCGTCGGCGAATCGCCCGGCTTGGATGGCGGCGGCGAACTCGTCCTCGTCCTTCCAGCGCCAGGAGCCGGTCGGTTCCACCCAAACGTCCAGCACGCCGTCCGTCCGGACCACCGACGAAGAGGTCCGACCGCGCGGAACCTCCAGATTCACATACCAACCCTGGAACGCACCCGAGTCGCCGTCGAAGAACCACCAGACCGAACTCCAGTGCGACTCGTCGATCAGCCGCAGATTGGACGCGCCGGCCCAGATCCGGCTGACCAGGGTGCGGGGCAACCGGAAGCGCTCGGCCAGGTCGGCTGCCCGGATGTCCCGTCCGTCCAGCAGCACGCTGCTCCGGATTGGTGTCCCCGCGGGCATCCAGGCCAGCAGTTGCTGCCCGTCATCGGAGACCGAAGTCATCGGGTGCACACCGCTGGTCGAGCCGTCCGCCCGCTGGAAATGCAGGTCGACTGCGGTGCCCGGGCGGAACAGAATCGGGTCTGCGGCAGGGGAGGACGGCATGATCCCGATCTAAACCTATGTATGTCCAGAACGCCAAGGGGGCTGCACGGTCGAACTGCAATGGGAAATGCAGGCCAGCAGTGCAGGACGACCAAGCGGCGGCCTTGTTTGTGGCGTCACGGCTCGCCGGCGCGGTCATTCCTTGCGCCCCAAGCACATTCCTGAGGGGAGCCGCCGGTACGTCGGGCTGCCCAACTGATCTTCTGGGCCATCTGCGATCGGTCATCGAGACGATCAAATCTGCGGCCGGTGAAGGTGCGTCCGAATCGCCTGACAGGCTTCGGCATGCTCACCGGCCGGCAGTTCCGGAGTGCCGGAAACGAGCATGCCGGGACCGCCGGTCAGCGGGCCGCCGGCCCGGTGCGGGGCCAGGTTGAAGTGCAGATGCGCAATGCGTTCGCCGAAGACGTAGATCAGCTCCGCGTTGGTGGCATCCTTCAAAGCACCCGTCCCGGAGGCCAGTACCTCGCCCAGCGTCGCCGCCTCATCGCCGTCGAGCTGGGTGATTTCGGAAATGTGTCGAAACGGCTCCAAGTGGGCGAACCCTATGACTGGGCCCGACCGGGCCACAGCGAGCCTCCACAGCCGATCTCGCCAAACCTCGACCCGACCCAGGACCTGGTCCGCTTCGCTGGGCCGGCACAGCAGGCAGTCGACCATCGAACCATGATGCCGTAGCGAGGGCATCGCGTCTCACAGTCCCGGCAATTCCCCATGATCATTACCGAGAGTGTCTTGACAAGTTCGCCCTCGCGTGCGGTATGTTCCTATTCATCATGATGATTTGAAGAGCCGGAGCAGTACGTCGTCCCTGGCGAAAGCTCAACGGTCATTGCATCGTCGCCCCGCACCGCCTGCCTGCATCTTCTGCTCAACGACGAACAGGAACCGACCTCGTGCGTATTGCGAACCTCTCCGGACGGCTCACGCTCGTCATCGGAAACACCGCTGTGGACGTCGAGAAGGCCAGCGACGGGGAGTTCTCGGCCGATCCGCAGGCCGTATACGACCAGTGGGAATCGTTCTGCCGCTGGGTGAACCAGGCCGAACTGCCTCTCGGTGACCCCTTCGACCAGGATCAACTCGGGTCGCCCGCGCCGGCGCCGCGACAGGTGCTCGCGATCGGGCTCAACTACTCCGAACATGCTGCCGAATCGGGCTTCGCCGTCCCTACCAGCGAGCCCCCCGTGTTCACCAAGTTCAGCTCCTGCATCGTGGGACCGCGCGGGGAGATCACCCTTCCGCCCGGTGGACACACCGACTGGGAAGTGGAGCTGGTCGCGGTCATCGGCCGGTACGCATTCGGAGTTCCGGAGGCGGAGGCGTTGTCCTATGTCGCCGGATACGCGGTCGGCCAGGATCTGTCGGAGCGAACGCTGCAGATGGCCGCCACCCCACCGCAGTTCAGTTTGGGCAAGTCCTTGCCGGGCTTCGGCCCGATCGGGCCTTGGCTGGTGACTCTGGACGAATTCGACGATCCCAACGATCTGGAACTGGGCTGCGCCATCGACGGTGAGCAGGTTCAGCTGGGCCGCACCAGTGGACTGATCTTTTCGGTGCCCGCCCTGATCAGCAAGTTGTCGGCGACCTTGCCGCTGCTACCCGGCGACGTCATCTTCACCGGCACTCCTTCCGGTGTCGGGTTGGGGCGCAGCCCGCAGCGTTGGCTCCAGGCGGGTGAAGAACTGGTCAGCAACATTCAGGGAATCGGCGAGCTGCGGCACCGGTTCGTGACTGCGAAGGAGGCCTGACCCATGGCCCTGCATCGACTGACCTCGGTCACCATGGGTGTGCCAAACGTGCTCGAAACGGCCGACTACTACGCGGAATTCGGACTCCGACCGGACACCGACGGCTGGTTCTGCACCCGTGACGGCGGCCGACAGTTGCGGATCGTCTACGCGCCGACCCGTCGCCTCGTCGAGCTTCGGGTCGGCGTCGACGATCCCGATGATCTGGCCCGCGCGGTGGAGGGCTTGAGGGGCCTTGGCGTCGAGTCCCAGCGCACCGAGACGATGATGACGGCGGTGGAAAAGGCAACCGGCGTCCGGGCCGTGCTGGAAATCGCTCCGCGCCTTTTCCAGGATCCGATCACCGCGACGGCCTACAACGGACCTGGACGGGTGGAAAGAACGGGCGCACGGGCTCCCGGCCTGGTGCGTAGCGAGCGGGTGAAACCGCGCAAACTGGGGCATGCCGTGCTGGGTACCACAGACTTCGCCGTCACGAAGACGTTTTTCGACCAGGGGCTGGGCTTCAAGCTCAGTGACATGATCAAAGATGCCGGCGCATTCTTGCGCTGCTCCACCGATCACCACAACCTGCTGATACTCAGAGCTCCGGTGACTTTCCTGCATCACACCTCCTGGCAGGTCGACGACATCGACGACGTCGGACGTGGCGCCTTCGCGATGTTGGAAGACCACCCGGAGCGCCACATCTGGGGATTGGGGCGCCATCATGGCGGCTCCAACTTCTTCTGGTACCTCAAAGATCCGGCAGGCAATTTCAGCGAGTACTACTCGGACATGGATTGCATCGTCGACGACCAACTGTGGACGCCGGAGGTACTCGAAGGCGCCAAGGGATTGTTCAGCTGGGGCCCACCGCCGCCACCTTCGTTCCTGGCTCCAGAAGATCTCGCAGCTCTGATGACCGGAAGTCATTCGGCACAGTAGGGCTTTTCATTCGGCACGGTAAGGCTTCGTTCTTTCGACCTCGAGCGAACGCGGCATCGATCCCGAGCGCGCTCCCCATTCATTCGTGCCTGGCCCAATCGTGGAAAGAAGCCTCGTGACGTTTCGCAGCACCGGCGCCTCTCGAGCCGGATTGAGCGCTTCCTCCGGGCAGGTCTTGCAAGTGGATCACCTGACGAAGCGTTTCGGCGGGGTGACTGCCGTGAGCGACGTGAGTTTCACCGTGGCAGCCGGTGAAGCACTGGCGGTGATCGGACCGAACGGAGCCGGCAAGAGCAGCCTGCTCAAACTTCTCTCCGGTGTCTACCGACCCGACGAAGGGTCCGTCGTCTTCGGTGATACGTCGGTCAACAACCTCGCGCCGGATGCGGTGGCTCGTCACGGAATCGGTCTGGCTCACCAGATTCCGCGTCCCTTCAAGGGTCTGACCGTTCGCGAAAACGTCGCCATCGGGGCCATGTCACAACCCGGTAGCCGACGTCGGACCCGGCACGAATTCGTCGAGACCGTCCTGGAAACGTGTGGCCTGGCGGACAAGGCGGCAGTTCCGGGATCTGGTCTGCGCCTGCTGGATCTCAAGCGGCTGGAATTGGCGCGGGCGCTTTCGGTCAACCCCAGCCTCATTCTGCTGGACGAGGTTGCCGCGGGGCTCAACGGCCGCGATCTGGACGAGGTCATCGAGTTGATCCGCACCATCTCCGACCAGGGACGGAGCTTGGTTCTAGTCGAGCATGTCGAAGGGGTCGTCGCCTCCTTGGTGGACCGAGTGCTCGTCATCGATTGGGGAAAGGTGATCGCCGAAGGATCGCCGACCGAGATCGCAGCAAATCCGCGCGTGCGGGAGGTCTATCTGGGTGGCGGCCGCACCCCCACATCATCAGCGGTTCCGGAAACCGCCCGGTCCGCCCGGACCGATGCCACCTCCGCACCGCTGCTGCATGTCGAAAGCATCGATACCAGCTACGGCGACATCGTCGCGCTTCGAGACGTCAGTGTGGAAGTGCGGGCCGCGGAGATCGTCGCCGTTCTCGGGGCGAACGGCGCGGGAAAGTCGACGCTCGCCGGAACCATTTCGGGTTTGCTGCGACCGACGTCAGGACGGGTTCATTTCGACGGCCGCGATGTGACGCGGGCGCCGGCCTTCGTCCGCAATCAGGGCGGAATCGCGCATTGTCCCGAAGGGCGAAAGATCTTCGCCGAGCTGAGCGTGCACGAGAATCTCCTCGTCACAGCAGGTTTGCGTCTCGGCCGCAGTGAGTTGGAGGCCAGGCTGGGCGGTGTACATGGAATCTTTCCGATGCTGTCCGAAATGGCGCCTCGACGTGCAGGCACTTTGTCCGGTGGGCAACAGCAGATGCTGGCAATCGGGCGCGCCTTGATGTCATCACCTCGACTGCTCGTCTGTGACGAGATCTCGTTGGGGTTGGCTCCAGTAGCGATCGATTCGCTGTACGAGGCACTGGAAAGGATTCGGGATCGGGGCGTTGCGGTCCTTCTGATCGAGCAGAACGTCCATCGCAGTCTCACCGTGGCGGACCGGGTGTATGTCCTGGAACGGGGACGGGTCAGCTACAGCGGCGACCCGAAGCCGCTTTCCGACGAGAAAACTTTGAACGACTTCTATTTCGGCAGAGCAGCGACTCTGGCCACGCACTGAACTCCTGCTTTTCATCCAGAAAACATCTCGAAAGGACCGAACGCACCATGAGTCGATCTTCCCTGTACAAGGTTGCTGCGGTCGCTGCGCTGATGCCGTTGGTTCTGACCACGGCATGCGGAGGAACGACCAAGGACGCGGCCGTGACCAGCGCCGGGAGCGCCCCATCGACCGGCAGCGCCCAATCCGGAGAGGGCAGCGGGCAGTCCGGAGCGGGCGGCGGGCAGGGACCGGCGGTCGTGCTCGGCGCCAGCCTTTCGATGACCGGGCCTCTCGGCCAGTTCGGAGTCGATCTGAAAACGGGCTACCAGCAGCAGATCAAGGATCTCAACGCCGCCGGTGGCCTTGACATCGGCGGGACGAAACGCCCGGTGACCCTGACGGTTCTGGACAATCGGAGCGATCCGAACACAGCCACCCAGCAGATTCGTGAGCTGGTCCTGAAGGACAAGGCCGTTGCTCTGCTGGGGGCCTGCACACCGCCCATCGTGATTCCCGAAGCGCTCGCCGCCGAGCAGCAGAAAGTTCCGTTGGTTTCGTCCTGCAATCCGGTTCGCGCCTTCCAGGCCGGCAACGCCTCTGGCTGGAAATACGCCTGGGACTTGTTCTTCGACGAGGGGGACCAGGCCACGGCCGTTGCGAAAGCACTACTGATGACCAGCAGCAACAAGAAGGTGGCGATCTTCACCGACACCGAACCGGACGGCGTTGCCGAGCGTGGGTTGTACAAGGCAGCCTTCAAGACCGCGGGCCTCGACGTAGTCGGGGACTACAGCTTTCCCGTCGGAACGAGCGACTACTCCTCGTTCGTCAGCGACGCCAAGAGCAAAGGAGCGCAACTGCTGGCCGGCCAGATGATCCCGCCGGACGGAATCGCATTGTGGAAGCAGATGAAGTCGCTGAAGTTTGCCCCGGCGGCAGCATTCGTTGCCAAGGCCTCGGCCGGACAGAGTTGGACGAAGGCCCTGGGGCCGATTGCCGAAGGCACCCTCTCCGATGCCTTCTGGAGCGTTGCCTCTGGCAAGGCCAACAGCGCACAGGTGGGCAAGGCCCTCGGTCAGCAGTTTCCGAACAACCTCGGTGACCTCAACATTGCGGTCTTGGGCTATACGGTCGCATCGATCGTGACCGACGGCATCAAGGCGGCCGGCAGCACCGACCCGGCCAAGGTCAACGCGGCGATCGGCAAGACGAACGCGGACTACTTGCTCGGCAAGATCGCCTTCGGCGACAAGCACACCGCAATTACCCCATACCTGGTCACCCAGTGGCAGGGCGGCAATACCGTCCAGATCCTGCCCGCCGATCCGCCCGTCAAGCTGCAGGCTCCGGTCAAGGGATTGGGATGAGCGTTCCGGTCCTGACCGCCGCAACGTCCGCCGCGCTTCGCCGCGGCGCAACGTCCGCCGCCCCTTGCGTCCGGGGGGGATGATGAACGCCGACGCCGTGGTCAACGGCCTGCTGCTGGGTGGCCTTTACGCCCTGGTTGCTCTTGGCCTGTCGGTGGTGTTCGGAGTACTGCGGCTGATCAACCTCGCTCACGGCGAGGTGCTCATCGGCGGGGCCTATCTGACGTACCTGATCACCGAACACTTCGGAATCGGCGCGTTCACCGCACTTCCCATTGTGGTGATCGTGGTCGCCGCGCTGGCGTATCTGCTGCAACGCTTTCTGCTCACCGGGCTGCTGGTCAGGGGCGCCGAGGGCGCTCTGGTGGCGACTTTCGGCATCTCACTGCTGGCGCAGGGAGTCTTCTCGCAGAGCTTCACCTCGGATCCCAGATCACTCGACAGCCCGCTGAGCACATCGGGTTTCACGGTCGGCGGCATCCAGATTCGCACCGTCTACCTGGTCGCCCTTGCGGCGGCTGCCCTCTTGTGTCTGGCCGTCCACCTGCTGCTGACCCGCACCAGGGCCGGCACCCGGGTCCGCGCAGCGGCCGCGGATCCGTCGACTGCTGGTCTGATGGGCATCGACATCCGCCGGGTCTACGCGATCACCTTCGCCGCCGGCGCGGCCATCACCAGTCTCGGTGGGGTGCTGCTGGGGGTGACCTTCAGCTTCACCCCGACGAGTGGGACGCAGTACCTGCTGATCGGAATAGCGGTCGTGGTGCTCGGCGGTGTGGGCAACGTCCTCGGTACCTTCGCCGGGGCGTTGTTGTTGGGACTGGTGCAATCGTTGGCTGCCGCGCAATTCGGCGGCGGCTATCGCGATCTGTCCGTGTACCTGCTGTTCTTTCTCGTCCTCGCTGCCCGCCCTCAGGGCCTGTTCGCTCGAAAGGTTGCGACATGAACGGCCCGGGTACCACAGGCCGAGATATGAGAGCACGGGACATGACGGGGCGCGCAACGAGTTCCGCGACGGGAAAAATCGTGGCCGTTCTGCACACACCTGACGGTCGGTGGCGGTTCTGGCCCGGTGTCGTGCTTTTCGGTGGCCTGGCGCTGCTCGCCTCCCAGTCCACGGCCGTATTCACCGCATACCAATTGGACATCCTGACCACTCTGTTGGCGTTCATCGCGCTGGCCCAGGCCTGGAACATCCTCGCCGGCTACGGCGGCCAGGTGTCGTTGGGCGCCAGCGCCTTCGTCGGCACCGGCGCCTACACGGCCGGCCTGTTGGAGTTGCATGCCGGGGTCGGCTACGAGGTCGCGATCCTGGGCGCGGTTCTCGGGGGCGGCGCGTTGGCTGCTGTCCTTGCGGTGCCACTCTTGAGACTGCGCGGAGACTACTTCTCCATCGGTACCCTGGCGGCTGCGCTTGCCCTTCAGGCCTTGGCCCTCAACTGGTCTTTCGCCGGCGGGTCGACCGGAGTGAATTTGCCGGCGGCGGGTATTCCGGGACCGGTGGAAATTTTTCAACTGGCGTGCGGAATTGCGGCGGTCGCCATGATCTGCGCCTATCTGGTGGCTCACTCGAATTTCGGTATGCGGCTGAAGGCGGTGCGGGACAATGAATCGGCGGCCGTCGGGCTGGGCGTCTCGGCCTATCGCCACCGACTCGCAGCGCTGCTGGTCAGCGGCGCTCTGAGCGGTCTCACCGGTGGTCTGCTGGCGATGCAGCAGATCAGTTTCGAACCCACCGGCATGCTCGGTATCGGGTGGACGATCAATGCCCTGTTGATGACCATCGTCGGCGGCATCGGAACGATCCTGGGTCCGGTGGTCGGGGCAGTGGCGGTTTACTACCTGCTGACCAAGCAGTTGGAGGAATACCAGACTCTGAGTGTGGTGATCGAGGGATTGTTGCTCATCGTCATCGTTCGGTTCGCGCCGCGCGGGCTGTGGCCGCTGCTTCTGGCGGGTGTCGGAAGGTTGACCCGAACGCGCCGGACTCCTGCGGATGCGCTGAGCCGGCCGGATGCGTCACCATTGATCAGCAGTCCCGACGCACCGACGCCGGCGCGACCAGTTCTGGAGGACAACCATGAACGACAGGTATGACGTCGCCATCGTCGGTTACGGAGCGGTGGGGCAACTCCTGGCGACCCTGCTCGGGCAACGGGGCTACCGAGTCGTCGTGGTGGAACGGTACGGCGACATCTATCCCATGCCGCGAGCCGTGCATTTCGACCACGAGGTTGCTCGGATTCTGCAGTCGGTGGGCATTCGAGCCGACAGCAATCCCATCATCGAGCCATACGACAATTGGTACGAATGGAAGAATGCCGACCGGGAAACCCTGCTCAAGGTCGATTGGCGCGGCGTCGGGCCGTCCTGGTGGCATACGTCGAACTTCTTCGCGCAGCCGGACCTGGAACGGGAGTTGGACGCCAGGGCGCGCGCCCAGTCGGGCGTCACGGTCCGGCGGTTGCTCACCGCAGTCGGCGTCGAGCAGAACGACGGCGGGGTCACCCTGACGGTGCGGGCCAGTAGCCGAAGCGGAACCAACGGCTCCGGAAGTACCGACGGTATGGACGGTTCGGACGGCACCGGGCCGACCGAAGAGATCTCAGCCCGGTACCTGGTCGGTTGCGACGGCGCGAACAGCACAATTCGCGGACTGCTCGACATTCCCGTCAACGACCTCGGTTTCTTCTTCGACTGGCTAATTCTGGACATGATTCCGAATGAGCCGATGACCTTCGATCCGCCCGCCTGGCAACTGTGCGACCCGGCTCGCCCGACGACCATCGTGCCCGGTGGTCCCGGTCGGCGGCGGTGGGAATTCATGGCGCTGCCCGGCGAGGACATTCACGAACTGAACAGGGCGGAGACGGCTTGGAGGCTGTTGGAACCGTGGGGTGTGACGGCGCAGAATGCAGTTCTCGAGCGGCACACCGTGTATCGCTTCCAGGCGCATTGGGCTCAGGCCTGGCGTCGCGGGCGCGTGCTCATCGCCGGCGACGCCGCACATCTGATGCCGCCGTTCGCCGGCCAGGGTATGTGCGCCGGCCTCCGGGATGTTTTCAATCTGGAATGGAAACTAGACCTGCTGCTGCGCGGGGTGGCGGGCGAGCAGCTGCTCCACTCCTACGGGCCCGAGCGCGCTCCGCATGTCCGCCACTTCATCGACGTCTCCATCGGTCTCGGCCAGGTCATCTGCGTTCCGGGAAAGCTCGAAGCGGCCGAGCGGGATCGAGCGATGATGGCGGCCATCGCGAACCCGGAACTCGCGCAGCCGGCCCCTCCGGCTCCAAGATTGGGCGAGGGTATCTTCGCGACGGATAACCCGCACGCCGGCACGCTTTCCATTCAATCGGAAGTCCGGTACGGCGGGCGGTCCGGGCTTTTCGATGACGTCGTCGGGCGTGGTTGGTTCGTGCTGACGACCGCGCCCGAACCCTCGATCGCACGCTCGGCTCAGGAGGCGCTGGATCGTCTTGATGCCGCCGTTCTCCGAGTGGGCCCCGCGGGCGGTGCTGCGGACGTCGTCGATCTCGACGGGCGCTATGGCCGGTGGTTCGATGAACTCGGTGCCGACACGGTGATCGTCCGGCCCGACTTCTACATCTACGCCGCAGTCGACTCCACTGAGCTGAGTGCTGCGCTGGACGAGCTAGATTCTCAATTGCCGTCCTCGGCTGGCGTTGCTCGAGGCAGCGCTGATCAGGGTTGATCAGCGTCATCACGGACAGGAAGCAGTAAAGTGGACAAGACCTTCAGCTCGGCAGCCGAGGTGGTCGCAGACATCGCGTCGGGTTCGTCGCTCGCGGTCGGTGGCTTCGGGCTCTGCGGGATTCCACACGTATTGATCGAGGCCGTGTTCGACGCCGGTGTCGAACGGTTGGAGACCGTCTCGAACAACTGCGGAACCGATGATGCCGGACTCGGAATCCTGTTGGCCGCTCGGCGCATCCGCCGAACCGTCAGTTCCTATGTCGGCGAGAACAAGGAGTTCGCGAGGCAATACCTGACCGGTGAACTCGAGCTGGAACTCAACCCGCAGGGCACTCTCGCGGAGCGCCTGCGCGCCGGGGGGTGCGGGATTCCCGCCTTCTACACACCGGCCGGTGTCGGAACACTGGTCGCCGACGGCGGTCTGCCGTGGCGCTATCGCCCGGACGGCACGGTGGCGGTGGCTTCGCCACCGAAGGAGACTCGCCAATTCAGCGGCACCGACTATGTGCTCGAGGAAGGCATCGTGACCGATTTCGCGTTGGTGCGGGCCGCCGTCGGCGACCGGCACGGGAATTTGATGTACGACGCCTCAGCGCGAAATTTCAATCCGTTGTGTGCGATGGCGGGCCGCATCACGATCGCGGAGGTGGAACAGTTGGTGGAGCCGGGCGAGATCCCTCCCCGGGATGTCCACACACCAGGAATCTTCGTGCAGCGAGTAATCGAGGTGGGAACCGTCGGCAAACGAATCGAGCGCAGAACCGTTCACAGTCCCCGGAAATCATCATGACCCTCACCCGCAACGAGTTGGCGGCCCGGGTCGCCCGGGAATTGACCGATGGCCAGTACGTCAATCTGGGTATCGGGCTACCCACTCTCATTCCCAGCTACGTCGGGTCAGGAATTCATCTGATCATGCAGAGTGAGAACGGAATCCTCGGTGTCGGGCCCTATCCGGACGAAGACCAGGTCGACGGCGACCTCATCAATGCCGGAAAGGAGACCGTCACCGTGTTGCCGGGTGGCTCCTTCTTCGACTCGGCGACGTCGTTCGGAATGATTCGCGGTGGACATATCGACGTCGCCGTCTTGGGGGGGATGCAGGTGGCCGCCAACGGCGACCTGGCCAATTGGACGGTGCCGGGAAAGATGATCAAAGGCATGGGTGGCGCCATGGACCTGGTTCACGGCGCCCGCAGGGTTCTGGTCATGATGGAACACACCGCCAAAGATGGCACGCCGAAGATCGTGCGCCGATGCACGCTGCCGCTGACCGGAGCCGGCTGTGTCCACCGGATCATCACTGATCTTGCGGTGCTGGACGTCACGCCTGACGGTCTGGTCCTGAAAGAGACCGCGCCGGGCGTCGGCGCGGAGGATGTCCGGCGGGCCACCGCTGCGGATGTTGACTTCGACAGCTACCGCAGATCCGCCACTGCAGACGAGCAATAGCAGAGCCGCCCCGGTCCGGCTTTCGAACGATTCCTGAACGGGCCGAACCGGTTCGAACCGACCGACCGGCCCGGATCCGGGGCCCGGCCGGGGTCGCGGTTCGTGCTCACCCGCGGAGCGTCAGGTTGGAGCCTGCGCCCCGTCCGTCGCTCACTGCGTCAGGGCGGCGTCGGCGCCAGGGCTCGAAGCTGTCGGGAGCAGTGCGCCCGGAAGGGCGTTGGAGGTGTTGTGTTCGGCGATCAGGCTGAGCGCCAGGTCGCGGTCCCGGTTGTCGATGGCATCGACGATCGCGGCGTGCAAGGCCTGTCGTTCGGCGATGTAGGTGCGGAGCGGCTGCTGGCTGCCGGGCAGTACGTCCAGGGTGTGCGACTCGATCTGGTCCAGCAGGCTCAGGTACAGCGAGCGCAGCACGGGATGTGGACTGATCGCTGCGATCCGTGCGTGCAGCTGCCAGTTCGCGTGCACGAACGCCGTCGGGTCGTATCCCGCTACGGCTGCGGCCATATCGGCCACGATTTCCCGCATGCCGGCGATGTCGGCGGGTGAAGCGTGCCAGAGCGCGTCGTCGATCAACAAGGGATCCAGCGCATCTCGTAGTCGGATCGCCTCGGCGACCGAGTTGTCGCTCGCGTCGAGTGCGAGAACCGAATTGCCGAGTCGCACCATTGCCGATTGGGTGGCGACGAACAGGCCGCCGCCAGGTCCCGGGCGAACTGAGATGACGCCTCGCGATTGCGCGATCCGCACGGCTTCGTTGAATGTGCCCACCGACACGGCCCAGCGTGCGCGCAGGTCGTCTTTCGAACCGAGCCGGTCACCAGGTGCCGCAGCCTCGGCGATTGCCATGAGGTGGTCGGCGATGCTCTCGGCGCGCGAGATACGAGCGGCCGGACGCTCCACCGGTGACGGCCCGCGCCGGCCGCCGCCATGTGGCGGAACGGCAGCGGGTTCCGTTGATGTGGGTCCGGTGGGTCTCCGATTGTGTTGACTGACCACCGAACATCCTCTCGTCGTGGTATTCATTATAAACAATATGCCTATCCGGCGCAGTTGCCAAACGACAGCATCGAGCTTGGTCGTGCGAACCGCAATGACGATGCTGATCGGCCGCAGGAGTTTGCCAGCGAGGTTGAATTCCAGCGTCACCAGGCGGGCCGTCACGACGTTTTCGACCCGAAGTCGTGACTATGAGATGGGCCCCATTACGGAGAGTGAAGACGGAGTTCGACCATGCGAGCCCAAGTCGACCCGATCGGGAGAGCTTCCTGCTGGTATGCATACAGTAGCGGCACTGTTGGCGAGCACGTGGCGACATGCTGGGTCGCAATTCGCGGTTTTTGCAAGGCCAATAGTGGAGGTAGACATGGCGACCAGCCATGCGACGCAAGAACCGGCACGATCTTTCGAGGACGACGACGTTGTGCTTCTACTCGGTGCGGTCGCCAATGGCGATCAGGTCGCGTTCGACCGGTTGTACACACATTTCCGATCTCGTGTGTTTGGTTTGGCCGCAAGGATTCTGATCGACCGCGACCAGGCGCAGGAGGTGACCCAGGAGGTGTTTCTGCAACTCTGGCAGCAGGCGGCCCGATTCGACCCGTCTCGCGGGTCGGCTATTTCCTGGGTACTGCGGATCACTCATGCCAGGGCGGTCGACCGAATTCGCAACAGCCATTCCAGCAGTGTCCGGGATACCCGGTACGCCGCCGCCGGGCACGTGGCAGATACGGACACGGTCGTCGAGCAGGCGTTGCTACGGGAGGAGCAGCTGGTGCTGCGTTCGGCGTTGGTTCTGCTGTCCCCCGTGCAACGTGAGTCGATTCAGTTGGCGTACTACTCCGGGTTGACCACGTTGGAGATATCCGAGCGACTCGGCGTCCGGCGGGCAACCGTGAAGACCCGGATCCGGGACGGGCTCATCAGGCTGGGAGCTGAACTGAGATCGCCCAGCGAAGCTACTCCAGCACGCACCGGCTCTTCGGCGGCAGCCTCCGGACGGCGGCAGAACCAGGTCCCGGTCAGAGCGGGGGCGATGAGCTGACTAAGCTCTGCTCGCTCGGTCCAGGGCCGGCGGGATCCCCCGCTGGCCTGTGTCAACGAAGGGTTCACCAATGATCATCCTGGGGCTCATCCTGCTGGTAGTCGGCTTCATCGCCAAGATCTCCATCCTGTGGACGATCGGCATCATCCTGCTCGTCATCGGAGCGATCCTGGCTGTGTTGGGAGCAACCGGCCGCGCCATCGGCGGGCGCAAGCACTGGTTCTAAACCGCGCCTGCTCCATCGACAGCGGATCGATGCGGACGCCCCCCGAAAGGGCGCGTCCGCAACGGGCCGCGGCTGCCGCGCCGGCCCCATCCTCTTGCTGCCCGAGGCTGAGCGCGCGCGGCGGCCGACCCATTGGTAGCGGGACCACATGTCGACCAATTGGTCGATGAGTTGGCGCCTGGTGCAACTCCCCAGAGAGTGGTGGCGTCCGGATCGGGTACTGCGATTGTCGACCACCATTGAGAATTCCATTTTGTTCTGAACAAGACGTTCTGCTCTTATGGCACGCCAGCGCGCATGTTACGGTCGGCCTTCGCTAGTTCGCGCCAATCGAGGAGACTCCATGACGCCGCTGCCGCGCCGGCTCAGTACCGGAAAGGTCTTGATTTCGCTGGCTTCGACGTGGACCGCGGTGGGGTGCTTCGTCTTCGATTGGAATGAAACGCATATCTACAACCCATCGTGGCCACCGCACGCGAAGTTCCACAACGCGCAGACGATGAGTTTGGGTGTCGGGCTCGCCGGGGCGACGCTGCAGCAGCTGTGGCGTCGGCACGACGACCTCGCCGATGCTCGCCGGGCAGTTGATGCGGCCGCCCTGACCGGTACCTTGTATTGGCTCACGCAGATCTCGGCGCTGGCCTACCCGGGCGCAAAGGCGGTCGACCCTCCGGACACCGGTAAGTTCCCGCAGGGCAGAGCCGCGTTCCCAGCCCTGGCGCTCGTCGCACTCGGTCTTGTTCTCGAGCGGCGCCCCCTGAGCCAGGGATAGCCGAATCGGCGACGTGAAAAATTGTCGACCGGAGTGGTGAAACGCATTGATGAGCAAGCCTTGGACGATAACCCGAAACCGCGAATTACCTTCTTATGGGTTGCAGGGCAGTGTTGGTGAGGGTGGGGAATCTACAGGCCGCTGATGCGGTCGTCACGTTCGACGACTCCCTGCCGACCATAGGCGTCGGTGGTGACTGCGGTGCTGCGAGAACGGCGGGTACGCGGCAAGAAAATCAGCAGCGACAGCAGGATGACCAGGACTCCGCCGCCCATCAGTATGAAGCCAATGGTCGTCAGATCGAAGTGGTTCACATTGGCTTTGACGCCGAATGCCAGCACTGCTCCGGCGATGATAAGGAAAACACCAAGACCAATACCCATGTTGCACCTCCGGAGGTCGTGATGCGGGATTCCCGCACAGAGTGCCAATAGTAATCATCTCCCGGCAGGAGCGAGGGTGTTGGCGGCATAATCACTCTTCAGATCATCCGGACCACCCGTCGGGTCTTTCTTGAATACCCAACGGGTTCGGTCGTGCCGGTGTCTACAGTCAGGGCGCTGCAGCCACCAGCGGCAGTCCAGCCGGGCCGGAAGCGCAGAACCACCGAATGCGCCCTCAGAGCGACGGCAGCGTGGCGTCATTGCAACGCTGGTGGTCACGCAGTCGGTGCGCGACCACCAGCGTTGCAATGACCGCGGCTTCTAGAACCAGTGCTTGCGTCCGCCGACGGCCCGACCGGTGGCTCCGAGCAGCAGCAAGATGGCGCCGATCACCAGCACGATGATGCCGATGGTCCAAAGAATCGCGATCTTGGCGATGAAGCCGACGATCAGCAGGATGATTCCGAGGATGATCATTGGTGTCCTTCCTGACGAGGCAGGCCAGCAGTTGATCTGCTGATCCGGCACTACAATCGCCGCATTCTAAGCGTCAGC
>JAABUZ0100001560.1_pt1 | contig 42857 bp, 47 predicted proteins | sample 5562091 | NCBI WGS metagenome assembly JAABUZ01 (sample SAMN12813069, study PRJNA571459) | rock metagenome | isolation source: Antarctica rocks | place: Antarctica: Victoria Land, Linnaeus Terrace sud | collected 2015-12-21
TATTGATGGTAAGAAGCATCATTTCGTTACTGCAATTCTACCATGAGGGGTAATTCCAAATAACGTATAACGCGGCTTCTATATAATTTTGATAGGGCCGTCCTTTTTTGATTTCCTTTTTCTCGATCCCAAATTGTTCGCACACACGCCTGGTGGCGTGCGAGATGAAGACGCTGCCGTTGTCGCTGACGAGGATCTCTGGAACCCCATGCTTGCGGATCGCGGCATAGAACACGGCAAAAAACGCTTCATTGTCCTGGCGCAGCGAGATGGCTGAGGCTAAGATCGTCCACGAAAAGTTTTCGAGGATCGAAATGCAGTACACCATCTCCACGCCTTCCAACGTATGCATATCCAAGTAGCGTTTATCCACGCTCCATAGCTCGTGTCTCCGCGAGGCGCGGAACGGCATCTCGGCCTTTGGTCGGGGTCGGCGTGGTACCTGGAGATGATAGAGGTCACGATTAAGCGCCAGCAGACGTCCACAGGTCGCGCGCGAGAGTTTAACCCCCATCTGTTCGAGGGCAGCACTCACGCGATACGCTCCAATCAGAGGATTCTGGGCTAGCTTTTTGACCTCTTGCACTGCTTTGAGATCCACTTTGCGGACGCTTGTGCGATTCGATGGAGAGATTGATGAAGGCTTTGTCTGGGCAGGTTAGGTTGTGGGGCTAATCCATGACGTGCCAACGTCACAAGGGCTAATAAAACGAATGGTGACGGAGGCAAAAGAGATTATACAGGGCGTGCAGAATATTTTTTAGTTTTCCCAGACCTTCTAGCAGGACGTATCGAATGGCGCACAGGAATAAAACAGAGACAAAGACTGTCATGTCGCGAGCATTTGCTTCTGCGACGTCCGATAAGCTTTGCTCGTTTGTTCTACAAACTAGCTCAGATTCCTCCTGAGCTGTCGAAGGTCACGCGCGAGTGTGATAGTTCGGTGATAGCCATCCAGTGCATGTGCATTGCGCTGCTGATGATAGGACACCAACGCTTCCTGCTCAGACAAGTCCTGGTGAAACCAACTAATCAGAGACTCAGCTAAGAACGTCGCGTGGACGCTCGCCATGTCCATTCCCAAACCACTCCACGGGTCTTGATGCAACCCGGCATCGCCCACTAGTGCCCATCCTGGTCCAAAAGGGATACGTATGTAGTTAGGATGGGGTCCACAACCCAGCACTGGGCCTTCGGAGACCGCTGCTGCCAGCCGCTTAGCTATGCTCGTGTGCTGGGCAAGACGCTCATGAAAGCGCGGCTCTGGTGCCACCCGTATCCATGCAAAATCCGCCAGATTGATGGAGAGGGCAATGCAGGTCATTCCTGCATCGCTGGGAAAGATGTAGGCTAATTCGTCTCCCCGCTGCGAGAACTCTGCCCCGTCTGGCTTCATTCCGGCAAGTCCAGTAAAGTCTCGCGTGTACTGGTAATATAAGGCTCTGGTAGCAGGGGATGCCTCTTCGGAAGAGGCTGCAACACCATGAGCAACGAAGGAGTGGCGGCCATCTGCTCCAATGACGATGCGGGCATGAATCTCTCGCGGTCCATTGGGTGTCACCAAGCGTACTCCCACCACTCGATTCCCTTCCCACAGTAGATCGATGGGGGAGATGCGCTCTTCCACATCGACGGAGGGAGAGCTTGTTGCCCGATGGAGAAGGAGAGCGTCCAACGGTTCTCGCCGCACGGAGAGACAGTAGCCAAGCGTACCTGGCTCTTGGGGTGGTCCCACGATCGGCAGGTCTGTCTCTTCGCTGTAGTAGTAGCAATGCTGTAGGGGTGGAGCGTCCAGAGCCAGGATGCGGTCAAGAAGCTTGAGGCGCGAAAGTACCGTCAGCAACCCGGCACCGCGAAAAAAGTGGGTGGAGAGCGTTGAACTTGGAAAGCTCGCCCTATCGACGAGCAACACGTGATAGCCTGCGTCCCCAAGCAAAGCGGTAACAGTTGCCCCTGCAACTCGAGCCCCGATGACAATAACATCATATGCCTGATCAAGCATGAACTGTTCCCTTCCTTTCCTTCTTAATCATCCCTCACGCCTCCTCAAAATGAATAAGCGTTCTTCTCTCACCATAGTATATCGCTGTTGAGTAATAATTAAAAGTAAGCGATTTGACCGCACACAGCTTTTCAGAGGTTATCCTTCATCATAGTTTTTCCTTCTTTCCTGGTGCTGAAGATAGCTCTTACCCTTGCCTCGAGTGTATGAGTCCAAATAACCACCGTGACGAAACATACTGAGAGCAGGTATTTATCCTAGAACTCGTGCTCCATTCTTCCCATTGGTCTGCTCTTGCATTGTAGTATGGAGTGCTGTACGTACCAGCACCGGGTCATACTCGGGAGCTAGCACGGCAAGCGTACCCAGCACTATTGATGAGTAATGACGGGCGAGACGTTCAGCTGCAGCAGCAGGGTCTCGCGCAAGACAGGCATCCAGAATCGACTGGTGTTCACGCATCCCTTGCTCAAAGGCATAGGGAATCTTCGTACTATAGAAGCGTCGATAGCGCTCGGCATGATCGGACAACTGGGCCGCCATTTTCACAATACGGGGACCAGCATGAGCGATCAGACCGAGGTGAAAGGACCGATGGAGAACTTCCCAGCACTCATAGGCTTCGGGAGTACTCAGTTCAACCATCTGGGTAAGAAACCCTTCGAGTCTGTCTAGCTCAACAGTTTGGAGGCAAGGAACGGACAAACGAATAGCCAGTGCTTCCAGACTGATACGCATCGCATACACTTGCTCAAGGTCGGGAAAGGAGAAACCTGCCACACGGACACGGTGGTTCGGTTCGGCCTCCACTAGTCCCTCGCGCTGCAGCATGCGCAGGGCCTCGCGCAAGGGCGTCCGACCGACTCCAAACCGCTGTTCGAGTTCTCTTTGTGAGAGGTGATTTCCACTGGGTAGTTCGTTGCGTAAGATCGCTCTCCTCAACTGGAGATACGCAGCCTCGGTACTATCCCTTCCACTGACGGTATTCTCATACATATCGAGTTGCTCCAGGGAAGAGAGAGATGAAGCCTGGATAGTGTGCTGTCTCGCCATGATGTTCCTCCTCTTCTTAAACTATATACAATCATGCTTGCTCTGTCAAGAATATTATATCCAATTCTCTTCTGCTTCTCCTGCTTATGAGGAATATTCCTATGATTACAAGGGAAGTCCATCGTCTAGTATTAAAGAAGAAAAATCAACGAAAGGAAAAATGGATATAATTTTCTTGACAAATTGAAATAAGTTGGATATACTTTTGAAAAATGGAACTATTGAGTCACCGGATAGTGATGTATGGGGATATTCAAATCAGGAGAGAAACAGCTTCTCTTGTGCACTCCCCATCTTCTGCGTACTCTTTTCAACTTATACATTGGATATAGCTGTTCTCATTTGCGTCTCTCCCAGCATAATGAGCCTGATGGTAGCTATGCGAGGGGAGCGTCCGGTGTATTCAGGTGACCAATGCTGTATGGAGCAATCGCACAGCATTGGAAAGAAGGAGCGTTCCCTATGATGCTCGTGAATTACTAGACTCGGAGCTCGGATGCTGCATGGCATGCAGGTATCGCCCATGAAGGGACAGTGGTTGATGTGACTTCGTGTGGGTTGCTTTGTACAGACGAGGTACCTGGGCAAGGAGACCTGTCCGTGCGTGGGTTGCTCGAACAGGGGCCATCGTCTGTAGTGGAGGTCTTTGCCTGGGCACAGCAGCAGTTCGATACCAGGAGTGATCTCTTCCCCGTTGACATACTGGAACTTGGCCCACCTGTCCCAGACCCGGACAAAATTATTTGTCTGGGCGTGAACTATCGTGAACATGCGGCTGAAGCCCAACAGGAACTGCCCGCTGTTCCCATGTTCTTCGCCAAGTTCCGCAATAGTTTAATCGGTCCGACCAGTCCCATTCTTTTACCTCGTGTGAGCACGCAGATCGACTATGAAGGGGAGTTAGCCGTCATCATTGGTCGGCGCTGCAAAGGGGTGTCTGAGCAGGAAGCACTCCAGTATGTAGCTGGCTACACCATCATGAACGACGTGAGCGCTCGTGACGTGCAAATGCAAACGAGTCAGTGAGTCAGTGGACGGCTGGCAAAGCACTGGATACCTTCGCGCCGATGGGACCAGGGATCATCCTGGCATCTGCTATTCCCGATCCTCAAACGCTTACGCTCATTACCAGGGTGAATGGGCAGATGGTGCAGCATGCCAGTACCGCCAACATGATCTTCTCGGTGGCAACCGCAATTGCGTTCCTCAGTTCTCTCATGACACTGGAGCCTGGGGACATCATTGCGACGGGGACGCCATCCGGCGTGGGGTTCAAACGTACTCCCCCTCTCTTTTTACAGGATGGGGATGTCGTTGAAGTCGAAATCGAACGCATTGGCCGGATTCGCAACCCGGTGATGCGCACTCAGTAGTGAGCATGAGCACGTGTCCTATGAGCATATTTTTCAAGAAGAAGGAGACGAGTCTCGTCACAGAGATGCGTCTCATCCAAGCACCATCAAAGGAGGAGATGTATGTCAGAAGTATCTGAGGGCAATACCATCATTCGGCCTACTATGCACCATGTCAATCTGAAAACCAAGCGCCTCCAGGAAATGATTGACTGGTACACCACCGTGGTGGGCATGACGCCCACGTACCAGTTTCCAGGCGGGACCTGGCTAACCAACGACGCAGCCAACCACCGTCTCGCACTTCTCACCTCACCGCAGTTGAGCGAGGATCCCGACAAGCTCATACACACCGGCATTCATCATAGTGCCTTCGAGTACGCCACGATTGATGACCTACTGGATACCTACACACGTCTGAAGAATCTGAGCATCGAGCCGCATGCCTGTCTGGATCACGGCATGACCACCTCGTTCTATTACGTAGATCCCGACGGCAACAGCGTGGAACTGCAGGTCGACAACTTTGGGAACTGGGAGGAGTCGCGCGAGTGGATGCGCACCTCACCACAGTTCGCTGCCGACCCTATTGGCATGCCTGTTGATCCCGCTCAAATGGTTGTAGCACGCAAGGCCGGTGCCTCATTTGCAGAACTTCACCGGCGTGCCTATGCCGGTGAGTTTAAACCCGTCGGCCCCTTGGACCTGCGCGTGCCCCTTGGAGATCCGCGTGCTCCATTGTAGCACTGACCGAGCTTAGGGGAGTTGAGCGAAGAGTGCATCTCTCCTGAGCTTATCGAACAACAATTCACAGGCCGCTAGAGAAGCTTCCTTCTTCGGCAGCGAAAGAGACAAGGAGTACAACGATGCGAGACGAAATGTTCGATGTTGTAATTGTTGGCTATGGGCCGGTGGGACAGATGGCAGCAATCCTCCTGGGGCAGAAGGGGTATCGTGTCAGTATCTTCGAGCGCTGGCCGCAGATCTATGCCCTGCCACGAGCAGTGCATTATGACGACGAGATTGCACGTATCTTCCAGTCAGCAGGCGTGACCGATCAGGTTCTGAAGGTCACCGAGTCGGTGCCGGACTTCTATGAGTGGCGCAACAAGGCTGGTGAGGCCCTGCTCCGCCTCGACTGGTCAGGACGGGGGCTCTCAGGCTGGCCGGTCGCGAACTTCTTCGCCCAGCCGCAACTCCAGGTGGTGCTCGACAAGAGGGTGAAGTCACTGCCGACGGTCGAGGTGAACCAGGGCTGGGATGTCCAGCGGCTCGCGGACCACAACGACCACGTTGAACTGACGGCAGAGCAGGGACATGCCTGACAAGCGGGCGAGTGGGTACCCGAGGAGGCGATAAGAACCGTTCGGGCGCACTACCTCATTGGTGCCGATGGTGCGAACAGTGCCGTGCGTCAACATATGGGCACGTCGGTCACCGCTCTGGGATTTGCCTTCGACTGGCTCATTCTGGATATCATTCCACATGAGCAGCGACTCTGGCGGCCGATGAACTGGCAGTTGTGTGACCCAGTGCGCCCGACCACGATCGTGTCCGGTGGCCCCGGTCGACGGCGCTGGGAGTTCATGCGACTCCCCGGGGAGAGCATCGAGGAACTCAACACCGCTGAAACCGCCTGGCAGTTACTTGAGCCATGGGGGATGACCCCGGACAATGCCACGCTTGAGCGACATGTTGTGTACCATTTCCAGGCTCGCTGGGCAGACTCATGGCGGCAGGGACGGCTACTGCTTGCCGCCGTTCGCCGGTCAGGGAATGTGCTCAGGGTTGCGAGACGCTATGAATCTAGCTTGGAAGCTGGATCTCGTTCTCGCCGGAAAGGCGTCCGATGCAATCTTGGACACGTACGAGTCCGAGCGGCTCTTCAACGTCCGTCATTTCATCGACTTCTCCGTTGAACTGGGCAGCATTATCTGCATCGCCGACCCACAAGCGGCCGCCGAGCGAGACAAACGCATGATCAGCTCGACGGCGGACCAGACGGCTCCCCCGCCGATTCCGAATCCGCCCCACAATCTCGGGCCAGGCATCTTGTGCACGGACGACCCACGCTCCGGTGTTCTATTCATCCAGGGGCGCGTCACGTACGGGGCCAAAAGTGGGCTCTTCGACGATGTGGTTGGACAAGGCTTCTCTCTTCTTGCGCGGGGAGATCTGGCGCGAGTGCTCAAAGAAGGCCAAAGGGAGTTTTTTGCTTCTATCGGCGGCCATGTCCTGCGCCTCGCCAAGAACGGGACGGTGGACGGTGACGCCTTCGTCGACCTTGAGGGGCACTAGCATACGACTGTGAGAGCTACATCAACATGTGGCTCATGATCCAGAAAGTATATTTAGTAGCTTAATGAATGAAGTCTCAGCAAGCGAAAATAGTCATATTGGCCGACGTCATTGACCAGTGACGTAAACCATCGCTGGCGAGGTACCCTGGAATGGGCTGCTTCTCCTTCGAGACAGCATGGCGAACACTGCAAGGGTATGAGATCATGAACATGATACGGAAGGGGCAAGTGCAAGGAGTCGACAAAGGAGCTGCGGTCAGGCAAATGGCATGGGTCGCCAAGGTATTTGGAGTGGCAGGGTAAATACAACGAGAAAGCCACTCCATGCTCATCCTGTTATCTTCATCATTCTTGCAACACAACCCTATTGTTGGCGCGAGTTGATTAGGAATGTTTTGCCAGGAATTGTCCCACTTCTACAAGAGCTGCCATAGCACGACAGGTAATTTCAACAGACTCGTAGTAGGGAATGCTCTCTTCTTGCAAAATGTGCAATGCGGGTATATCATGACGTGCGTAGACAGTTTGCATGAGAACAGGTTTCTTATACTTTCGTACAAGCTCACCTAACTTATGTGCTGCCGCCTCTTCCCGCGGTCCAAAGTCTTCAGAGAGCAACCAGCGATAGCCGCCAAAGAGTCCGGTAACGATGACTCCATCTACGTCATCGTCTTTGAGACATATCTCGGTCAAATGTGCGAATGATAGTGGGTCCTCATCAGCGGCACCTGCGACGTCGATAGGGTTTGTTGCAGTTGCGCGCGCTGGCATAAGCTCTCGCAGTGCTTGCTGTGTCTCCGATTTGAGAATAGGCACCTCTAATCCCGCGCGAATGACCGCATCACCTGTGGCAACAACGCTACCACCACCATCACCTACAATAGCAATCCGCCCTCTTCCCTGTGGTGTGGGTGGCTGTAGTGTGAGTGCCTGTGCGACAGGAAACAGTTCGTCGGAGCGCACAACACGTATAACACCACTGCCAAGCAATCCTGTATCATGGTCGGGACGGACCTGTGCGATTGAGCCAGTGTGTGCAAGGGCAGCGCGTACACCAACTTCTGTCGCTCCACTTAACAAAATAACGGTAGGCTTATAGTTCCCTTGTTCTAGCATGTCGCATGTTACCTGGCGTAAGGTCTCTTCCTGTACAGCCTCAACGTATCCTGCGATCACTTTTGTCTCTGGGTCACGGGCGAGATAGTGCATACATTCAGGAAAGGTGACATCAGCTGCGTTGCCAAGGCTGATAAAGGTAGTAAAGCCAAGCCCGTCGAGGTGCGCCTGTGCATAAAAATACATACCGAGGTTGCCACTCTGTGATACGAGACCGATGGGGCCAGCAGGGAGCGGAAATACCATACCAAGTGTGTTAATGTGAGACCGTTTGATGTACAGCCCCATACAATTACTGCCGATAATGCGAATGCCATGTTCGTGGCAACGTGCAACCATTTCTTTTTCAAGGGTACGCCCTGCTTCCCCTGTTTCGCTAAAACCTGCCGTGATAATCACAATACCCTTAACGCCTAACGTAATGCAATCGTCAATACCTTGTTCAACATGAGCGAAGGAGGTTGCAATGATTGCAAGATCAACAGGTCCTGGCACGTCACGAAGACTAGGGTACGTTGCCCGTCCTAATATTTCCGGGACTGAAGGATTGATAAGATAGATTTCACCTGAAAAGCCATTCGCAATAAGTTGTTTTGCGGCAACATTTCCCCATTTATACGGGGCACGTGATGCACCCAATATAGCAATCGAAACTGGTTGAAATACTTCCTCTAATGTGTACTGTGGTTGACTCATTCGCTCTCCTCATTATCATCATCTTCAAACAATTGCTGAGAACCATTCTCTCGTTCCTTGCGTAGCAATTCCTCGACTCCTCGAATAAGTGTGTCGGCACTGGGAAGTGGACCGGTTCCTACAATTATGTCGGGATTTTCGTCGTCGTCATCGTCGTCATCGTCGTCACTGCTTTCTTCGATTTGCTCTTCTAACCTTCGGACATAGGCACTCGCCTCTGCATCGCGTGCCACCAGGGTAGAGATTTGCTCCTCAAAGCGTACCGCATCAGATTGAATATCACTCAAGTCCAGACCAAAGGAAAGGAAGGTATTTACATAGGTGAGAAGTGCTGCTGTCACCTTGATGTTTGGTGTTGCCGCAAGATAATGCGGTGCGGCTGCCCACAAACTTGAAGATGGAATATGGACTTGATGGCAAACCTCTTGCAAGATACCAATCATACCTGTTGGTCCTTCATAGCGTGAGTTACGAATATCCATCTCGCGTAGACGTTCCATCACATCGGTGGTTGTAGAGGTGCCCGACATTGGGACCGCAGCCGAGTGAGGAATCTCTGCTAGTAGCGCGCCTAAGAAGACAGCCTCGGATACTTTAAGACTCTTACATATTTCAAGGAAAGTTTTGCTAAATGTCTTCCATTTAAGTTGTGGCTCAACACCGAGAAAGAGAATAACGTCTCGGTTAAGCTCAGGTTCTGTATGTGCAAAAAACTGATTTGTGGGCCAAACGATGGTTCGCTGTACTCCATCAACCATCTTAACAGTTGGTCGTGTCTCAGTGAAAACAAAAAAATCTTCCGAGTCAATCTCTGCGAATTTTATCGGTTTCCACTTATCAATTAAAAACTTTATTGCTGTAGTTGCCGATTCGGCGGCGTCGTTCCAGCCTGCAAAGGCGACAAGTATAATAGGGTCGCGCAACTCCGGTTGCGAGTGGTATTGAATAAACGACATAGAACACCTCTTTGTTTGCCTCACGGTGTGTTTTCCAGATGCATGGTTTGTACTATTTTACCATGCCTGAAAAGAGGGGTTACTAGCTGAGCATGACCTATGAATACTTCGTCTTCTACGTCGAGAGGAGTTTTCTGACAACTTCTAGCTCTGTTATTTGATAGAGATGATGTGTAGACGTACCAGCATTCCAATGCACAGGCCACAGATAGAGCTGTCACTTTTAGCAATAAAGTAGTAGCCGTTGATGATGCTTACCGGGTGCTGGGTTGTCCTACCTGAAGTAGCTGTCCAGGAGGGCGGGTCGCTAGCTGGAAATGATTCTTCGGAAGCCTCTACCACGATATCGTCAGCATCGTTATTTGGCATGGTGTATGCCCCAATGTCCTGGGATGCTGTGTTTGTGGATGAGCTATATTCATGACTGTTGAAGGCAATGGAACCTTCTATCCAGTGACCGCCTAAAAGAATTTCGACCTCTTGACCTGCGGTGAGGTCAGGAGTATATGGACTCCCAATGGCATAGTTGCCAGGGTTGGTACTAGCGCATAATTTGCCTTCAAGCATGATTTTCCCTTTCTCTGCTTCCATGAAGAATTTTCGTTGTGTTCCCAGTGTGAGAAACGGAATCTCCTTCAGAGGGATTTCGCTTCTCACATCTGTTTCTTGTACTTACCTGGCTCCCACTTGAACCAATTTCGATAGCTTCCCCTCTCGCATACTCTCAGAAAGGGAAGGTTGAATTTTTGTTAACAGAGCAGCGGCAATTTCGAACACACCAAATCCAGCTAGCATTGCGGTGTTGGTTGTGTTCCGCTCCTGCTCATTGAGGAGCACGAACGGAGCCGCTGCAAGCATTGCTCCACTCATCATATCGAGTGTCAGGTGTCCTTTCATTGGTAAAACTTTTAGGAGACCGAGTTCGTAGCGCGTCATCACGCTGTAGCCGAGTACACCAAGTGCTGCGGCAGTCAGTAGATTAGTTACCTTACTATCACATCTCATGGCACGGGGAAGGATGAGTAAGGTTGGAGCAGTAACGTAATCAAGTATTCCGTGGACAAACGTTGTTATTGGTCGGTTCATATTTCCTCCTTGTGATGCATAATTTGGTTCATAAAATTTTACTGATCGCATAGTCTTCTCTGAAGTCACACTTCCTGAAAGCGTCCACTTTTTGTTCAGAGACTTCAATATCACTAGTGACACGCTATGGACTAGGAGAAGAGAGACAGATGTAAGAATGCTATTGGAGTTCAACCGTCTATTTTAATTCGAGCTTGCCCTAAAATCTACATAACTTCATCATTCTAACTCCAAACACATATACTTGCATCGTGTATTCTTATAGCCATTGGAATATATGCTATAATGTGCAAGGTAGAACACTCATTGACGAGAACAGTAAGAGCACTTATACTTGTTACATGGAAGCTAGAGACATCGCTATCATTCATCAAGATCATCATCTCCTTGTACTCAATAAGCCAGCAGGTGTTGTTATTCACCCAACATATAAAAATGCTGATGGTGGCACGCTATGGGATGCTTTACTCGTTTATCTTTCACAACAAGCGGTAGAAGATTGGCAACCGCCCGATCTTCCCGATGAGCCAGCGTGGGTTGGCGCTCCACTGCATATTCAACAGATGTTGAGGGAGAGGAGACGTGAAAAGCTATGGAAAGAAGATGGTCCACTGCAGCATCCATGTCTGTTGCATCGCCTTGATAAGAATACGTCGGGTGTTGTTGCGTTAGCACGTACAGAACGTTCACGTAGATATATTATTAAGCAATTTCACGATCATACAATTGAGAAGCGCTATCTCGCCGTTGTACAAAAAGGCGCACCGGAGTGGACACTTCCTCGTGTACCTTTTATCGTGACTCGCTACTCGCCTACAGGACACTATTCGCAAATAAATACTGTATTTGATCTTTCTAAACTCGGTGACGATACACTGGAGTTGAATGGGCCATTACAGCGCGATCCTGACGAAAGGCGACGATGCATTGTAGGTCCAGATGGCGTTGAATCTATAACAACATGCAAAGTTTTAGCGGCTGACAATGATTTTATACTCCTTGATGTGCGACCTATTACTGGTCGTACTCATCAAATACGCGCTCATCTCGCTGCATTAGGCTATGCTATCGTGGGCGATCAGATGTATGCATCACGTCCAGTCGACGATGCAAAGCCGGAGGCTGCACTCAAACGACAGTTTTTACATGCGTATAGTTTGCAACTTCATCGCTATCCTGATAATGAACGCTGCAATTTTGTTGCACCACTCGCAGATGACCTCGTTTCATGGTTACAACAGTATTTCCTTTCAGGTTTAGGAGCTTTTGATGCAGCAACAACAATACCCGTGTAATAGTGGTCCCCTTGCCAACCTGAGTGAGGAAGACAAGAAAAAACGCCTTGATGCCATGGTAAAAATTTGGCAGAGCGATACCGAGCGACGTTTTACTCGTGAGAGTTCACAAACGGTTTTGCAGGCTATGGGCCTGGACGAATATCGCTATGCTGTCTCACTACGCTTTCCAGAATGGGAACGCACTGCTGTCGTTGGACAGGTAATTGCCGTCCAACAAGGACAAAAATCAGCGGCACCAACATTATTTAGTGTGTGGCGGCGCGATCCTTTATTAAAAGGTATGCCCGATTGGAAAGAGCATCTTCCAAACGAGAACGTTTTTAATATCACAATACGTATCACGCCTGGGGGACTTGGCGAGGGAAGTAAATGGGCAGTAGTGATGCCAAAAGAGCTGATTCCACGTTACAAATCTGGCTGGCCGACACAGCAAGAATGGGTAGCATGGACGCGTTCATTTGATTGGCTCTCGATAGGTGTTGGATTCATACGGACGATGCTTGACACACCACAGTAGGAGGAAAAAAGTGCTGCAATTGCCATATTTCCCATTTAACGAGGACACATTCAAGCTAACTATGGGAGTGCAAGCACTTCTTGATGACAGTTTAATTGAGATAGATGGAGAGTCTTACCAGGATGAGCTAAAACTTAAACATACGCTCCTCTCCGATGAGTATGATCAGTATTTTCGGACACTACCCGGAACAGAACCCCTTCAATGGGACGTGCTAGCACTTCTTCTAACAAATATGGCTTATCGCTATCCGCAGCATTTTGCTCTAAATAATAGTGATGGCGATCACTGGACCTGGCATAATCGGCTCTTGAATGAGAAAACAACGTTTATATTTGGTGAACGAGACAGCCTTGCTTTGCCAGCACTAGACTGGCTAGGGCGACAAGTGCAGGAAGACCTTTTACTACTTGATGGCTCAGTGGCAAGTGGCATGTCACTTGTGGCTGGACACCTTTGTTTTCCCAATGCATGGTGTCTTGACGACAAAATTGGACAATCTTTTCTTGACATTCATCAGCCTGTGCCACTTTTCTCGCAATACCTGGGACGTCCCACTAGCCTCTTGCTAGAACGACTAAAGGTTGGGCGACCTGTATGGAGAGTAAACTGGTCTATTAAGGCAACTTCGCGGTTGAATTTGATGCCACGTTTCTTTTATGAGGAAGAGCAAGCATACCAAGATTTTACATTAGAGAACATAGGCGAACGATGTTTCTTGCGTTTAGAACGGCAGACGCTCTCCCGTTTACCATACACAAATGCTATTCTCTTCACAATCCGTACCTATCAAGCTCCCATCGTAACAGTGGTAAACAATGCAAATTATGCGAGACGAATTGCTGCTACTGTGCGAACTATGCCGGAAGAAGTTCTTTCCTACAAAGGCATTAGGCCGTTCAGAAATATATTACTGGACTACCTCACGTCAGCTTCACACCTAAATGGTATGTAACTAAGTGCTACGTGGGAATGATACAATGTAAATAGTTTTAGCTACGAACGATGAGAGTGAGTTTTTTTATGCGTATTTCACTTTTCATTACGTGTTTTAATGACACGCTCTTTCCTCATGTAGGACGTGCGACAGTACAGTTGCTAGAGCGACTAGGGCACACTGTTGAATTTCAGCTCGATCAGACATGTTGTGGACAGATGCACTATAACACGGGTTATCAGGAAGAGGCACTTCCTTTAGTACGACATTTTGTGGATGTTTTTGAAAACGCCGAGGTCGTCGTTGCACCTTCGGCCTCCTGCGTTGGTATGGTGCGAGAACTTTATGTACGGGCCGCAGAAAGTTCCCAGGACCCCGAACTGCTCAGGCGTGTGAAGGCACTTGTCCCCCGCGTCTTTGAATTGACTGAATTTCTTGTCTATCAGCTTGGTGTGGAGAATGTCGGAGCATATTACCCGCATCGCGTCACCTATCATCCAACATGCCATTCTTTACGTGTGCTACACGTCGGCGATGCGCCATTACGTTTGTTGAAAGCAGTACGCGGCATTGACCTTGTAGAGCTTCCCTCCGCGCGCGAGTGTTGTGGCTTTGGAGGTACCTTTGCTATTAAGAATGCCGATACCTCGCTTGCTATGCTGAGTGACAAATTGCGTTGTGTGTTGGATACACACGCCGAGGTCTGTGCATCTGCTGATACTTCTTGCCTGATGCATATTGGTGGTGCTCTCTCCCGACAACGTGCAGGTGTACGCACAGTACATATCGCGGAAATACTAGCCTCGACAGAGTCAGTTGCGCTGCAAGTAGTATAGAAGGAATATATTGCAATGAGTACGGAACTTCGACGAAGAAGGCCACTTCCCTTGTTTCAGACAACGGCAAAAATTGCTCTGGCCGATACACAGTTACGCCGTAACCTGGGGAAAGCAACGCAGACCATTCGTGATAAACGGGCGAGTGTTGTTGGAGAAATGCCTGATTGGGAGGAATTGCGGGAGGCCGGACGTGCAATCAAAGAACGAACGTTACGTCACCTTGATACCTACCTTCTACAACTTGAGACATCGGTACAACGCGCTGGTGGTCATGTCCACTGGGCACGCGATGCCCAAGAAGCGAATGCAATCATTACTGCAATTGCTGCAAAGCATAACGCACGCGAAGTCATCAAGGTGAAATCGCTGACGACTGATGAAATACAACTTAATGCGGCTTTGGCTAAAGCAGACATTACGGCGGTTGAGACCGATCTAGCTGAGCTCATTATTCAACTAGCTGGTGAACATTCATCGCATATTCTTGTCCCCGCTATTCATAAAAATCGTGCCGAGATACGTACCTTGTTTCAGCACACATTGGAAGGTGGAGAAAATCTCACTGATACTCCTTCCGAGTTAACAGGAGCTGCACGTGCGCATCTACGTCGTATCTTTTTACGTGCTCCTGTCGCTATTAGTGGCGCAAATTTCGCTGTTGCGGAAACCGGAACAATTGCTGTTGTGGAATCCGAAGGCAATGGGCGAATGTGTTTGACATTGCCTCCCGTTCTTATCTCCGTGATGGGGATTGAGAAGGTTATTCCAACATGGCAAGACCTTGAAGTCTTTCTGCAACTGTTACCCCGTTCCTCGACAGGCGAGCGCATGAATCCGTATACGTCGCTCTGGACTGGTGTAACTGAAGGCGATGGGCCACAAGAATTTCATCTTGTGCTACTCGATAATGGACGCACAAAAGTGCTCGCCGACCAGGTTGGACGCCAAACGCTCAATTGTATTCGCTGTAGTGCCTGTTTGAATATTTGCCCTGTCTACTCGCGGACAGGGGGACATGCTTATTCTTCTGTCTATCCTGGTCCCATCGGTGCAATTCTTACGCCACAGCTATTAGGGATAGAGCAGGCCAGTTCTCTCCCTTATGCCTCGACTCTATGTGGAGCATGTTATGAAGTTTGTCCCGTAAGAATTAACATTCCTCAAGTGCTCATTCATTTGCGCGGACAGGTTGTGCGGCAAAAAAAGCGCACACTACTTGGACGTATGGACCCCGAAGGGGCAGCTATGAAGCTTGTTGCATATGCGTTTGGCAACCGAAACCGTTACGAACGGGCGCAGAAGCTTGCACAAGTCGGCCAATTTCCATTTGCACATCACGGAATTATTGAGCACTTGCCAGGTCCTTTAGCTGGCTGGACAGCACTACGAGACTTGCAAAGTGTTCCACAACAGAGTTTTCGTGAATGGTGGCAGACTCGACAGGGAAAGCAAGAGGAGAATGATGAGCATGAAGGCGAATAAAATGACTGCGCGTGAGGCCGTGCTGAGTCGTATCCAAACTGCCCTACGTGATGTTCCAGCGAATGAGCAACCAGAAGAAATCTCTGTAGAGAGAACATTCAAGCGTCAGAGTACAGAACCGCGCTCAGATATTATTGAGCGTTTCGTGGAGCGCGTTACGGAGTACAAGGCGGTGGTTCATCGTATTGAAGAGAACGAATTACCCGCAGCCATTGCCACTGCATGTACCTCACATAATATTCATCGTCTTGTTGTGCCGAATGATATTCCTTCATCATGGGTGCCTGAAGCGATCAAAGTTCTACGTGATACTGAGTCAGCACTCTCATATGACCAACTTGATACAAGCGATGGCGTTCTGACTGGTTGTGCACTGGGAATAGCACAGACAGGCACCATTGTACTCGATGCTGGGAAGCTGCAAGGGAGACGCGTGCTTACATTGCTGCCGGACTATGCCCTGTGCGTGATTTGGGAGAAGCAGATTGTCGGTCTTGTCCCTGAAGCAATCTCACATCTAGAAGAGACCGTTCGTACACGAAGGCAACCAATCACCTTTGTATCTGGCCCATCGGCAACCTCCGACATTGAGCTGAGCAGGGTCGAAGGAGTGCATGGGCCACGGACGCTTGAGGTACTTGTTGTTCATAGAGTAGACACCTGAGAGGAAGCATCGCAGGACTTGCCCAATCATACTTCCTCTCAGGTGTCTGAGTATTTTCATTACACGCTTGCAACTGGCGGTGTGACAGTGGGAGTAGATGGAGTTGGCAGTGTTGAAGAAACAAGGGAACGTCTTCTCCATCGAAAGAAAAACCAGGTAAGAATGGCGACTGGGATGATATAGAAACTGTATGCAAGGAGCCATATGAGGAATGTCAACAGTCCTTGAGCAAAGCCTAAGGATGCTGTGAAGGCATCATGGAAAGTTTGACCGATGTTCCAGGAAGCTGGAGGTGAAGAAGGCAGCACTGTAGACAATGGTTGAAGTGCAATAGTTACAGTGTAAAATGATAGCTGACCATTTAGTTGCTTCAGATGCGCCTCTATCGTCTCGATTTGTCCCTCAACGTCTGTAAGTTTATCCTGAATGCTGATAATATCGCCTAGTGCTTGAGCGTGAGAGAGCAGATCTAATAGGCGAGTCTGTTCACCACGCAAGTTTGTGAGGCGAGATTGCGTGTCAATGTAATCGTTACTAACGTCTTGTACGGTTTCATTAAGAGAGAGCAGTTGACCCCCATTTTGAGATGCATAATCTTTAAGGTAGCGTTCAATTTGTGGATATAGAGTTGATTGTACTGAGAACGTAAGCGAGACATTATAGAGATTGTCACCCATTTGATTGTAAGTAATGCCAGCGGAAGACGAATGTGGGTCTGTCGTTGTAATCCAGGTTTGTAGGGTGTCCGCAGCTTTATTTGTGTCTCTTACGCCCATGCTGACTGTGAGCGTCTTGACCAGATACTGTGCCGCTCCTGGATTTGTACTACTCTGCTGATTTTTCGAAGAACTAGAATGAGATGGAGCATTTATCGGAACTCTTGCACTTCCTGCCGAAGACGAGGAGGCACCTCCGCCACAGCCAACCAAGAAGAACAGGAAGAACAGTAGGAGCAGAAGCATGATGGGCAACAGTTGTAGTTTCGCATACCTAAAGGCATGGTGTGTATGTGGCATAGACCAACCCCTTTGCCACTGAGTATCGCGATCAAGGATAAATGATAGTATGCGTCTTCTTTGTGTCTACCGGAAGAGACGCAAAAAGAAGAGCAATAGTTCCCCTGTACGCTTGATCTATGCCAGGAATTTATAGCGCGTCAATCATTTGTTGTAACTCGTTAATATCGAACGGCTTGCTGATAAAGCCTTTGACACCCATACGGTCCATCTGCTGCTTCGTGAACACGTCGGCACTCATAACAATAATGGAGAAGTTCGTATGCATTCCTCGACTATGCAACTCGTTTAACAGCGTATAACCGCTCATACGCGGCATCATAAGGTCGAGCAAAATGATATCCGGCTTCGCTCCACTTTGTAATTTATCTAGCGCGATTTGTCCGTTTTCGGCTGTGTCAATTTCATAGTCAGAAGTTTCTAAAAGTGCCTGTATGACAGCCTGAATATCTACCTCGTCGTCAATAATTAAAACCCTTTTTCTCATGTGTTGCTCCTCTCTCTAACCGATACCACGTCCTCTACATCCCAAAAGACTCAATTACTGGGATATCATTGCGTGTAAGAAGCGCGAATGCTGTTTGTATAATGCGTGTTTGTAACTCACAATCGTTTGGCTTCCCAAGTGGATAGCCAAGAGGAAATGGCACAAACAAGGCGCGTGGCGGTTGTATCTTTTCAGTAATCTCGCGTAGAAGCGAGATTGACACTGTTGTAATACCTACGTATTCTATAGCGCGTTGAATCAGTCCCACGGACTGGTTACACATTGGTCAGGCAGGGGTCAACAATACAACATCGACACCATCACTGACAAGGCGGCGTGCAACTTCGGGCGCACTTTCTTTCGTAAGTTTGGATGGTCCTACAATAGAACCCATGAAGCTATAATGATGCGGCGCAACGCCTCCTATTTCTTTGCGTTTATGCAGCTCGCGAAGACGATCAAGTGGTAGCACCAGATTACGGTCACGTAAGATACCTGTTTGATCAAATGACCAACTTCGATGATTCATTTCAAGTACTTGTGGAGAAATATCCCCGGGAAACTCACGAAATGAGCTATCTCCCATCTTAATTGTTGGGTCAAATGGTGGCTGATCTGGAAGGCTAAGACCTGCGGTCGTCACCAGTGCAACAGTGCATTCAGAGAGTATTTTCTTTAAAGGCGTCACTGCAACTGAAGCAGCATTTTCGGGACGAGGACCATATTTCTGAAAGGGATACCCCTTGAGAAAAAGACGCTCTATAAGCTCGATATCATCTAATTGAGCCACAAACGTTTTACTCCACTTCTCTTGCCGAACTGTAAAATGTATACAGCGCTATGGAAAATATTATATCATTAGTCCTCTTCATCTCTACTTGCTGAAATAGGCGGCGGCTGTTTTCTAACAAATGTATACAAGAGAGACATTTGAAAGTCATTTATCGTTCTTTTTATGGACGATACAAATTGCCATTTGTACTCTCAAGACACAAATTTTGCTATTGGAGCTTTCTTATGCAAATATTACCGTCAAATCATATGATATCTTTCTCTCGTCGCTTCGTCATTGCTCTCTGCTGTATACTGTTTTTCTTGTCAAGTTGTGCCAACCCTATAGGAACATCAAGTAATACTACCGCAAGCACATCACCTGTCCCTACTAAGTCGGATAAGAATGGCATCAAAACTGACGGCAAATTGCGGGCACAGATGACAAAAGTAGAGCAGATGATGCGGGGAATGACTCTTGATGAGAAGATGGGTCAACTAATCATGGTAGAGTTCTTCGGCTCGGACTATCCAAATACCCAACTTCCTTATATGGTTTCTCAGCAACATGTCGGTGGTTTTTTGTATCAACAGGTCAATGGCAATTTTTATGCACCAAATAACACAGTTAGTGGTGCCAGACAATTACCTGTACAGGCAGATACTGACGCAAAAATTCCTTTGCTCGTAGCAATTGACCAGGAGGGAGGCTATGTCAGTAAGCTCTCTAGTTTTTATGGAACGCCTCCCTCCGCAGCCGCTATGGCAGCAACCGGGGACCCAGGTAAGGTGCAAGCACAAGGTGCCTTAACGGCACAGTGGATGCAATCGCTGGGTATCAATGTTGATCTTGCTCCTGTTGTTGATGTCGGCCCTACCACTAATTTATTAGTCACGCGCCAATTTAGTGATGATCCAAAAACTGTCGCAACTTATGCCGGTGCTTTCCTGAACGGGCTACAAACTAATGGAATAATTGGCTGTCTCAAGCACTTCCCCGGTTTGGGTTCTCTTTCTACAGCTTCGGACCCCCATAATTTACTTCCTGTTGTCACTAGAAGTATGGCCAATCTGGAAAATATCGACTTTGTGCCATATCGAACGGTCATCCAGCAAGATCATCCGGCAATGATTATGACTACGGATGTCATCACGAATGCCATCGATCCTAATACGCCCGCTGAACTCTCACCAAGGGCAGTTAATGGAGTACTACGCAAAGAACTTGGCTATAACGGCGTCATTATTACTGATGGACTGTACATGGGTGGTGTCTCAGCTTTTGTCGGAAGTGGTGGTATTGGCAAGGCATCACTGCTTGCTATTCTTGCAGGTAACGATATTGTGGAGGGTCCCTATACAGCTAGTCAGGTTGCAAGTGTGATACAGGCGTTCAAGGACTCTATTCAACAAGGACAGTTAACGGTAGACCGTGTGAACCAATCGGTGCAGCGAATCTTGCTCATGAAGATGCAGTACGGTATCATTAAGTAACTAACCGACGTTTCTATAACGAACGAGGGAGTCTATTCATTTATGAGTACGAGTACAAATCTGAATATTCAAGAGGGCTTTGTGCCTGTCGAGGATGGCTACCGTGTCTGGTATCGTAGCATTGGTGGAGGCGCTGAACAGGAAGCACTACCTGTGCTATGTTTGCACGGTGGTCCTGGCGTTCCACATGATTATCTGGAAAACCTGGGAGCGCTGGCTTCTGAGAAGCGGCGCGTTATTTTCTACGATCAGTTAGGCTGTGGTTTCTCCGATCTGCCGGAAGATACTGCTCGCTGGCAAATACCACGTTTTGTCGACGAGCTAGCAACGGTACGCGGCGAACTTGGCCTTGAGCATGTACACATCCTGGGCCAATCATGGGGCGGAATGCTGGCTATAGAATATGCGTTGACGCAACCACAGGGGCTAGAGAGCCTGATATTGGCGAATACTACATCAGACATTACGCTTTGGATTGCAGAGGCCAATCGTCTCCGTGAGCAACTTCCACCAGAGGTAAATGCTACACTACTCAAGCATGAGGCGGCTGGAACAACGGATGATCCTGAATATCAGGAGGCAATGCTGGCATTTTATGATCGTCACGTTATCCGTATCAAGCCTATGCCAGAATTTGTGCAACGCGGGTTTGACAAATTGAGTAAGCCTGTGTATTACACGATGAATGGCCCCAGCGAATTCCACGTTGTTGGCACTATTAAGAACTGGAACCGTACGGACCGCCTCTCGGAAATCCATGTTCCAACATTAATTTTATCGGGCCGTTATGACGAGTCAACACCTGTGATTAACGAAATTTTGCATAGAGGTATTGCTGGCTCAGAGTGGGTTGTTTTCGAACAAAGTTCGCATCTTGCCCATGCTGAAGAGCCAGAACGCTATATGCAAACAGTGCAAGCATTCCTGGCAACCGTTGAAAGCCGTAAATAGCAAACAGTCACCAGGACACTGAGAACATTGTGTTTCGTATAGCCATATTGCGCGAGAAGGTATTATACATCCTTCAATAGTATTTTCTCGCGTGCCTCACGCATCTTCACGGCAATTGCGATGTGTATTGTCCAGTCAACTGCGTGGCTAGAAGGGATTCTCAAGCCAAACCACGCACTTCTTTCTTTGCTGCTTTATGTGGTTGTGAAGCCTAAAATTCGGCGTTAGTATCCGTTAATACTTAAGGGCGAGCTTCAGAGAAACATGGAAAATGTTGCATGGGGACCATCAGACTGCACACATTCATGTTGACACTCAACCAGGAGACCCCTTTTGGATATCGCGGTCGCCACATTGTGGAACCATGGACTGACTGATTTACTTTTAGAAGAATATAGCGGCATTGAGAATATTGAAGAAACGAAGCAAATACTTTCCTTTTACCGTCTTTTGCGTCAGCTCGCCGAAATTCCATGGTTACTGGAGAGAGGCTTCAAAGAATTGGCTAAAAGAAACATTACGGCTCTTCAAGTTTCCTTTAGAGCGATGAAATATCCTCTCACAGAGGGAGATTCTCATGAAGAGACGCAAGTGCCCTGACCGGAATTAAGTTAAACGACATGTCTGTGAGTATTCCCAGGAAGAAGAAAGCTTTTTACCTGTTTTATACGAGAGTTTAACGAGAAAGTGAGGAACATGGACAGCACTCAAATTGAACGCTATCTCGGTTTCTTAGGTCAAAAACTTGCCGACATGCAGATCAAGGTAAACGTGATTCTTTTGGGAGGTGCGCTCATGGTCACCCAACTAGGCAACCGAAAAACAACACAAGATATTGATGTGGTCATTGCAACCAATGATCGACGTATTTATCAGGCCGTTCAACAAGCAATCATGTTAGTTGCACAGGAAAAGAAGTTACCTGCTTCATGGCTCAACGATGATGTCGCTATTGTTGTGGATCAAGTTGGAAGGCCTAAAGCACCTACATATTGGAAAAGCTTTGCTTTCCTGGATGTCTATGTTCCTGAATTTGAGTATATCTTCGCACTCAAATGCTTTTCGGGGCGTTCTCAAGATGACCGCGATATCCAAGCACTCGCGCAACGGCTTCGTATTCAGACAAAGGCGCAAGCATGGTCAATCGTGAATACGTACATCCCACCTCCCCAATTGAATACCAGAAGTGGATATACGACGCAAGCGATAGACCGTTGTTTTCCAAAGTAATAGGTCTAAATTTCACAGTGGCTATTGTTTGGAGTATAATAGAAGGGAGAGGAACTATGCAAAAAGGAGCACCAAGTATGACATCTTCATTTCCGTATGTTCACCATTCTATTGCTAATGCATTCGCGTCCATTACTCAAGGAGAAGACCCGTGGTTTGCGCTTGGATGTTTTCTGCATGATTGGTGGTGCTACGCTGTAGACGCACGCAAGGACCTGATTGCCGAGCCACCAGTATTTGGTACAACGCTCGAAGAAAAACGTTGGTCAGCCTTTTGTGCAGCAACTGTTGAAGAACTGTGCTTCAGAACCTCCTTTCCCAGCCCGGCATGGACTAGCGAGCCCGATTATATCCTCGAACACCCCTGGTTTTACTATTCCCAACCGTCTCAACGTGACTGGTTGCTCTCAACTACACCAGTATCGTTTCAACGCCACAACGTCTTTGTAGGTGGAAGTGTTCTTGATAATAAATATGAGCTACAACGGATATACGGCTCCAAACCCAGGTGGACCGTCTGGTCAGATGAGGAATTACAGAGACTCGTAAAACCAAACAAGGATGAGAAGAGCCCAATAGAAACGCATCACGTTTCGGGTAAATGTTGTACTTAGTGCGGTTGCATAGCTCGATTGTTGTTTGTTTGATAACTTTTCGTTTTCCCGACACAAAATGGCTCTAAGACACATTCTGTGTGCCTACTTGTTAAAAAAGATATTTCTCTCGCTACGACTCATGAATCGTACCGAGAGAAGATAGGACGTTAATGTTTATTGGGACCTATCTTCAAGCCAATTAATGAGGACATGCAGAGAATAGGTTCGCTCCATTCCGGGTATCTGAAGCAGCGTAAACACGCCTCCCCAGCGTTCGTTCTCCTCGTCACGAAACTCCCAGGTGTTCCAGGCCATGGGTTCACTGCTTCCCTCACCTGTGCGTTGCCATCCTGCTTGCTCAAGCTGGTTTGCATAATGGTTTGCCAAAGCGGGAAAGTCAATATCACTTGCCACTTCTAATGTTGCAGATGTGCTCGCGCTTTCTGAGTCACTGCCTCCACCACCCCCCCGTTGCTGTCCACCTGCTGGCGGCTCTAAAGTGGGGATAAGGGCACCCACTCCCATAAAAATTTCCGATGACTGCCGACAGGGAGAGTTGCGACTTCTCGTATCAATGTGTAACCACACATCAGTTTTCCCCCCTCCGTCCTGTCTTGCGAAAGCGGAAACCATTAATGCGGGACCATGGAAGCCCTTGCAGAGAGTCGTGAAGAGCGAGGGACGGTGAAAGGCAAAACCGCTCTCACCTCGTCTCTGCCTTCGCTGGAAATCAGGCTCGGACCAACCTGCTGCCAGCATTTGCTCAGTGTAAAAGGTAATGGTCTCAGCAGGTGATAGATCGGTGTCGAGCACGATTTGAATGTCCTGAGGCGTGCTCACGAAACTGCCTACAAGGTGATATCCCTTGGGCAAGGGAAGATCGAACGGGAGCGTATCGGGAAGCCGCCCAGTCAGTAGTTGTGGCTGGGGTGCCTGTGGATCAAAAGGTCGAGCGAGAAGACGTAAGGCAAGCGTATGAAGCTGTGCCATATTTTCTTCAGGGGAAGAGGTATTTTGAGTCATGATTGAGTCTCCTTGTACGCTCTTGTAGGATGTTCTCCATCTGGCTGAAGAATAAAGCTACGTATCATTACGACAAGAATGATGACAACAGTCAAAGCAAGAATGAGTGCATTCGTAATCAATGGACCAACCCAGTGCCCTCCAAAGAGCGGCCAAACACCCGCAGTCGGCTCAAAAATCCATACCCCGCCTCCTATCCAACGATTTATATCCCAGATCAACACGATACTCAGATCGCAGATGAGCAAAAGCGTCATGATTACCCCAAAAATTCTTGTAATACGCCACTCACGCATGCTAAAAGGATTACTTGCAAGTGTGAGGAGAAGAGCACCCAGGGCGAAAAAGGGTATAAACCCATTCAAGAGAAACTGGAGGAAATTAAACAGAGAGGAGAACGCTATATTCCCTACAAGGAAATAACCTGGTGCGAGAACAAACGTTTCTCCTGGATGGGGTGTATGTTCGCCCCAGAGAACATAGATGTACTGAAATGCTGGCAAGAGGAAATCAATCAAAAGTGCCAGGAATATTAGCCTTCTTTGTTTGCTTTTCAGTAAACCCAAGCCTTTCACCCCTGTCACAAATAAACTTACTCCTAGAAGCAACGCAGTTTCGAAAACAAGTAGCAAGTCGGGAATATAAACAAACAAAGGAAATCCCAACGGTGGAGGAAATGATATCGATCGAGGAAATACCCCAAGAGCAAGACCCAGGCAAATCAGAGCAAAAAGTAGGCTTCTCCATCGGCGATTTTTGACTGATTGTAAAAGCGAGGAACCAGCAATACCAAGCAGGGCAATGAGGCTAACGAGAGACACAGCACTTATACAGATTGCTCCGAGCATATTCGTTGTTGCTCCAACAACATTATCTTGAAAGGAAAGTGAACTGCCTAATACGAGCCAGAAGGAAATCAAGAATAGAAACGCTGCTAATACACAAAGATATAGCAAAGAGAGAGAACGAACATCACGAATTCTTTGAAACATAAAGCCTTCTTTCACTGTATAGGTCGGGTTCAGGCGAACATCAATTGCTCCAAAAAGCAAATCGAGCCCAGTTCTCAACGTGATTGTATGCTCTTCTAGCAGAGCCAGCATTTCCTCTTGATAGTGTTCGCGCCATCGACGCGGGTAGCAATTGAGTATCCATATAACAAATTTCACTCGTTGTTTCTCCCTTTGAACGTCTTTTGGCAAGATGAAAATAGACTCTTCCACTATCCGTTTTCTCAATCAGTACAATGTTGTCTTAGATGAGCTGAAGGCGTTTCTGCCCAATTGAGACAATGCGACTCATTGTAGCAAGTTGTTCCTGGAGTACGACGACTCCTGTTGCTGTGATTTTGTATGGTTGCCGTCGATCTTCGCTCTCCAATGGCTCAATCCAGCCCCGCTGCTCTAAGCGACCGAGCGCACCATAGAGCGTACCCGGCTCTAAGTGTGTCCCGCTGAATTGCAAAATATCTTCCATCATGGCATACCCATGCTTCGGACCGCCTACTAAGCTGGAGAGAATGAGTAGCGCAGGATCGGAAAAGCGTCCAAAATCAGGCAGATGCTTTGGCATTCGGTATACTCCTATTTCCTCTGCAAACATCGATATGTAGCATCACTTACTAAGTATAGTTGAATAATAACAGAAACGTGTGGTGGAAATCAAGAGGGGTGAACGGTATGAAAGTGCTATCTCGCTATTGGTGTATAGTGGACATCATATGCCCACGCAATACTATAATGTTAGGTACTACCATACCTGTAGATATATGTATAGCGATTTTTAATGGAGGATTGTGCAATGCCGCGCGCTATAGACTTTCATGTCCACCTACCGACGACGGAGTTTATGCAGGTTACGCTTGGCCCCTATGCGAAGGCTGCTGAGCGTTTTTTTCGTACAGAGGTCAAGTTAAAAGACATTGAGCAGATTGCCGCAGACTATGCAGAACTTGATATGATCGGTGTTCTACTGGCTTGGGATGCGGAAACAGCTACTGGTCTACCACCTCTAGGTAATGATTATGTTGCCGCCATTGTACAGCGTTATCCGCAGCAGTTTGTTGGCTTTGCCAGCGTTGATCCACATAAAGGCAAGGCAGCAATCAAGGAGATGGAACGTGCCATCAAAGACCTGGGATTAGGTGGAGCAAAGTTTCATCCAGGTGTGCAGGCATTCTATCCCAATGATCCCGCTTTTTATCCATTAATGGAAAAGATTCAAGAACTCGGCGTGCCTGCACTCTTTCATACTGGCACAAATGGGCTGGGAGCTGGCACACCTGGCGGCATGGGCATCAAACTCGATCACACACGCCCGATCTATCTAGACTCCCTTGCCGCCGACTTCCCAGGATTGACAATCATTGGTGCTCATCCTTCCTGGCCCTGGCATGAAGAGATGATTGCCTCCATACAGCACAAAACGAACGTTTTCAACGATCTCTCTGGTTGGTCACCGAAACGCATCCCTGAAAGTTTGCTGCGTGAAGCTGCGACTCGCCTACAAGACCGGTTTCTCTTTGGCTCCGATTATCCGTTCATCACTCCGCAACGCTGGCTCAAGGATTTTGAACCGCTCACCTACTTTACTCCCGAAGTACGAGAGAAGCTTCTGTGGCGTAATGCACAACGTCTACTGGCTCATACAAGCGTTGGGCAAATGAACTTCTCGTCATAACGGAAAGCGTACTGCTTCAGGGTCTTTTTTTCTTTCAATACTATTCTAGAGCAGAAGTTGGGACAACAAAGACGTGAGTTAGAGCGTAGCTTTGACCAACGTATGCATGTCTTCAAACGCGAAATTGAGCAACGTCTGATTTTTACACAACAAGAACTTGTACATGCCCTCTCGCAAAATCTTTTTGAGAAGCATAAGCAGAGGAAGCCTATTGAAACTTGCTTCTACTTGTTCCGTGTAACAAATAGAGTGTTAATGTGTTGGATACACAACTCATGAATCAAATAAAAATAAGCCAGGAAGAAGGATAAAATATCATGCAGTTAGAGCAAAAGGTTGCCATTGTTACCGGCTCGGATAGTGGAATTGGACGTGGCATTGCGATACAATTTGCAAAAGAGGGCGCGGCGGTAGTTATCAATTACGTCCATGCCCAGGATAAAGCAGAAGAAGTGCGCCAGATCATTGAGAAAAATAATGGACGTGCATTTGTTATCCAGGCCGATGTATCTCAGTATCAGCAAGCAACGGGGCTTATCCAACAAACGGTCGAGCATTTTGGAAAACTCGATATTCTTGTGAACAATGCAGGTATGGAAATTCATAGCCCATTCCTGGATGTGGATGAACAGCAATTTGATCGTGTATTAGGCGTTGATCTTAAGGGTCCATTCTTTTGTGCTCAAGCCGCAGCACGTGAGATGATCAAGAGCAAGATTGCTGGACGCATTATCAATATCTCCTCTGTCCATGAAGACCTCCCTATGCCGCAGAATGTTCCCTATTGTTGCGCGAAAGGTGGCATACGTATGTTGATGCGTACCATCTGTCTTGAACTTGCTCCGCACAATATCACTGTGAATAACATTGGACCAGGTGCCATTGATACGCCTATTGACGCGGATGTAAAAGCTGACCCACAAAAGTGGAATGCGCTCCTCTCAGAGATACCACTGCATCGTATGGGACAACCAGATGAGGTTGCAGGTCTAGCGGTATATCTAGCCTCAGATGCCGCAGCCTATGTCACAGGATCAACCTTCTTCATCGACGGTGGACTAATGCGTAGTACAGGAGCGGTATAACTAATTCTGCCAATACTCCTCGTTCTTTCAGGAGACATTGATGAACTGAACTCTTTAATGTCTCCTGGGAGAGCCTCCTCTTGAAACTTCCCTCTTCATCTATACGTGAAAATCATGTGACCACGCTCCACATTCTTCGTACATCGAGGAGCCATTTGTATATGGAAGCGTGTTTGTCACTCACGAATGGAGAACGTACAGCATGAATAACAACAATACGAACGACATCAATCAAGATGATATCTATGTAGATAATCCCGATCTGGGACGGAGTCGTGAGCGTGTGGTAGATAACAATCCACAATCTGATACGACTACTCAGCGCGAACGACCCAGCGATATAATGGCAAGCACGACTCGTGAGCAAGCACTGCAAGCAGGTGCAAACGCACGTGGTCAAGGCCCAATCTCCTCCGGCCAGCAGTCCAGCACCTCCTCTGACTCAAGTGGTGTTGGCGGTTATGGTGTGCCTGAAAGTGGCTTTGGAGCAGACGCGCAGAGGAGTTCCTCTGAGCCAATGGGAGGCTACAAACAGGGCAGCTATAACCAGGATGGTATGTATAGTGAGTCACAAGGTGATCTACAACCGAGGAACGATGGCTTAAGGGATACGTTTGGAAGCGATACTAATCAGCAGCAGAATAATCCTGGTATGGCTCAACAAGGTTACGACGCAACAAAGAGCGGTGCAAAACGTGCTCAAAATACTCCAGGTGAAGTCGTAGACACTCCGGGGCGTGATGTAGGTTCAGCCTGGGGTGAAGACGAGCAAATGGGTTCAAGCACCGATACATCAGAGCGCAGAAACCCAAGCGCATAACGAAGGGTTGATGTATATGGAAGAGACTCCTAAAATACAGCATATACCAGTCAAAATGTATCGTACTCCTGATCGCCTGACAATTGCCGCTCCTATGCCAGGTGTGCAACCGGAGGATATCCAGGTACAAGTAACAGAGAATCGTCGTCTCGTCCTTCAGGCAGCATTGCGTGGTGTGTTGAAAGACGTAAAAGAACTTCTGCTCGATGAGTGGAGTGTCGGGAACTACTATCGCGAACTAGAAATCCAGGATGCCGTCGATGGTGAACATGCTAATGTGACCTATGGTAACGGCGTTCTGGTCGTTGTATTACCGATTAGCCAGGAAACAGTACCTGCTACGCTTGTACTTGATAAGACCGCCAAAGACTTTGGCGAATATGTCGGCAACTCTGGACATAAACAAACTGAATAGCGTAAACCCTACAAAACGGAATTGTGTAATATGATAGTATAACTTTTACAGTAAGAGCAAGTCGTATTAGACTTGCTCTTATCGTGCTTTTGCCACGAATCAACAGATTATTCTTGCTACAGGCATTCTTAATGGATACACGACATTTAGTACGGTGAACTGGGAAGGCGTTCAGTTAGCTCGTAAATAACAATAGAGTGTTCATTCCATCCTTCTCAATCGTGTTCAAGAAAGACGATAAATTATCTACAGAAAGAGAAACACAAGCCATGGCTAATCTTTTAACTGGTGATACAGTAATTGAATTCACACTTCCTGCCACTGATGGACAGAGGTATAGCGCCCATGAGATGTTAACGGCATCAAAAGCCCTTGTCGTCGTATTCATGAGCAACGATTGCTCTTATGTCCAGGCATGGGAAGACCGCGTGAATACTATTGCCAGTGAGTATGCAGCACAAGACGTGCGTGTACTAGCAATCAACGCCAATACTGGTTCTGCTAATACAATGGAAAACATGGGCAAACGTGCAATAGAAAAGGAATATGTATTTCCTTATGCCGCAGATGAAACGCAAATTGTTACTCATGCCTTTGGTGCGGAACAAACTCCAGAAGTGTTTATTTTCGATGCTTCTGCAAAACTACGTTATCATGGCGCAATTGATGACAACTATGAGCATGCACAAGCTGCCAAACAGCATTTTGTACGAGAAGCCCTTAATGCTCTTATAACCGACAACGAAGTGACAATCCCTGAGACAAAAACAATAGGTTGTCCTATTCGATAAGAGGTAGCTTGTACTCCTTCCTCATCAGTCCTATGAGTTTTGAGAAATATGATAAACTGAGGAAGAACGAGAAGGCGTTTTGCTATGTTCTACTCTCGCAACGCCTTCTACAAAGCGTCTGAGAGGGAAAGATGTCTAAATCTACTCCTTGTTGGTATGTTACTCAAAATGCGGATAATGACGAAGCGTATACAATACTCTCGCAAGACCCTATCTGGAATTGTTTTGCTTTAGCCGATCTAGAGCCACCTCTACGTGACTACAGCCAGTTTGTCACTGCCCATCAAGAAGAAAGTAATGAGCACACAATATGCCTCGTCTTGCGGCATCCGATTATTGGACAAGTCCTTTCACCATTTGGCATGGTCGAAGGAGTAGCAGCTATCCTCAAACAACTTGCTCTTCCTGAATACCCACTAATTCAATCGCAAGAGAGGCATATTTCATTACTCCATTGCTATTACCGCCCTGAGACCAGCTGGAAAAGAATGTTGCGGATGGCAATTGCCCCCACCTCATCGTATCTCCCGACACACGTACCTCACCAATGTGTCAAGCAACTAACTATTTTGGACTTGCCTATGTTGAAAAACTTCTATGCTCAACATTCTGAGAGCATATTTTCCGCCGACCTCTTCACACAAGGCATATACGTCGGCATATGTGAAGGGGAACGTATCATCGCAGCAGGTGGAACACATGTATTGGCACCTGCCCATCAAATTGCCGTTCTCGGAAATATCTTGACCGCTCCAGAGTATCGTAGACAAGGATATGCAACAGCAATTACGACAACGTTGGTCTCGCTGTTGATCGAGCAACATTACCGTTCTATTATTCTCAATGTGTTTGAAGACAATAACAATGCCATTCGCATCTATCAGCGTTTAGGTTTTCAAACGTATCATAGGCTCTTGACAGGGAAAGGTATTGTCTTAGCCAACAACAAAGAAGATATCAGCAATGTTAGTGCGTAGGCAAGATGCGAGGGTTCTTATGAGCAGTGAGCAAGACAATATGCATATTCTACCCTTGCCACGTCCTCTCGTTGCTGACCGCGCTGAGTGGTTAGCGTACTGGAAGTCCGTTGACCAACCGTGGCGTACTGAGCCAGAAATAGACGTAGAACGCCAGCAATATCTTACACAACGCCTTACTATACAGGTGGATCTGGATGAAGGCATATATCAGTTCAAAGGCGTTAAATTGAACCGTGCAGATATTGAATGGTTGCTCGTACAGCATGAAAACGGACGAGGACCGGTAGATGCATGTGATCCTGAACATCTTAATCGCGTCGGTATAGATTTGCGTGGTGCCGATGTACATGGAGTCGATTTACGCAACCTTCCTCTTTCACACATGCTTGGTGGACTAAATGGGCGTGAACGTAACAGAACACAAGAGGGCAGAGATATGGCTGCTGTAGAAGCTGTAACCGGTCTCACGATAGAGATTAGCTTCATCTAATAGTGCGTGGCGGGATACCCCTGACTTGTAGACATGGGGAGGAACGCCGCGCTCTCCTTTCTCTAAATTTTCTTCTTGGCTTCTCACACCATAACTGTTATAATGTGAGATATGAAACAGAAGAGAGCATACAAGTATCGAATATACCCAACCGACGAGCAGAAACACAACTTTGCTCGTACTTTTGGGTGTGTTCGCTTCGTGTATAATTGGGCATTGCGAGAGCGAACGGATGCCTACTTTCAACGTGGCGAACGCTGGTACTATGCTCAAATGTCCAGTGCATTGACCGATCTCAAAAAGCAAATTGAGTATGATTGGTTGAACGAGGTCTCTTCTGTCCCCACGCAACAAGCCTTGCGACACCTCGACAAAGGTATGCTCAGCTTCTTTGAAGGTCACGCGAAGTACCCTACACGGAAGAAAAAGAGTAACGAGCAATCCGCAGAATACACTCTCTCCGCATTCAAATGGGAGAAAGGAATCCTCATCCTCGCCAAGCAAAAAGAACCCCTCAACATTATTTGATCGCGCCCGTTGCCCAAAGATGCAAAACCTACCACCGTAACTATCACCAAAGATTGTGCTAACCGATACTTCGTGTCCTTGCTGGTCGAGGAAGATATTCAACCCTTGCCAGTTATCAACAAGATGATCGGGCTTGACCTGGGCATAAAAAGCATGGTGATAACGAGCGATGGGCATACGTATGGCAATCCGAAGTTCTTTTCTCAAGATGAAAAGAAGATTGCGAAAGCAGAGCGACGGAAAGCCAAGAAGAAAAAAGGCTCGAAGAATAGAAACAAAGCCCGTTTGAAGGTCGCACGTCTTCACAAGAAGGTTGTAGACCGCAGACGGGATTATCAGCACAAACTCTCGACTCAGATTATCCGCGAAAACCAAGTGGTATGTGTCGAGAGTTTGCAAGTCAAGAACATGGTTAAGAACCACAAGCTCGCTCAAGCCATACAAGATGTTGGCTGGTCTGAGTTCGTGCGTCAACTGGAATACAAAGCGGCATGGTATGGACGAACGTTTGTCAAGATTGACAAGTTCTATCCTAGTTCCAAGCGGTGTTTTGATTGTGGGCATGTTCTCGACTCCTTATCGCTTGATGTTCGTGTGTGGACTTGCCCCGAATGCGGGATAGTCCATGACCGTGATATCAACGCGGCAAAAAACATTCTGGCCGCAGGACTTGCGGTATCTGCCTGTGGAGAGGCCGTAAGACCTGGAAGGGTGAAAACTCAGCCAGGCAAGCCTCGTCGAAACAGGAAGGCTCAGTAGTGATGCTTAGAATCCTCTGGCTTCTAGCTATGGGGAGTAGGTCAAGTTTGGAATTCGTGCGATAAGTTCCGCGTTAAACCCTGCTTGCTTTGTATTCGTGCTACGCAAAACCGCACGGGCTGCATCAAGGCTACGTACATGCCATACCCCTTCCGCATCACACTCGACCGCTGGACCAGTAGATGGAATGGTTGGCAGTGTTTTCTGCCACGACCATGCTGTATGATCTACAGGGCAGTGATCAGGAGAAGGCGTGGTATCTATCGTTGTTTTGGTGTGAATTTGAGAATGGTTGTTCGGTTATAGACTCCATATATGTTTTGCTTTCAATGTAAACGCCTTCTTGAAGGATGATCGATCTTTCCCTCAAGCTGTAGGAGACAGAGAGGTTTGAGTATGTATATGTCCTGAAGCTGATGAGTGAATTTTGTGAAACACGTTTAACGCCTGCCCTATAACCTGATCCATATTATAGTATTTGTAGGTAGCAAGCCGACCTACAAAGTGAACACCTTCGGTTGCTTCTGCGAGAATCTTGTACTGCTTGTACGTTTCTGTATTCTCAGTGCGCGGAATAGGATAGTAAGGATCACCACTTGCCTTTGGATACTCGTATACAAGCGTTGTTTTAGCGTGCTCCTGTCCGGTCAGGTACTTTAGTTCGGTAGCGCGTGTGTAGGTGTAGTCGTTAGGGTAATTCACGACTGCTACTGGTTGGTGGACAGACGTGTTCAGTGTCTGAAACTCAAAATCCAATGAGCGATATGGGAGTTTGCCATAGCAAAAATGAAAAAATTCATCGATAGGACCCGTATAAATTACTTCTCGGCATGGAATGTAATCTGCAATCTCACGGTAGTCTGTATTGAGCATGATCTTAATATTTGGATGGGCTAGCATCTTCTCAAACAGACGAGTGTACCCATGCAAGGGCATTACCTGGTACGTATCGGTGAAGTAGCGATCATCGCGGTTCGTCCTTGTTGGAACGCGTGCAGTAACAGCAGCATCAAGCTCTGATGGGTCAAGTCCCCACTGTTTACGCGTGTAGTTACGAAAAAACTTTTCGTAGAGTTCACGTCCCACTTTGCTCACAACCACGTCCTCTGAGGTACGAATCTGCTCTTTGGTTTCAGCAACGGAGGCGAAAAAATCTTCGAGTTGAAACGAGGTGAGGTTGAAACCATATAACATGTTGATGGTGTTCAAATTGATGGGGATAGGAACGAGCTGGCCGTCAACGCTTGCGAGAACCCGATGCTGGTAGGGCCTCCAAGCAGTGAACTGGGAGAGGTATTCGAAGACGGCTAGCGCATTGGTGTGGAAAATGTGGGGGCCATATTTATGAACGAGAATACCGTCTTCGTTATAGTGGTCATAGGCATTGCCACCAATATGGTTCCTCTTGTCAATAAGAAGTACACTTTTGTTCATTTGACTCGCAAGCCGTTCCGCTAGAACACTACCCGCAAAGCCCGCACCAACGATCAGATAATCAAACATAATGCGATATGTATCCTTTCCTTTAAGAAAATGAAATATATGGACATGCAGTGATGTAGGCGCGTGTGATAGAAGTACACTCCCCCCATTGAAATCACTTTATTCTGCTAGTCAGCTTCTATAATTACGTGATTTTTAGTAGAAACGTTTACAGTGTATTTCAAAAAAAGGGATTTCTAACCATATTCTAATTTTCGGGAACTTCTATATCCCTATATTTTATGTATTCCATTGGGTACGCAACAATAGGGTATAAAAAAAGCTCCAGCATATATTTTAATTATTGGAATACTATTATTATAAAATAATTAGAAGTACGCTATATATGAAACTTCTTAATTGTACGAGCCGTGACACTCAAGACACTTAGAAAGAGCATTGAATATTGGCATCATGATCGGCCTATTCAGTGTAGAGGTACTTGCTTAGTAGTACGACTCACTACGAGTCAAAAGGAGTTTTTAATGAATATTATCGATGCCGTCATTACTTCATTTCAAGCAGCATTGGCATTGTTGTTTGTCTTCGTGCCCAAGTTACTCGGGTTCCTCGTGATTCTGCTGATTGGTTGGATTGTGGCCTCTGCACTTGCTAAAGTAGTGACTGTCCTCCTCCGAAAAATTGGCTTTGATCGTATTGGAGACCGCATCGGCTTGTCACGCCTGTTATCCCAGTCAGGAATCAAAACAGATGCAGCCGATATCCTTGGTAAAATCGTCTATTGGTTCGTTTTTCTGATCTTCTTGGTGCCAGCCGTGAATGCTTTGGGTCTTACCGCCGTAAGCACACTGCTTGGTCAGATTATTGCCTTCTTACCCAATGTGTTTGTTGCAATTTTGATTCTTTTCCTGGGAACTTTGGCTGCGACTGTCGTTGCGGATATTGTGCGTGGAGTGGCAGGTAGCTCGAAGATCGGCAATCCAAACATCTTTGCCAATGTTGCCCGCTATGCCATTCTTGCCTTCGTGGCTTTGATTGCGCTTGAGCAGCTAGGAATAGCCACTGCGCTTTTGAACATTCTGTTCGCAGCAATTATGGGCGCAACTGCTCTTGCCGCAGGACTTGCCTTTGGCTTAGGTGGTCAGGAGACTGCTCGTAAGTACTTAGACCGCACCGAGAGTAGCGTGAACAACGCCACTTCACAGGTGCAGATGCAGCAACAGAGTAAGAACCAAGGGAGGACACTTCCTTCTTCCTTCCCTGATGTACCACGTGGTAGATAATCCTTATCACGCAACAGTGTCAGCAGGTGAATTTGCCTGCAACCTCTTAAAGTGTATTACCTCTTACACCCAAAAGAGCAGGAAGAACACTCAATGAAAGGTAGTAATATCGTAGATGGCTCTCAGCGAGGTATCCCTCCAACGAGGACCGTTCTAACTCCGTAGCCTGGTAAAGTAAGAAGAAAAGCACTGTGCTTTCCATAAAGATGTCTTGTTTTAACGAAGAAGCAGGGTAACAAAACTCGGCTTCTTCATTTTACTGTATAAAACTCTACTTCCCCTCTTTGCCTACACAATGTATTGATTGCTTTGAGCTCAATTATTTGGAAATTTTCTACGTGTGTTAGAATTAAGCATGGTACAAGGATGTACACTTGAAAGGAAAAGGAGTATCATCCAATGAATGTGTTTAGCATGATACGTTCGCTGAACCGCACTCAGCGCAACACTTTTACCGCCAGCTTTCTTGGCTGGACACTCGACGCCTTTGATTTCTTTGTTGTCACATTTGTTGTTATCCACATTGCGAAAGATTTCAAAGTGGCTGTCCCTTTGATAGCATTGTCTATCACGGTGACATTAATGATGCGTCCAGTAGGTGCGCTTATCTTCGGTCTGCTCGCGGACTGCTTTGGGCGACGTCTTCCTTTGATGATTGATATCATTTTTTACTCAATGATGGAGCTCGCAACTGCTTTCTCGCCCAATTTCACTATTTTTATAGTCCTGCGTGCGCTCTACGGTATCGGTATGGGCGGCGAGTGGGGCCTTGGCGCATCTATGGCGATGGAGACACTCCCCACGGAGTCGCGAGGTCTGTTCTCGGGCATTCTGCAACAGGGTTATGCGACTGGTTATCTGATAGCGGCTGTGGTCTTTGGACTTGTTTACCCATCCTTTGGTTGGCGTGCCATGTTCATTATTGGAGCCTTGCCAGCCTTGCTTGTAATTTTCATTCGTGCAAACGTTCCAGAGTCTGAAATCTGGCAGCAGCAACGCGTCGCAATTCGTGAGCGTGGATCCACCTTTTGGCGCGATATGGGTGCTGCTATCACCCGACATGGCTGGCTTGTCGTTTATGTTATTATCTTGATGACCGCCTTTAACTATATGTCGCACGGGACTCAGGACCTCTACCCGACCTTCTTACTGAGTCAGCGTAAGCTAAACACAGGGACGGTATCCATTATCGCAATCATCTACAATATCGGAGCGATCTTAGGTGGAACTACCTTTGGCTACTTCTCGCAGCGCTGGGGCCGACGACGCACCATTATCATCGCATCGATTTGCGGCATCATTGTTATTCCACTTTGGACCTTCTCACCCTCGCTCATCTTGCTCACTATTGGTGCGTTTCTGTTACAATTCATGGTTCAAGGAGCTTGGGGTGTTATTCCAGTTCACCTGAATGAACTTTCTCCTGGCTCGATACGTGGCACCTTTCCAGGCTTTACGTACCAGATCGGTAACTTGATTTCAGCGAACGCTGTTGTACTTGAAGCCAACTTTGCTCAGTACTTCAAGAGTGCCAAAGGTGTTCCTGACTATGCAACCACGCTTGCAGTTCTTGCTCTAATCGTGTTCATTGCAGTGATTATTCTCACCGCCTTTGGACCCGAGGCGAAGGGTATCGAATTCACGCCGGATGTGGGACCTACAAGTGGTCAAAAAGAGGCTCTTGAAGTGTAGTGTAAGAGGGTTTAGGGTAGTCTTACGACCTTACCTATCATAGCCTTTCTTTTAAGGAAATGCTATATGAGAAAAATGATGCAATTATAGGAAAAGCTCATTAGTATGGATACCATTCATACTAATGAGCTTTTTGTGTACCAGTTGTATTATCGTGCTGTGTACATTTCCACAGCTAATGGGGTCGAAGCCCGTTTGCGTGGCAAGCATCGTTCCGCGATGCACGTTCACATACCAACCACTTGTGGGAATAGAGGATACGTATAGCATGAAAAATGTACTGACTTGTGTTAAAAGTCAACTATCCTAGAGGGTGTCCGAGAAGGCTTGCCAGGCCGATTTGTCAATCAAGCAAGGGGAGAAGAGGGGGACCATGATAGGATAGAGGGAGAACAAAGCAGAAAGTAGGGGTCATTGTTTGCCCCAGGAAGGCTGGCAAGCTAATGGAAGTGTATCCTTCTGATCTCTCTGATGAGGAGTGGGCCATTCTTGAACCGCTGTTTCCCCCCCCACAAACCCGGGGACGACCACGCCAGGTCAATATGCGAGCGGTCCTCAATGGGATCTTTTACGTGCTGCGCCTGGCGCATGCTCCCGCGAGCGTTCCGCCTCGCTCAACCACCTATGGCTGTTTCGCGATACCGATGTCTGGGAACACATCATACGACGCGCACGCTATGACGGTTTACACAAAACGCAGGTGCAGCATGTGGTGACTGTCGTCGCGATCAATCTGGTGCGCATTGACGCGGTTCTGACCCAGACTCCTCGTGGCAAGACCCGTCAATCCAACTTCATGCGCTTGGTATTGCACCCTTGTCTGCAAGGTCAAACGACTGCATGATTTCCATGTGATTCACAATGTCATTCGCCAACAAAGTCCTGAAAGCACGAGGGGCTTCCCTACCATACTCTTTTGCGCTTCGCATACGTTTTATATAGTAGGGAAGCCCCTCGTGGGCGTCCGTGGTGAAGAAATGTCCGTCCGTGATAAGTATCTCTGTATGTTCTTGTTATTTGAACCGTATTGACCCTTGCGGTCTTCCTGCATCCCGCAAGGATGGAGACCCTAATTTCTTCGCTAAAAAGACACCGATAGGCCCATCAGAGATCGCGTAACGCTTCCACTACTGGACGACGTGACGCTGACAATGTGCTGAGAACAGCAGCCACCATAGCGGTGATTGCAGCACCTGCCAGCAGGATCAGGTAAATCCACGGAACAGCGAGAAGCTCAGGAGGTGGATCAAAAACGCCGGTCAGTATTGTAACCAGCATCTGTGCAACACCAAAACCCAATGCTATACCGATGATGCCTCCACCCAGTTGTATCAACAACCCCTCACTCCATAGGAACGCCCCAAGCTGCTGTCGCTTCGCTCCCAGCGCGGAAAGGAGTGCAAAAGTGCGACGCCGTTCGGCTAAGCCAAGAGCTAAAATTAAGCCAGTTGCTCCAGCCACCAGCAGGACCGCGAAAGTCAACTCAAGGTTGGTCAAACCGTGGAGGTCTACAGCGGTGAGACTGGAGCTAATCAGGCGTTGTGTCGAACCGATATCGGTCACCTTCGCGCCAGCAAGGGAGTTTACGCTAGAACGAACTTGCTTCGCCACATCACTTGGGTTACCATTTGCTCGGATCAACACGACCTCTTGCGCGTTGCTACCAGTCTGTTGCGAGATGTAGCTTGAGTTTGCAATCAGGAAGGAATCCTTCGGCGCAGTAAGAAACTCGCGAACAACGCCCAGGAAGTGGAATTTCACAACATGGTATTGGTGATCGACTGCACTTTGCAAGCGAAGATTGATCTGATCACCGACAAGCAGTTGGTAATTTGTCACCGTTTCCTGCGAGACCAGCACCCCATCTGAATGAGTAGATAGAGCCGCTAGCGTAGATTTAGCATTCCCGTTCGCAAAATACGCATTAGAAACGTTTGTCGCTTCGCCCAAATGTAGTGGATCAATACCATAGATATCCTGGAGATCGTTGCCGACATAGGCAAAGCGATGCTGCATCGATTGTACCGAAGCTACCCCTGGCAGCGTCCTCAATTGGGGCAATAGAGTACTTGGCGCAGAGGCTGTAGAACCGGTAACTGTCACATCGGAGCCATTTGTGAGTTCTGCATCCACCCGCGATTGAGCATTATACGTCGTGTTGAAGACAGCAGTGGATGTGGCAAAGGAGAATGCCAGTGCTACCAAGACGACGCCCTGAGTTACACGTATATATTGTCGCGAAAGAGAAGCTGAGACGATGCCTGAAAGTTTCTGCGCGATGGGACGTAACAAACTGGCAAAGAAATGTTTCCCATGCGCAAGGCCACTCCCCCAGAGACGCATTGCGAGCAGAGCCACTCCAACCCACAAGCACAGGGGAGCGAGGAACGTTTCATAGGCCACCGATGTTCCTGCTATCCCTTCTGGTGCTAACACAACCTGGTAACCAGTACTCGCGGTCCGCCAGAAGATAATGGCAGCGGCGGCAAGCAGAACAATATCCAGGTACACGCGTTGCCATAAAGGTCTGCCACCACGTCCAACTACTGCACGTGCAGCCATCACAGTGGAATAGCGAGCCTGCTTCCACGTGGGATACAACATGGCAGCGAAGGCAAGAGCGAGGCCAGTGAGAGCAGATCCAGCCGTCCATAAGATCGCCGTTGTACTTCCCAGCACTCCAAAAGGAGTGATTATTCCAGCAGCAATGTATGCAACAACGATACCCAGAGAGACTCCACCAATCCCGACAATAAGGGCCTCAATAGAAGCCAATTTTAGAATTCGGGAGGTGGAAGCCCCACGAGTACGCAAAAGGGCCTGTTCCTGGCGTCGGCGTACTGCGCCGGAAGAGGCAACGGCTAAGGTGAGCAATATAGCAAGAACTGCTCCAGGTATCCCGAGGAATAGAAAGAGTACCAGCGCATAGAGAGCATCTTTGCGTACAGCATCCAATCGCGCGGCTAGATTGTTCCCCACGATGGCACTGCCAGCAAGGCGCGCTTCGACGTTGTTCGCCAAGCCTTGTACATATGTAAAGGCTGTGTCCGGGTCACTTGGCAGCACATGTGAAATTCTGACATGAAGCTGTGTACGCACCGTGTCAGGGCGTATGGTTCCCTGCGGATCGAAGAATTGGTGCCACTGGTCACTCGGTAGTATTAGCACATTGTCGGGAGGTGCCTGCGGTGCGGAACCTGCTGGTACGCCAACGGCCTGGAAAAGTGAATCTGTATTGGGCAGATCGACAATTCCCCCAACTTTCACGTCGAACGGCGGTAGTCCCTGGCGTTGGATCTTCACAGAATCGCCGACTGTAACGTGCAAATTTGAAGCTGTCTGCTGCGCTACGAGAACACCATTATCAAAAGATCCTATGAGCAAGCGCAATTCAGAAGTAAAGGACTGGCGATACTGTGTACTCAGTCCCAGTACTTTTCCGGCACCTGTTGTCTGAATGGTACCGTTTGTCGTAGAGGTGAAGCCGACAGTATTAGCGTAACCCACTTCTTCCAGGGCAGAATACGCGGTCGATTTGTCAATGGCCGATTTGACTGTGTTGATATTGGTGCCGGGTGAAAGTTGAACCTGCCAATCTACAGGTACATTCGAGGCCGCTCGCTGGGTCATCGAGGCTGTGCTGGAAGCAATGAAGCTTCCTATCGATGCTAATAATGAGACGGTGAGCGCGACACCCATTATCGCCCCCACGAGACGACCCGATATATGGGAGAGGAGGCCCTTAAGCCAGAGTAGTGAGAGCATTACGCTTGTACCTCCATTTTTCCGTATTGCATATGCCATACCTTATCCATGCGTTCAGCGACAGCCATATCGTGAGTTGCCACCACCAGTGCAGTATCTGTGCCTTTTAACGAGTCAAGCAAGACATCAAAAAGGTGCTGAGCAGTAGGATGGTCAAGTTGTCCTGTCGGCTCATCGGCGAGGATGAGTTTTGGGCGGGCAGCAAGAGCGCGAGCAACAGCTACACGCTGGGCCTGTCCACCAGAAAGTTCTTCCGGTAGCTTCTCTGCTATTGACAGGAGTCCAATGCGTTCAAGTGCTTCGAGAGCGTAGGTCCGTGCGTTTTCCGCACTTTCTTGCCCCAGGAGCAGAGGGATCTCTACATTCTCTACTACAGTGAGCGGAGCAAGCAGACTTGGCATTTGAAAGACCAGGCCAACCATCATTGGCCGAAGGTTCTCACGACTTCCGAGTGTGGGCCAAGAAATGGCACCAGAGGTAGGAGTATCTAGCCCTCCTATTAGGTGGAGAAGTGTAGACTTTCCACTACCAGAAGGGCCAACAAGTGCAATGCGGTCTCCACTCATCACGGCACACGTTACGGAAGCGAGTGCCACGACTTGTGTCGTGCCAAGTGCATAGGTGCGTCCACCATTTTCAATTTGAAAAAGCATTTCAGACATTGACAACTCTCCCATCAAATATGTGCACGACACGATCCGCGTGGCGAGCTAATGCGTCGCTATGCGTGGCAATGAGTGTTGAGCCACCTTCATTCCGACGCGCATCGAGAAGGCGAAGGATATGCGCTTCGGTCACTGTGTCAACCTCACCGGTCGGTTCGTCTGCCAGCAATATTTTCGGGTTGGTCGAAAGTGCTACCGCCAGGGCGGCACGTGCTGCCTCTCCACCAGAAAGCTGAGAGGGGCGAGCATTGCGGCGATCTTGTAGGCCGACAAGCTCAAGCAAGGTTCGCAATCGTTGTTCGTCAAGTTTTTTTGCGAGACACATCTGTAAGCGCATATTATCATTGACAGTGAGCTGATCAAACAGATTACGCGATTGAAGGAGGATTCCGATCTCAGCAGCGCGCCTTGCCGCCCGTTCAGCCTCGGGACGGTGTGTAAGACGCTTGCCCATCAGTTCGACATATCCACCATCTGGTTCATCCAGTCCAACCAGGCAGGATAACAAGGTCGATTTGCCACTACCGGATGGACCCATTACAACAACAATTTCACCCACGTCAACATGAATACTCACACCGCGTAGTGCAAGCGTTTCCTCATCACCGATATGATAAAAACGGTAGAGATCAAATGCTTCAAGAACTCTCATAGTTTTACACCCACTTGAAACTGCGCGAAATGCGCATCCACTGATCGACATTATCAGCTCCAACAGGTGCCGAAAGTGTAAGAGTCGCCAGCATTCCATTTTTATAGTAGAGGTAGCTGTTATTCTCGAGTCTCACTTGTTTGCCGGTCACGCCATTCGGATCAGAATTCGAGGTATAGGAAATCAGTATAGCTGAACCAATGGGCTCCTGCACAGCCGAGACTTTCACATCGCGTATTGCCCTACCTGTCTGCTGCAAGGTCATCACCTGGTTGGTGCGAACACTGTCAACTGTGGGAGCAGTCGAGCTTTTCGTAATCGTAACCTGCAAACCAGCCAGGTTAAAGATATAGGAGACATCCGAATTATTGTTTGTTCGCGCCCATCCCTCTGGCGTATCAAGTTGATAATGCCCAGTGGCCGAGACAAATGATACAAACGCCTGAGTATCAGGTATATCGCTGGCAGCAGCCTGAGAAACACTAATTGGCGGGACAGGCTGTTCCGTAGATAATGGAGTTACGTTACCCGTAGATGAAGATGATGTTGCGGATGCGGATTGTGTAGAAATAGGGGATGGCGAGGAAGTTGCACTTGTATTATTCGTTCCCCCACATCCAACTAGAACAAGAATGCTAATAGACAGGAGGAGGATGATTGCGCTCCTGTTCACTCGGGCCATTCTCATAAAATACTCCCTTTACTTTTTCATATAGAATTATCAGGAACATCCTGACTAATAATAGGAATTAGTGCGATTTGAGTCGAAATATTTTGCGGGTTGTGTAATTGATCCCATTTGATAAGTTGGAAGCCTTAGTACTACAGTGACACTTAACAAGGTCAAGCAGAGGAAGCGATAGGCACGTCTTGAGCTTGCAAGATCGGAAGAATGCGTGCCCATAGCCCCTCCTGGCACCACCGTCGATAGCGACCCACCACGG
>JAABUZ0100001563.1_pt1 | contig 42728 bp, 32 predicted proteins | sample 5562091 | NCBI WGS metagenome assembly JAABUZ01 (sample SAMN12813069, study PRJNA571459) | rock metagenome | isolation source: Antarctica rocks | place: Antarctica: Victoria Land, Linnaeus Terrace sud | collected 2015-12-21
GCGGGAGCAGGCCGCCGCCGGGGAGGCGCGCGACGCCGTGATCCGCTATTTCCGCAAGGCCGTCAAGGTGCGCAACTGGACGCCCTGGGACGACCTGCCCCTGGCCGAGATGGCCGCGCGCGGCCCCCTGCTCTCCGAGGACACCGTGACCATCATCGAGGCCTACCTCGGCGTGGAGGACTACGTCGGCGACTACGTGGAGCAGGGCCTGCAGCTGTGCCACGGCCAGCGCGAGCGCCGCACCCTGCAGTTGGCCTGGGGCCTGGAGGAGAGCAAGCACGCTGAGGCCTGGGAGTTGGTCCTCTTGCACTCGGGGCGGCGCACGCCCGCGCAGTTGGCGGCCTACCGCGACCGGGTCTCGGAGCAGCACTGGCGAGGGCAGGAGATGCATCCGGGGCTGCACACGCCGCTGGGCGTGGCCTGCTACGCCATGGTGCAGGAGCGCGCCACCTACTTCAACTACGACGAGATGCGCAAGCGCATCCGCCAGGAGTACGGGCTGCCCGAGGGGGCCACGCCCGCCGAGCGGGAGCGGGGCCAGCAGCTGGGGGCGGCCGGGGCGTTCAAGACGGTGGCCAACGACGAGATCGCGCACCACGGCATCTTCCTGGAGTTGGTGCGGATCTACCTGACGTACCTGCCGCAGGACACGCTGGAGGCGCTCTCCACGGTCCTGGGGGGCTTCACGATGCCGGCCCTGGACCTGATCCCGAACGCGGAGGCGCTGGTGGCGGCGATGACGCGGACGCGGCTGCACACGCCGATGAAGCAGGTGCGGCACGTGAACAACCCGATCCTGGACACGCTGGGGCTGGCCAACCGGCGGGCGCTGGAGCGGGCGGTGCAGGCCTCCAAGCGGCTGCCCGCGGGGCTCGGTCCGGAGCACGTCGTCCTCGGCCGCTCCGGCGAGTTCGTCCTCTCCATGTCCCCCGACCCGACAGACGACGCTCCCCTGGCCTCCACATTGGATATGATGGCGGCGGCGAACTGAGGGATCGTGGGTAGCGCCTATCCGCCGCCGCACGATCTCTCCGATCCGTCCAACCCGTCCGACGCGCGGCCAGCTGTGCCAGGGTCCGGTACGCCGGCTGCCGTCGGGCGGCTCCACGACTGCTGGACGACGGTCGATGGTCTCCGCATCTATGCCCGAGTGTCGCGCGCGATACCCGATCCCTCCCTTCGCACCGTGGTCATGGTCCACGGCGCGTTCATCTCCAGCCGCTACATGATCCCCGCTGCCCTGCGGCTGGCCCCGCGCTACAATGTGTACGCGCCCGACCTGCCCGGCTATGGCAAAAGCGAGCGCCCGGCGCGCGTTCCCAGCGTCGCCGGCTTCTCTGATGGGCTGGTGCGCTGGATGGACGCTGTAGGCATCGCACGGCCCGCTTTCATCGGCAACTCCTTCGGCTGTCAAATCATCGCCGATCTCGCCGTGCGCTATCCGGAGCGCATCGCGCGCGCGATTCTGGTGGGGCCAACCGTCGACCCGCGGCGCCACACCCTCCCGCAGCAAGGGGCGCACCTGCTGCTCGATGGGCTACGCGAACCCCTACGTTACCTCCCGCTCCTGTTGGGCGATTGCGTCAGGATCGGTCCGCGCGCTGGGGCGCAACTGGTGCGCGTCGTGCTTGCCGACCACATCGAGGACAACCTGCCGCGCCTACAGGCGCCCGCACTGGTGGTCCGCGGCGCGCGCGACCCACTGGTTCCGCAACGCTGGGCCAGGGAGGCGACGCGCTTGCTCCCCGCGGCGCGGCTGGTGGTTATCCCCGGCGTCGCGCACGTCGCCCACTTCGACGCGCCGGATGCCTTCGCCGCGGTCGTCCGCTCGTTCCTTGATGCCGACGATGCCGCATGCGAACGACGGTGAGGTCCTCGTATGATGAAGGCCGCGACGGTCTCAGCTTGGCTACGATTGGCGCGTCTGGTCCTGCCCATCGATCACCGCGTCGCTCCCCGAGAGGCGCGTCTGGCCCTGCGCCCGCGCCTGCTCGTCCTCGGCCTCGACGGTGACGCGCTCCTTGCGCACCGTGTCGCTGACCCGCTCGGTCTCGGTCACGGCCTCCTTGCGCAGGCGGACCTCCTCGACCACGTGGGCCTGCTTGCTCACCACGGCCTCCTCGCCCATCAGCGGCACCTCGATGTCCGTCCCCGTGAAGGCGGCGGACGTGTCGGCGCTGGCGTCCGTCACGGGGACGCGCTCGACGACGACCTGCTCGCGCTGCAACGTCACCGGGACGCTCTGCTGCTCGGCCACCACCTCTTTATGCACATGGACGTGCCCCAGTTCCTCCCGGCGCGTGCCCACGACCAGTTCTTCCTCCATCACCGGCACACGGATCTCGCCCTCGGCGGCGGCGACATCCGTCACGTCCTGGCTCACCGTGCCCGTTGGCGCCGTGCCCGTCTGCCCGAAGGTCGTGTCCATCGTGTTGGCCACCATGCCAGCGGGAGTCGCGCTCGCTGTGTTCAGGGTGCCCTGGCCGACGGCGGCGCCCCCGCCATACTGCTGCACCAACTCGTCCTTGCTGGCTGAGAGGTAGAGGCCGCTGGCGCTGGTATCTCCGATTGCATCGAGCGGCAACTGAGTATTCGGGGGCAACAGGTCGCTGCTGACGGTCATGCGTCCGGACACGGCGTCATAACCGGTGACAACGCCGATCGTCTCACCATGGGCGTCCATGACCGCCGACCGTTCGCGCAACTTCTGCTCAATCACCTCGCGTGATGTCCGGGACCCGTCGTTCATAAATGCTCCTCCTGTCTTCATTGGCGCTGTATGCGCGATTGTCAAGCAGCATGAACCGTACCACCACGCGCATTGATAGACTGTCTGCCGGTCGATCAGTGCGCCGTCGCACGGCGTTGTGGTTGACGCGCGCGAGGAAATACGCCATACTGAGCCCCGGGTGACCGGCAGGACAATGCGGATCGATGGGATGAGGGCGACAGCGCCCCACGATGAGACACCAATCACGCGGCAGGCCGTCGCCGCGTCGCGCCCACCGCCGGGCATAGGGAGGGGTAGCAGATGAATCTGGCCGGGAAAGTTGTCGTCGTCACGGGTGGGGCGAACGGGATCGGCCGCGCCATGGCCCTGCGCTTCGCCGCCGAGGGCGCACGGGGCGTGGTGATCGCCGACCTCGACGCCGACGGCGCCGCCGCCGTGGCGGCCCGCATCGACGAGGAACGGACCGGGGTGGTGCTCTCCGTCGCGTGCGACGTGGGGGTTGACGCCGAGGTCGCGCGTCTGATCGCGGACGTCGAGCGGGCGTTCGGCCCGGTGAACCTGTTCTGCGCCAACGCTGGTGTGGCGATCGGGACCGGCCCGGACACGCCCGACGAGGTCTGGGAGAGGGCCTTTAACGTGAACGTCAAGGCCCACATCTACGCCGCCCGGCATCTGCTGCCCGGCTGGCTGGAGCGCGGCGACGGCTACTTCCTGAGCACCGCCTCGGCGGCAGGCCTGCTGACCCAGATTGGCTCCGCTCCCTACGCCGTCACCAAGCACGCCGCGGTGGCCTTCGCCGAATGGCTCGCCGTCACCTACGGCGACCGTGGCGTCCGGGTGAGCCTCCTCTGCCCCATGGGCGTCAACACGAACATGCTCCATGCCGACGCGCCATCGGCCATGGAAGCGGCGTCCCTGGCCGCCGTGACGTCGGCCGGCCCCGTGCTGGAGCCGGAGCAAGTCGCGGACATCGTGGTGGCGGGGCTCGCCGACGAGCGATTCCTGATCCTGCCGCACCCCGAGGTCTTCACCTTCTTCGGGCGCAAAGCGAGCGACTACGACCGCTGGCTGGCGGGCATGCGCCGACTTCAAGCAAAGGTAACGCCCGGTTAATCCATCGATTGGACGGCCGTGAGCGTGCCTAGCTGCTGGACGTCGATAGGGCAGCCGTGAGCGTGCCTAGCTGCTGGACGTCGATAGGGCAGCCCTGAGCTTGTCTATCTGCTGCAAAGCGATGAGCCGTCCGTGGTCTTAGCGGTGAGTCATGACACCCTGGTATGATGATACCGTAGCCGGGTATGAGACGGCGCCGCCGGCAACCCAGTCGTTGTATAGAGAGCCTGCGCGCGGACAGGGGACACGGACGCTTGAACACGAAGACCACCGAGACCACCGGGACCACCGGGGCGCGAGAGCACGGGCGACGCGGGCGCGCGCGAAGCGAGGCGGCATCCGCCGAGGGACGCCTGCGCCGCATCTACGAGGCTATGGCCGGTGGAGTCATCGTGGCGGACGGCACGGGGCGCATCGTCGAGGTCAACGCCGCCGCCGAGGACATCATGGGCGTCGCGCGGCGCCAACTCCGTGGCCTGCGCCTGGAAGATGTGCCCTGGCGCCCGTACTGGCCGGACGGCAGGCCGATGGCCGTGGAGGATCGCCCGTCGATCGTCGCTCTCAGCAGTCACCATAGCGTGCGCGCCGTAGTCCTGCGCATCGCCCGTCCCGACGGCGGGCGCCGCTGGCTGCAGGTCGATGCCGTCCCTATCATGGCCGATGATGGGCCTGTGGAGCACGTCGTGATCAGCTATATCGACCTGACGGAGCGCCGCGCGGCCGAGGAGAGCCTGCGCCGCGAACGCGACTTCAGCTCCGCGGTCGTCGAGACGGCCAGGAACCCCATCATGGTGCTCGATGACACGGGCCACGTCATCCGCTTCAACGAGGCCTGCGAACGGATCAGCGGCTGTACCGAGAAGGAAGCGCGCGGGCACAGGTTCTGGGACCTGTTCGTGCCCGCGGATGAGACGGACTCCGTCAAGGCCATCTTTGCCCTGCTCCTGGCCGGTCAGGCTATCGAGCCGCTGGAGACGCATTGGCGGCGCCGCGACGGCTCTCTGCGCCTGGTCGCCTGGTCCTATGCCAGGCTGGCCGCCGGAGACGGGGCGCCACACTATGCCATCGCGACGGGGATCGACGTGACCGATCGCGCGCGTGCAGAGCAGGCGCTGTGGCGCCAGGCGCTGCACGACCCCCTCACCGGCCTGCCCAACCGCACGCTGCTGCTCGACCGCGTCGAGCAGGCGTTCCTGGCCGCGCAAGCGGACGGTGCCCCGCTGGCCTTGCTCCTGCTCGACCTCAATCGATTCGCCGAGATCAACGCGACGCTGGGCCATCGCCACGGCGACGGGCTCTTGCAGCAAATCGCGCCCCGCCTGCGCGCGGCGTTGCGCGCCACCGATACGGTCGCGCGCCTGGGCGGCGACGAGTTTGCCGTGCTGCTGCCGGACGGCGACGGCGCGCGCGCGGCGGCGACGGCGCGCGCGCTGCTGGCAGCCCTGGACGTTCCTTTCATGGTCGGTGAACGGACCCTGCACGTGGGCGCCGGCGTCGGCATCGCCCTGTGTCCCGATCATAGCGCCGATGCCGGGATGCTCTTGCGGCACGCCGATGTGGCCATGTACGTGGCCAAGGCCACGCACAGCGGGTACGCCTTCTACGACGCCGCGCGCGACGAGCACAGTCCCGACCGCCTGGCCCTCACCGCGGATCTGCGCCGGGCCATTGAGCGCGACGAGTTGCGGCTGCACTACCAGCTGGTCATCGACCTCACCAGCGGCCGCGCGCGCGGGGTCGAGGCTCTGGTGCGCTGGGAACATCCCGAGCGCGGGCTGCTCCAGCCCAACACCTTTATCTATATCGCCGAGCGGACGGGTCTGGTGATCCCGCTGACCCATTGGGTGCTGCGGACGGCCCTGGGGCAGTGCCGGGACTGGCAGCGGCAGTGGCCGCGCCTCGGCCTGAGCGTCGCGGTCAACCTGTCGATGTGGAGCTTGCTCGACCCGCAACTTCCCGACACCATCGCCGCGCTGCTGCGCTCCCATGGCGTCGCGCCCCACAATCTGCGCATCGAGCTGACCGAGACGACGATGATGACCAACGCCACTCGCTCGCTCGACGTGCTCTCGCGTCTGTCCGAACTGGGCGTGCGCATCTCCGTCGACGACTTCGGGACCGGCCACTCGTCGCTGACCTACCTCAAAACCCTGCCGATCGACGAGCTCAAGATCGATAAGTCGTTCGTGACGCACATGGCCACCAACGAGACCGACGCGGCGATCGTGCGCTCGACCGTCGACCTGGGGCACAGCCTGGGCCTGCGCGTCGTCGCCGAAGGGGTGATGGACGACGCGACGTGGGAGCGCCTGGTCGCGCTGCAGTGCGACAACGCCCAGGGCTACTTCCTCAGCCCACCCCTCCCCGCCGACGACCTGGACGAGTGGCTAGTGACGAGTGGCTAGTGACGAGTGCCACCCGTTTGACGGCCAGGGGAACGCCTGGTACGTTGTAGGGAGTGGCAGTTTGCGCTGCTACGACGCTTACGCGCCTACGGGAGCTCGGGTAGCCGGGCTGAGAGGGTGGCCAGTGGACGCCGCCGACCGTCGAACCTGATCGGGGTAATGCCCGCGTTAGGAAAGATGATCTGCACTGTGTGGCACTGCCAGGAGCGACGGCGGTGCTTTTTTTATGGCGCCGCCTCGCGCTCCTCGCGGCGTGCCTGCATTGTCCTTATTGTCCTCTCCTTTCGTCCTGTCTCTCTGCCGTCCTCCTCCCGGGGCGATGCGTCATGATGCGTCGGGCCGGCACGCCGTTCGTGCCGGCGCCTCCGGCGGGAATAGGGAGCGGGACGAGCATCACAATGGTGTCTATCACTAGTAGGGACAGGAGGGAACATCCTTCCGTCGTATCCGCGTCGTCCGGATCGGTCACACAAGACGCGCGACCACGGCCACCGCAGATCCGAGTCGCGGGCGTGGTCAAGGATTACCCTCTCGGCGCGACGACGGTGCGGGCGCTCGACGACATCGCTCTCACGGTTGCGCCGGGCGAGTTCGTCAGCCTCGTCGGACCCAGCGGCTGCGGTAAGAGCACGTTGTTGCGCATCGTCGCCGGACTGGAAGAGCCGACGGCGGGCCGCGTCACCGTTGGCGGAGCGGACCGGCGATTGGGCGTCAGCGGCTACATGCCTCAGCGCGACATGCTGCTGCCCTGGCGCACCGTACTGGACAATGTGACGCTGCCGCTGGAGTATCGCGGCGTCCCGCGCGGCGCGGCGCGGCGCCAGGGCGCGGCGTTGCTGGAGGAGTTTGGACTGGGCGGCTTCGAGGAGGCCTGGCCGGGCGCCCTCTCCGGCGGCATGCGCCAGCGCGCGGCCCTGGCGCGCACGGTCCTCACCGGCAGCAGCGCGCTGCTGCTCGACGAGCCCTTCGGCGCGCTGGACGCGCTGACCCGGCTGGACATGCAGGAGTGGTTACTCGGCGTGTGGACGGGGCTGGGCGCAACCGTGCTGCTGGTCACGCACGACCTGGAGGAGGCGCTCTACCTCTCCGACCGCGTCTACGTGATGGCGGCGCGGCCGGGCCGCATCGTGGCCGAGGTCGCGGTCGACCTGCCGCGCCCACGGCCCGCCGAGGTCGTGGCGACTCCGCACTTCGCCGCGCTCAAGGGTCAACTGCTCGGCCTCATCCGCGCCAACCGCGCCAGCCGCGACCACTCCCTGGACCCCGACCACACGCCGGGGTGGCGGCCATGACGCCGGACCGCACGGTCGTCCCGCGAACCCGCGATGGGCGCCGCGTCTCACCGGACCTGACCGCGGGCAACCGAGAGCTAGCGGGAACGGTCCTGGCGCCGGGACGGCGTCGGGATATCGCGATCCCGTGGCGCCGCCTGCTGGCGCCGCTCATCGTGCTCGTTGCGCTGGGGCTGTGGCAGGGCGCGGCGTGGGCGCTCGGGTCGCAGGTCTGGCTGCTGCCGGCGCCGGGAGACGTGGCGGCGGCGTTCGCCCAACCCGACACGCAGCAGGTAATCTTACAAAACCTGTGGCCAACCGTCGAGGAGGCGCTGATCGGCTTCGCCGGCTGCATCGTCGTCGGCGTGGCGGTGGCCGCGGCCATGGCGGCGTCGCGCGTGGTGCGCGACGGGCTCTACCCCCTACTGATCGTCTCGCAGGCCATCCCGACCATCGCCATCGCGGCCGTGCTGATCGTGGCGTTCGGCTATGGCCTCGCTCCCAAGGTCGTTGTCGTCGCGCTCTACTCGTTCTTCGCCGTCACCGTCAACGTCTACGACGCCCTGCAAGGACTCGACCCCGATCTGCCCGGCCTGCTGCGCACGTTGGGCGCCTCGCCCTGGGACGTGTTGCGGACGGCGCGCCTGCCCGCCGCGCTGCCCGGCTTCTTCACCGGGGCCAAGCTGGCCATCACCTACAGTGTCGCGGGCGCCTTCTACAGCGAATTGATCGGCTCGGAGAGCGGGCTGGGCTTTGCCCTGGTGCAGGCCAAGAACCAGTATCAGCAGGACCAGGTCTTCGCCATCGTCGTGGTGCTGGGCGCGCTGGGCCTGGCTGGCTTCGCGCTCGTCGCGCTCCTGGAAAGGCGATGCCTGCCCTGGACGCGGCAGTAGGCAGTAGGCAGTGGGCAGTTGCCAGTGGGCAGTTGCCAGTTGCCAGTTGCCAGTTGCCAGTAACTGTTCGTCACTCGTCACTCGTCACTCGTCACTCGTCACTCGTCACTCGTCACTCGTCACTCGTCACTCGTCACTCGTCACTCGTCACTCGTGAAAGGATCGTCGATGATGCGCAACCGTTCGTTCCAGGAGCTGGCCGTCTCCTTACTGCTCCCGAGCCTGCTGGCGTCTCTTACTCTTGCGGCTGGCCATGCCAACCCTGCTCACGCCGCCGCGACCCGTGCGCTACGTCCGCTGACCGTATGGCTGGACTGGTATCCCAATTCCGATCACGCCGGCATCTACGTGGCCCTCGCCAAAGGGTACTACGCCCAGGCGGGACTCGACGTCCGCGCGCGGGTCCCGGCGGGCGCCGCCGACGCCTTGCCGCTGGTGGCCCACGGCAACGGCGACATCGCGGTCTCCTACGAGCCCGACGTGCTGCTGGCGCGTCAGAAGGGCGTCCCGGTGGTGGCGACCGCGGCCATCGTGCAGCGCCCGCTCAGTTGCATCATGACCCTGCGCAGCTCGGGGATCGTGCGCCCGCGTCAGTTGCAAGGCCGCCTCATCGGTATCTCGGGGCTGCCTGGCGACTACGCGAACATCAAAGCCGTGGTCGGCCACGATGGCGGCAACCCCGCGTCGGTGCGTACGGTCGCCGTCGACTACGGTCTGCTGCAGGCTCTGCTCAGCAGGCGCGTCGATGCGGTCGAGGGCGTCTACTGGACGTGGGAGGCCTTGCAGGCCGCGCAGCAGGGCTACGCCGTCAACGTAATGCGCGTGGACTCGTACGGCGTGCCGGGCTACGACGAGCTGGTGCTGGCCACGGGCCAGGGCCAGCTCACGAATGAGTCCGGCGTGTTGCGGGCGTTCCAGCAGGCCACGCTGCGGGGCTACGCCTACGCGGCGACGCACCCAGCCGAGGCCGCGCGCGACGTGCTGACCGCACCGGGCGTGCTCTCGCACAGCAGGGCGCTGATCGAGCACAGCATTGGCCTGCTGGGTCCCCTGTTCCACGACGCTCAGGGCCGCTACGGCGCCATGTCCGTCTCCGCGTGGCAGGCCTACGCCGACTGGATGACGCGCACGCACATCATCCCGTCGCACTTCGACGCCCGCGCCGCGCTTACCACCAGCCTGCTGCCATAATTCACCGACGCTGGGATCGAGCTTGTGACCGCACTCGCAGGCGGCGCAACGTCCCTTTGCTCCCGCGCCCCGCATGGAAAAGTCCGTTGGTGTAGAGTGTAACCAAACACCACTGGGCCGCTGCCAACGGGTGCGAGGTCCCGCGGGGTGTCCTGCCGGCGCTATGGCGTGGCTCATCGGCGACGGCGCGGGCACGGACACGGGCATGGACGACAGGGCACGGGCCATGCGCCGCGCGGTCATCAACAAGCGGGCCGGCGGCATGGGCGACATCGCCGCCGAGGAGGCCTTGCGCCTACCCATCGCGGACGCGATCGCGCTCCTCAACGAGATCCAGGATGTCTACCTGAGCCCTGACGTGACGGTCGCCTGAGCCACGTGAGCGGGAATAGGGACAGCATCGGATGGGATGCTCGACCGCGTCATCATCGTCCAGTCCGTCGACGACTTCTAACGCTCATTCTCCATGCTCATAGGCAGCGCAGCAGGCGGGCCAGGCGCAGGCGTGAGCGGTACAGGGCGACCTGCTCCGGCCTGTTGTAGCGCAGCCACTCCTCCGTCGGCAACAGGCGGTGGCCAAGGATGGCCGTCTTCGGCCGCAGGTTGCCGCTCAAGAGCAGATGCGCCAGCATCCGGCCCGGCGGGTCATAGGCGTCGAACCGGGTTGGCGGCAGTTGCCGCGCCCGCTCCATCGCCTCGAGTCGTGAGATGATGTCGGTGTCCAGCGACAGGATGCGCCGGCGCTCCCACATGCCCTCATGCAGACGCCGCTGCAGGGGATTCGGACGCAAGGCGGCGCGCGCGGCAGGCGGGACGACCGGGCCGAACAGGGCCTCGGTGTAGCTGATGGCGTAATAGGCCGCCGTGGTCACGCCGGACCGCGCCGCCCGCCCGGCAACCTCCGGCCACGCGATGCCATCGCCCTCCCGGCGCAGCAACATCAACAGATCGTAGAACCACAGCAAGCGGGTATAGGCGTGGCGCTGCATGTGCGTGGCGGCCTGCAAGAAGGCGTCGCCCGGCTCTAGCACCGGGATCGCGCGCCCTTGCGCCTCGACCAGGCGCGCCCGCCCCCACAACCGCGCGTCCTCGTCGCGCCGCAGCCCGGTGCTCAGGTAGTCGGCGTGCAGCTCGATCAGCGTGCCGTCAGCGGCGCGGACGTACTGCCGATCGTCCGGCGCCTGGCGCGGACCGGGCAACGGGCGGCGCACGTGCTCCGCGTCCTGCAGCGCATAGCCCATGCCCGTCAGCAAGCGATCCGCGGCGGGCCAGTGGAGCGGGTCGATCAGCAGGTCCAGGTCCGAGCGAGGGCGCAACAACGGGGAGGGATAGAGACGGGCCAGCGCCAGGCCCTTGAGCACGACGACGGGAATGCCCGCCGCGGAGCAGGCCGCTAGCACGCCATCCAACACCGCGTCCAACTTGATTGCCAGCGCGACGTGCTCCCGCCGCTCCTCGCGCAGGCGCGCCAACACCGCCGGCGGCACATGACCCGCCGCGACGATGCCGCCGCGCTGCAGCCTGTCCAGCGCCAGCAAGCCGACCCGATGGATGCCGGCCTCGCGGGCGACGCGCGTCCAGTCGACGCCGGGGTGGGCGCAGCGCGCGCGCAGGAGGTCGTCGGGGGCGCGCAGACAGGCCAGGATGATCTGAGCGGACGGAAGGGCAGTGGTATCGACGGTAGCGGCGATGCGCCGCGGGGATGTGCTGAGCGCCGTCATACCGAGGTTCCGGCGGCGGCGTTTGCCGCGTCCGATGGGTGAGGATCGAGACGTGGAATGAGCGGTTGGTCGAGGCGCGAGGACGAGCGCAGACCGGCCAGGAAACCGGCGCCGTAGCCCAGGTGCAGGCACCAGAACGACACCAGCAGCCCCGGCGTATAGCGCCAGCCCGCGCGCGACGCGACGACGAGGGCAGCCCCGACCGAGGCCACGCCGTAGACGCCCCAGGTAGCCATCAGTAGCGCAATGGTCAGGACAACGCGGATATCGCGCGTGGACCCGATGCGCCACCGTCGCGGACGACGCCCGCAGGGGTCTACCAAGCGAGAGATAAGCGTCACGAGGCCGAGCAGCGCCGCGCCGCCAAGGGCGGCGACGAGCGCGGCCGGGGCCAGATGGCGCGCGCGTCGTGCCCTCGGGTGGCGGCGCAGCACGCGCACCTTCCAGTAGCCATATTGGTAGTACTGGCGCCAGAGAGAGCGGTACGAGCCGCGGTTATAGTAGGTCGAGCGGATGCGCGGGTCCAGCCAGATGCGCCCGCCGGAGGCCACGATACGGTCGTTGAGCTCGTCGTCCTGATTGCGCACCAGCCCCTCGTCGAACAGGCCCACACACTCGAAGACCGTGCGCCGGAAACAACCGAGGTAGACCGTCTCGGCCTCGCCGCCATGCTCATCGTAGTGGAAGCGCGAGTTGCCGACGCCGAAGCGCGACCCGGTGGCCAGCGCGATGCAGCGGCCCACGTAGCCGCGTCCCTCGGGCCGCATCAACCCGCCCACGTTGTCGGCGCCGGTCTCGCGCAGGGTTTCCACGCAGCGGCGCAGGTAGTCCGGCGCGATGACCGTATGACCGTCGACGCGGGCGATGAGCTCACCGCGTGCCGCCCGGATGCCGATGTTGAGGGCGGGCGGTGCGCTGCCGGTAGGATTGTCCAGCAGCCGCACCCGCGCCCACGGGTCCCGCGCCGCGGTCTCCGCGACGACTGCGCGGGTACGGTCCGCCGAGCGCCCATCCACCACCAACGCCTCCATGCGCCCGGCCGGATAATCCTGGGCTAGCACGGCGCCGAGGCAGTAGCCGATCGTCGTCTCTTCGTTGCGAATGGGCAGCACGACGCTGATGAAGGGGAGGCGCTCATCATCGAGTTGGGCGCGGCCTGCGACTAAAGTCGCATGGCAGGGAGCGGACACTGAAGTGTCTGCATGGACTAGCGGGCGTGTCTGACCATCGCCGGGGTTGACTGCGGTCGTGGGTTGAGATGGAGTGGCGGCAAGCGCCTCGTCGATGACGGCGGTCAGCCCGTCGACGCGGCGTTGCAGGGTGAACTCCGTGGTCATACGTGCGCGGGCGGCGGCGCCCAGCGTGTTGCGCGCGGCGAAAGCCCGCTCGATCGCCGCCGCCAGGTCCGCCGGTTCTGTCGATGTCGTGTAGATGCCCGCGTCCGCGACCACCTCCGGCAGCGCGCCCGCGCGGGTAACAACCGGCACGCATCCGGCCGCCATCGCCTCGGCCAGAGACATCCCGAACCCCTCGTGCAGGGAGGCCTGCACGTAGACCGCCGCTCGCCGCAACTGATCCCACAGTTGCGGGTCGGACAACCGCCCGGTGAAGCTCACGTTGGGCGGGGCGATGGCGCGCAACCGCTCGATGGCGTCGTCCAGCCACGCGCCCACTACCACGAAGCGCCGTCCCGGCAGCAACGCGGCCGCCCGCACGAACGGCTCCAGCCCCTTGCGTTGCAGGTTCGGGCGGTCCACATTGCCCACCGTGAGCACGAGAGAACGCTCCTCGTCCACCATCGCCCCCGACTCCTCTCCCGTGGCCGGCAAAGGAGTTGGGGGGGAGGGCTGCCCCGTGCTCCCCTCTCCCGCGCACGGGAGAGGGGCCGGGGGTGAGGGCTGCCCCGCGGCCGGGAGAGGGGCTGGGGGTGAGGGTTGCCCCGCGGGAGCGGGTGGAATACCGTGATAGACGACCCTGATCCGGCCCTCGTCCGCGCCGGCTTCGCGCACGGCCTCGTCGCGGGTATAGCCCGAGTTGGCGATCAAAAGGGTCGAAAGATCCATCACCCTCCGCGCCACGTACCGCTTGAGGCCGCCGCGCTGATGCCCATACCCGATGTGTGGCAGGTTCGCGGTGTCGTACCCGCCCACCACCACTACGACTGGGCGGCGTAGCGCGCGCGCGACGAGGGCGGGCAGCAGGCTGTGGGCGCTGGCAAACCAGCACAACACGACATCGTTGCGCCGCACCGCTCGCCACACCGCCCATGGTGTCGCGGTACGCCCCGCGATGGCCAACTCCTCCACGTCGTAGCGGTGGCGCAGCAGGTCGCGGTCGATGCGCACGAAGGGGGTCAGCTTATTGTGCGCCAGCAGGACACGCGGCCTCATCCTGGTATCCTCATTCATCGCGCGGCGCCCTGTTCGTCGCATACGCCGTACCCGGCGGCGTCCCACAGCGCCGCGGACATGTCGCCGGCAAAGCGCGCGGCGCTGAAGCACTCCGCGGCCCGCGCGCGGCCCGCGCGCCCCATGCGCGCGCGGGTCTCCGGCTCGTTGGCCAGCCGCAGCAACGCCCGCGCGATCGCCGTGGGGTCTCGTGGGTCCACCAGCAAGCCCTCCTCTCCATCGCGCACAATCTCGGCCGGTCCGCCCAGACAGGACGCGACCACGGGCCGTTCCATGGCCATGGCCTCCACGATGACCAACCCGAACGGCTCCGGCAGGACGGACGAGTGGATCAACACGTCGGCCGCGGCCAGCAGGGCGGGAATATCCTGCCGCCAGCCGGTGAAGATGACCCGATCCCGCAGACCGAGCAGTTGCGCCAACGCATGCAACTCGTCGCGATAGGCCGGTCCCTCGAACGCCGTGTCGCCGACGACCACGAAGCGCGCCTCGGGTCGGTCCCGCGCCACCAGGGACGCCGCCGCGAGGAACTCGCGCTGCCCTTTCCAGGGCGCCAGGCGCCCGATGTGCAGGGCCACGAAAACGTCGTCGGGCAGTCCCAGCTCACGACGCGGCGTCGCGGGTTGGGCAGGATCGTAGCCGGAGAGGTCGATCCCGTTGTAGACCACGCGCAGGCGCCCGCGCGCGCCGGCCGGCCAGTGGTCGCGCAGACCGGCCGCCACCGCCTCCGAGGGGCAGACCACGAGGTCGGCGCGTCGCGCCCCGAGCCACGCGAAGACGGGCAGGACCAGGCCGCCGGCCAGGCGCGGTGAGACGATGTCCTGGACGTGCCAGACCAGCCGCGCCCCCGCCAGCGGCGCCGCTAGCACGCTGAGTGCGTGAGCGAAGATCGAGCCACTGTGGACGACCCGCACGCGCGCCCGGCGCAAGGCCCTTGCGTAGCGGAGCGCGGCCCACGCCAGCAACAGGCCGTCGGCGGCCACGGCGAACGGGTTGAAGACCGTACGGCCGCCCACGCGCGGCCCCAGGCGGACGCTCGTCGAGAAAAAGCGCGGCGTCGGGACGCACACGATCGGCGCGTGCGCCCCCTCCAGCAGCCGCGTCGCCGGCCCTTCCCCGGCCACGAAGACAACCGGGTTGATACGCGATCGATCGACGCCCTCCAGCAGCGTGCGCAGGTTAGACTCCGCCCCACCGGCCCCCGTGTGCGGCACCAGGAATCCGACCCGGAGAGGAGCCCTCACCGCGGACACCCTCACCCCCCGCCCCTCTCCCTGTGCGCGGGCGAGGGGAGAGTTTATCTTGTCGGCCTCAGACACTTCAGTGTCCGTCTTTTGCCATGCGACTTCAGTCGCAGGCCGCTCAAGTCCCTGCCATGCGACTTCAGTCGCAGGCCGCTCAAGTCCCATCCGCCCCCTCGCAGAGGATGATTGAGCATCGGTCCCCTTTTGCAATTGCCAGAGGCGGGCATAGGTGAGAAAGACATACGCGCTCACCAGCAGCGCCATGAAGAGGCCGGCCGTGCCATCAAGGAAGCCGCGCTGCTTCAGGTAGCGCAGCGCGAATGCGCCGGCCGGCCGCACCACGAGATCGGTTGGCCGGAAGTGGACGCCGTCCTTCTGCTTCTGCGCCGCCTCCCAGGCCGTGTAGCGCAGCAGGTAGACGCGCGTCACCTGCTCGACATCGCGCTGGCCGTAGTGCAGCAGCGGCGCGGAGAGGACGCCCGCCGCGCCCTGCAACGCGACGTGGGCGTGGACCTGCCGGTCCTGGTAGCGGCCGCAGTCGCGCCGGAACAGGCGCAACTGGTCGTCGGGGTAGTGGCCGCCGTGGCGGATGGGCCGGCCGAAGACGTGGTTCAGGCGCGGGATGCGGAAGCCATCGTAGGGACAATCGGGCGTCAACGCCGCCTCGATCTCGCGGCGCAACTCCGGGCTGACCCGCTCGTCGGTGTCGACGATCAGCACCCAGTCGTGCGCCACCTGGGGGATGGCCCAGTTCTTCTGAGTCGCCGAGTTGACGTACTCGTGCTGGACGATGCGCGCGGTATAGCGGCGGCAGATGTCCAGGGTCGCGTCGGTGCTGAATGAGTCGCAGACAAAGATCTCGTCGGCCCACGACACGCTCGCCAGGCACTCCTCGATCACGTCGGCGCTGTTGTAGCACGGGATCAGCACCGACACGGGCACATGGCTCATGGCGCGCGGACCTCTTCTCGCGTGTCTACTCCCCTCTCCCGCCCATCGGGAGAGGGGCCGGGAGTGAGGGCTCCGTCACCCCTCTCCCGCCCATCGGGAGAAGGGGTGGGGTCCCACGCGGTGAGAATGGTGGGGAGGGGCATCGTTTTCCTCCCCCACGCAGTAGGAGGAACGGGTAGGGCTGCCCGCACTCCCCTCGCCCGCGCACGGGCGAGGGGTTGGGGGTGAGGGTCCCCGCGGCGCTCGTCGTCGACGAGGTTGATGGCGGCGCAGATCAGCCCGACCACCAACCAGATCAGCGGCCCCGAATCGTCGCGCCAGAAGAACATATCCGTGAGCGGCTGGGTCAGCATGGCGGCCAGCGCCGCCGTCATCACGAAAAGGTAGGTCCGTAGCGGCCCCGGCGGCGCGCGGCGACGCGCGCGGATCACGGCCACGGCCAGGGCCAACCAGATCCAGATAAAGACGGCCAGCCCCGGCAAGCCAACCTGCGTGGCCACGATCAGATAGTCGTTGTGCCAGAACGGAATGCTGCCCGGATTGAAGTCGGGGACCAACTCGCCGCCGATGAGGCTGAAGTTGGCGCCCCACCCGGCGCCCGTCAGCGGATACACGCGCAATGTCGCCAGCGCCGTGTTGGTGAACACGACGCGCTCGGCGACCGAATTATCGCTGAAGTCCACGCGCGCCCAGATCGTCGGCGGGATCAGGAAGTAGGCCACGACCACGGCGACGGCCAATCCCGCCAGCACGCGCCGTCCCCCCAGCACGCCGAGCACCAGCAGTCCCACGATCCCGGCGGCCCAGGCGCCGCGCGTGTACGTCAGGCCCACGGTGACCAGGAAGAGTAGGGTGCATCCGTAGAAAAACAGGCGGACAGGACGACGGCGCGAGGCCAGGGCCAGGGCGAGAGAGAGGAAAAAGGCAATCAGCATGTAGTAGGCAAACTGGTTGACGAGCCCGTTACCGCCGGACACGCGATTGACCGTCTGCCCGTTGGGCAGGTAGGACACCAGCGCGCCCTCGCCCGTGACCGCCTGTCTGATGCCCGCGTAGACCGTGGGGATGGCGGACACGACCACGACCGCCGTCACGGTCCACAGCATCTGCCGTGAGCGGACCACGTTGACGCAGAGCACGGCGGCCAGGATAAAGTAGAAGAACCCTTTGAGCTCGGGCACATAGTTGACCCAGGACACGCCGTGCGCAATCGCCAGCAGCGTGCCCAACGCCCCAACGACAAGCCATATCCACAGGGGCGTGCGCACCACAATCGGCCGCAGGCGCTCCTTGCGCACGACCTTGGTATGCACCAGCAGCACGATGACGCCGAGCAGGATAGTGAGGTCCGCCGCGGTGATGCTAACATAGCCCTGGTAGCGCCACTGCATCCCCGAGCGCGACGGCAAGAAGGCGAGCACGGCCAGCAGGATCGGCAGCCCGAGGCGCACCCGGGTGAGCAACAGCGGGAGCACGACGACCGCGACGATGACCGCGAAAAACAGCTCGATGTAGAACTCGGGCCGGCTGCCCTGGCGCGGCGGCAAGGCCACCACGACGGTCGACCCCAGGCCGAGCACAACGCCGGCCATGATCGCCAGGGCGGCAAAGATCAGCGTCCAGCGATAACGATGCCACCAAAAACCGTCCAGGACCATCAATTACCCTCTTATCCCCAAGCGCCCCCGGCGCAAAACATCCTCGAACGAGGCCATGATCGCCGGCCGACTATGGCGCCACGCGGCCAGCACCCGTCCCTGCCCATCCTGCCTCGGCCAACGTCCTATCGTGTAGTATATCGGCCACTCGCGCATCAAACTGTGCGGGGTCGTTGCCAACTATTCAGCGACGTAATAGCTGTGGCAGAATCCTCCTGACAGCGCACACGTCCACGTGGAGATCTTCGGCGCGCCTCGTCTGCGGCGAGTGTAGGCAGTGATTGTCCTGGCCCAGCGTCTGACAGACCATAAGCGGAACTTCTCGCTAGTCGCCCCTCGTCGCACGTCGAGTCCATGATCAGACGGTTGTCCGATGTGCATACCACACCGTCACCCACATGAAAGCGTGCATTGTCGATAGTGCAAACAAAGCTCGTCACACTGTAGATCGTCCCATTGCTGAAGCGGCTATGCGCCAGATACTCGCGCTCACGGGCATCCTCAATTGCATATTCCTTGTATCGACTGACAAGGGTGAAGTCATGAACACTATCGACGGAGCCATCATAGCTGTTGTCACCGTAGATATTCAATAGCCGGACGGTCTCAAGCAATACCCTGCTAGATAAGGTTCGTGGGCGCTTTACAGTTCGGGCCTGTCACAGGCGTCAAACTGTAAAGTCAGAATGGGCCGAGAAGAACCTTGTCTTAGGGAAATAGCGGCGCCACGACCTTGCGCAAGAAGAGCTTCTGCAATTTGCTCCCTAGCACCTGCCCACGCAACCGGATTCCACGCAAGATGATGGCAGGCGCGTTCCCCTGTTTCAACCTATCCAATCTGTCACGTCTCAACGACTTCACCGCCCATGCTTCCAACTGGCATTGTTCGGCACACCAAGTACGTGACCAACACAGGTTGGCACGATCACAATCACAACCAAAATGGGTCTCATTTGGCCCAGCTAATAGTAACACCTTGTCGAAGAGATAAGGGGAGGCCAACCCTCGTTAGCGATAGAGATAGCGGTCACGGCTTCACGTGATCACGCTGGTTCTGGATAGCCTCCGCGTAGAGGGCCAGGTTCTGCGCGGCCACGACGTGGTGACTGTAGAGTCGTACCGCCCTAGCGCGTCCGGCGTTCCCGAGCCGTCTTCGCAGCGCGGCATCGCCTATCAGTCGCTCTAGCGCATGGGCCAGAGCTTCAGGGTCGCCAGGAGGCACGAGCAGGCCCGTATCGCCGTCGGCCACGACCTCGGGGATGCCGCCCATCGTCGTGGCCACCAGAGGCCGTCCACAAGCCATGGCCTGCAGGCAGGTGTACGAGAAGCTCTCGTAGAGGATCGACGGCACGACGCACAGATCGGCGCGGCGATAGAGACCTACTAGCTCCTCCTGCGCGACGAACCCGCGCACCTCCACGCGGCCAGCCAACCCATGCTCGATGAAAAAGCGCTCCAACTGCTCCTTGTTAGATCTCCCCAAGGCGTCGGTGCGGTCACCACCGGCGAAGACGACGCGCCAGGGAACGCCGGCAGTGCCGCCGGCAGCGCGTTCGCCCGCGGACAGGCGAGCCAACGCCTCGGCCAGCACAAAGATGCCCTTCTCGCGCTCCAATCGGCCTACATGGAGGATCGTCGGCGGCTCCCCATCGAGCGTCCCGCCGCCGTCCGCGCCCGGCGAGAACTCCGCCACATCGATCGCATTGGGCACGACTCTGATCCGACCGGGGCGCAGGCGCATCTCCTGCTCCACCCGCCTCGCCAGGTCGGCCGACGGCGCGGACAGCATCGTCGCGCGCCGCACGAACGCCCCTTCGGCGCGCTCGATCAGCGAGGAGTCGAACGGGCGCTCCCCCGGCGGCGCGGTCTGGCGCAAGAGAACGTGCGGCGTGTGGCAGCGCACGACCGTCGGCAGCCGGTTGCCGCCCCCAAGCGCGGCAAAGAGGCCCTCGGCATTGATCTCGGCGAACTCAACCACGTCGAGACGCCGCTCTCGCGCCAGCCGATCCAGCAGCCCGCTGACCTGGCGGCTGTAGACCAGATGGCGCAGCGAGCGCAGGTGGCGGCCGAGCAGCGGCAGCCGGCGCGCGCGATACGGCTCCACCCAGCGGGCGACTCGGTAGACGCGGACGCCGTGCTCGTCCGCGACATCCGGCTGGTCGGGGCTCGACCGCGCCGTGACCACCGTCACCTCATGGCCCAACTCGACGTAGGCGCGCGCCATGGCCTCGTTGTAGACGCCGACGCCGCCGTAGTCGGGAGGATACCACTGATTAACTAATGCAATGCGCATCCGGATCTTCCGCTCTAGTTCGGATGGACGTAGTAGAGGTCGGACAGGTAGAGCAGCGCCGCACAGCCAAATAGCAGCAGGCACAGCGCGCGCGGGCCGGTCGCCATGGCCAGCGCCCGGCGCACGCCGTGGACAATCCCGACAGCCACGAACACCAGGCTGACGGGCACGAGCCCGAGATAATACCGCGGGTCGTCCACGAACACAAGGTTGGGCAGCACGAGCAGCACGAGCGGAGCCAGGAGAACCAGGAGGGCACGCGGTTGCAGCCCATAGCCCCAAACGAGGCCCAGCACGAACAGGATGGTCAGGTAGAACGGCACGATCGGAGCGCGGTTCCAGACCTGCGGGCCGGTCTCGATGCCCGTGTCCAAGCTGTTCCGTAGCAGCAGGGATGCGCGCTTGACGATCTGGCCCAGGTGATCGCGCAGGTAGCGCAGGGGCGACTCCGCGAGGGTGCGGTTGCTATCGACCGGGACGTTGGCCTGGCCATCGAAGCCATCGTGCAAGCCGTGCGAGAGTTCCTGCGTCATGTAGTTGCCGGCGGGGTATCCTGGCACTTGAGTCAGCCGCGCGCCGATGGCGGACGAGACGCCAACCAGCGCGAGCGCGGCGACGACCGTCGCGACGACCAGGCTCCCTCCTAGAGCCGGGGCGAGGCGACGCCCGGCCATGGCCAGGGCCACGATCAACAGGGCGATGGGGAAAACGACGCCGACGTAGCGCGTCAGCGTCATGGCAACCGCGAGGAGCGGCACCGCCACGAAGAGCCAGGGGCGCGGCGCGGCGATTGCTTGCGATCCGGTGAAGGACGGAACGATGCAGCGCACCACCGGCGAGAGGAGCGCGAAGGCGAGCAGGTAGTAGGTCGATTCGGACAGGACCGCGTCGGAGTACACGATGAAGTGGCCGTTGGAGGCAAGGAGCAGGGCCGCGGTGTGCGCGACCAGCGGCCCCAGAACGTGGTGGGCGAGCAGGAAAATCACGCCGACGAGCGCGGCCCCGCAGACGATGCTCACCACATACCCCGCCTGCATCGGAGAGAGACCGAGCCTACTCACAAGCCAGATGAGGGCCGGATAGAAGGGTGGGTACGGCGCCCAGTGCAGAGCGGGATGGAAGAGGTCGCCCCGTCCGATGTTGCGGGCGTAGACCAGGTAGCGTTGGCCGTCGGCATCGACGCGGTGGACGAAGCGCATCATAACGAGGCGCACTACGAGCGCCACGACCGTCCACAAGAGTGCCGAGAGGGGCACGGGCGCATGGCGTAGTCGCTCCCATAGCCCAGGAGCCGAACGATACGTTCTCAAGCGGGTTGAGGGGGTGGCCATTGAGTTGATCGAGGATTTCTCCACAGGCGCTCCTATGCGAACCGGCGTTGTCATCACGTTTTGATTTTCTCCAGCGAGAATCCCCGTAAGATTCGGAGAGGGTTGCCTGCGGCTATCACGCGAGGAGGCACGTCCTTTGTGACCACGGACCCTGCTCCCACCACGGCGCATTCACCGATGGTCACACCCTTGAGAATAATACACCTCGCACCAATCCACGCTCCGGCGCCAATAACGACGGGTGCGGTAGGGATACGCGCGTGATCGGGAGCGTCCGGCAAGGGATGCCAGTCGGTATCGTAGATGATGCATTGTTCGGCGATAGCTGCCCCGCGGCCGATCGTGATGTGCTCGCGGCCCGCGATGACACAGCCACGATTGATATACGCGTCGCGGCCAATCTCAATCGCAGCGCCCTGTACGGCGTCGAGAATGATAGGCCATGCGCGGGTGGAGTCAAGGATTGCCCCTTGACCCAGGGTGATCGTTCCTTCGTTGCGTACGGACAGCGGCCCTTTGATGCGCGCACTTGGATGAGCCCGAGTAAGAACCGCGCGGTAATACAACCAGCGGGCTCTCTCGACGCTTATGCGACCGATACGGCGCGCGCGTGTCAACATGTTGTGGCCTTGTTGCGCATGCGCCACAATAGGCCCGATCGTCGTGCCAAAACTTTCTCCCTGTGCATGTCTATCCGTCCTTGGTCTACCGTACGCAGTAGGAGATCTGTGATTGTCGGCGCCGCCCGAGGGCGATGACCCGCTACGTGTCCGCCGCAGGGCCGCCATCATGTCTACCCGAATTGAGACCCGTCCGCACCAGGTCGATAAAACGAGCATAGGCGGCATCCCAGGTCCAGAACGAGCGAACGAGGGAGACCGCGGCGGCGCCAAGGCGCGCATGCAGCGCGTCATCGCTTAACAATTGTATCAGCGCGGTGGCGAAGTGTTGCGGGACGCGCTGCGTCAGCAGGCCGGTGACGCCATCGCACACCGACTCACGGACACCGCCCTCGGCGACGGCCACCACGGGCGTCCCGCAGGCCATGGCCTCTAATGGGGCAAACCCGAACGGCTCCAGCACCGGCGCATAGACCAACGCGCGGGCCCGATTGTAAAGTTCGACCAGTTCCGCGTCCGGCACGTTCTCGCGCACCTCCAGCGACACGCCGCGCCGCCGAGCCAATCCTTGCAGATATCCATGCTCTCCGCCCGAGACCGTGTTGCCGACGATCACCAGCGGGGGACGCCGCGCGGCGGGAACGCAACCGAGCGCGTCGATCAGGAAGTCATAGCCCTTGAGCGGGGACACCGCCCCGACCGAGAGCACAAAGTCCTCGCGCGGTACCTCCAGGGGGCGGAAGAGGTCCGTGTCCACCCCGAGATAAGACACCAGCGCGCGCTGATCGTAGGCGCGGTAAATCGACTCGGCCGTAAAGTAGGAATTGGTGAGCAGCAGCGTTGCTGTGCGCACGTTGCGCCGATCTTGCCCCTTGCTCAAGCTCTCCGTCGCCTGTTGAGCAGGAGCGTACCACCGTCGCTGCCAGCGATCGATGTCGCTCGTGGGCTGTTTATACGAGCGATCCACCGGCGGATCATAGAAAGCGCGCATCGGCTCGGCGCAGTAGTAGACGGAGGGCGTGCGCAGATAACGCAGCAGGTAGGGACCTTGCAGAGGTTGGCAGTGGTGCGCAAAGACGAAGTCATACCGCGCGTGGTCGATGTCGACGGCCATCTGTCGGGCCACGACCTCGATACGTCTCAAGCGGTTGGCGAACTCGGCCGCCGTCACATAGCCGCGCAATCCGGGCAGGCGGCGCGACGGATGCCGCTGCTCCGGCCAAGTGTAACAAAATTGCCGTCGCGTCACCCGATCCATCGGCAGGAACATGGCATCGGCCGCCGTCGTCGTCCACAAATCCACCTCGTGGCCGTGCGCGGTCAGCGATCGTGTTAGCTCGAACGCCTCGCGCTTACTGCCGCCCGAGCCCAGGTTGTCGTACAGCGCGATGTGGAGCGGGCGGAGTGGACTAGTCATAACGCGCTCTCGCGGCCGCGATGACCGGATGTCCCCCAGCCGACGCAGTATCTGAAACCAGGGCGTGCAACGTCCGCCTCCACTCCTCGCCGATGCTCTCCCATCGGTAGCGCCGTTCGACGAGAACACGCCCGCTGGCTCCAAGGGAAGCGGCAAGCGTCCGATCTTCTAGGAGACGTAGCACGGCAGCCGCAAAACGCGTTGGGTCGTCGGCAATCAGCACGTGCCGGCCATCGATGACCTGCAGTCCTTCGGCGCCAATGGTGGTCGAAACCACGGCCTGTTCCATCGCCAGGGCTTCCAGTATTTTGAGTCGAGTGCCACTACCGGAGCGCAGCGGAACAACAATTACGCTGCCCTCGGCGATGTAAGGGCGCGTGTCGGGCACAGCGCCCAGGATACGCACGTTCCCATTCTCACCCTCGTCCATCTCCCGCACGTCGGCTGGCGGCTCGGCGCCCACGACCAGCAGTCGCACCAGCGGATTGCATCGGTGGATGAGCGGTAGAATCTCGGCACGGAAGTAACGCACGCCGTCCGCGTTGGGCGCATGCGCCATCAGCCCGGTGAAGACGAGCGTGTGCGGCTTCACCGGGACAGAGGGGAGCGGGTGAAAGTAGGCCGTGTCTACCCCGTTCGGGACGACAGCGGCGCCGACGCGCCGGCCCACGACACGGTCCAGCGCCGCAGCATCGTGATCCGAGGTCACGGCGACGAGGGGATATGCGTTGGCGATGGCGCGCTCGGCGTTGCGTATCTTATGCCGCGTCACCGTATGTTTCGTCCGCGCCCACATACTTTTATCCCTGTCGAGCACATGCATGCGCGTATGTAGGATCGACTCTATGTTGTGCAAAACCGCCACCGCCGGAATACGCTGTCCCCGTTTTATCGGCGCCAGAACGAATGCGACAGCTGTATGCTCAACCACAAGTACATCGAAGCGGCCCGTTGCCAGCAACGCCTGAGCGCGTTCTATCAATGCGGAGGCAAAGGTGTGCGCATAGCGATAGGGCGGCTCGACGAGCAGCGTGGCGTAGCGGTCGAGCCGCTCGTTGCCCACATGCAGCCGTGGCCGCCACGGTGAGGAACCGAAGTAGGGTATGACATCGACGCGGTCACAGACAGCATGGACTGCGTCGACATAGTGTTCCTCGTCCGGCGTCGCCACACACAGCAGGGTCAGGTGGTCACCACACGCACGCAGGTAGCGCAGCAACTGGAAGGTTCGATTGGCCCCACCGCCGCGCTGAGGATGTGGCGCGTTGACCGTCGCGACAAGCACGTTCATAAGGGTCCTTGGGGGCTCTCGACGCCATTCGCGAAGACCCGTACACGCGAGCACGCGCGCGCGAACACCACTACTATGCCAACCTCTTGTTCGGTCATGCGCACCGTTCCTTGCGTTTATCCCGGATGGCTCGCTGATAGGACTGCATGGTTAACGCGGCGGTACGCTGCCACGAAAATTGTGCTGCCTGCCGTAGTCCCTTCGCTGCCAATTCCATTCGCAGCCCGTTGTCGGTCAGGATTCGCTCTAGCGCATGCGTGATCTCGGCCACGTTTAGTGGGTCCACCAGCAGCGCCGCGTCTCCTACCACCTCTGGAATCGACGTACTATTCGATGCCATGACCGCTGACCCACACGCCATCGCCTCCAGTGGGGGCAGCCCAAACCCTTCGTAAAGCGAGACATAGGCGACGACCCCGGCCCCGTGTAACAAGGCGGGCAAATCCTCTTGCGCTACCCGTCCCGGCATCACCAGGCGGTCACCCAGGCCCAGCGCGTCTAGTCCGTCGTAGATCGGCTCGGAAAGCCAGCCACGCCTCCCCGCGAGGACCAATCGTGTCGTCAACTCGGGCCGTCGATTAATAAGGGCTCTAAAGGCCGTGGCCAGCCGCACCAGGTTTTTGCGTGGCTCAATCGTGCCTACATAAATGACATAATTCCCGACCTGCAACCCATGACGCACCAGCACGTCGTGCTCGACCCGCGTAGTGGGCGCCCGATATTCGGGGCCAGCTGCGAGCGGAACCACATCGATATGTTCGGGATCTACATCGAGCAATCGGACAATATCGTGTCGTGTGTGCTCCGAATCGGCTATGATCCGGGTTGCCCGCCGGGCTACTAAGCGCAATTCACGTATATGGTGAGCAACACTATCGAGAGGTTGCCATTCGGGGTGGACCCAGGCAATTGTGTCGTGAACGGTGGCTACATGCGCAAGGCCTCGTATTGGCATGAAGACACGATGGGACCAGTGACAGACATCCAACGTTCCCCTTGTACGCGGAGGCAGATTCCAGCGCGCTACCCGAGGCATGCCATTAGCCCGCTGCCAGACGGGCTCCAGCATATGAACATCGGCGAGATAAGCCAAACGACGAGTGCGATAATCCTTTTTCCATGGCCCGTCCTTCAAGTGGAGGAGCGGTACCCCAATACGCGCGCGTGCAAATCGGCCGGATGGTAACAGCCCGTCATTAGCCGTCACAAGTTCTTGAAAGCTATGTTGCCCTGGCCCATCAAGAAAGGTCAACGTAGGAGGGGTGTCTAACTGAGCCAGATGCCGTAGTAGTTGCGAAGCGTACGTATATACTCCCGCCTTTTCGGGAAAAAGATCGGATACTTCAAAACCTAGTCGCATCTGTTCAACGTACCTGTGTCTCGAAACTATCAATGGTTGGGTGTCGTCTAGCGATCGTTGGGGGTAAACGCGGCCGCATCACCCTGCAAGAATGACCGCCGCATCGGGATAAGATGCTCTTTCAATGTTGATAGCAGCCTGTAGATCGGCGATACCATGTCCCACTTGATCGCCAAATACGTCGAATGTGAGCAGGTTCTCGCGCCAATCCATCAGCACTTTGCCCTCGGCGGGAGCGGCGCTCGCGTTTATCGCATAGGTCCCCTGGCAGAGATTCAACATTAGCGGAAAGGCGACGGTCATTTCTTCGCCAGCCGCGACGCGACCAATCGACACCTTTTGCATGGCGGAGTTGGTCCCATAGACCCATGTCGCCTCGTCGTTGCGCAGCCCAAAACCGATGATGGGGTCATACACGTCGCGCCTCGCGCGCAGGCGGATTCTGATGGTCGCGGTCTCCAAAGACTGGAAGGATCGTGCCGGACGTCCATCCGCGTCGCTTATATCGGCTCTCAGAACCTCCATATGTTTGGTGACACGCCCGTGTTCCATCTCCGCCATCTGTTCGGCCTCGTCGTCCGAGACCACCGCGTACTCGACGTTGGTGTATGCGTTGATAACCTCCTTCGGACTGCCCTCGGCCGTCACCTGCCCCGCTTGCATCAAAACGGCTTTGGAACAGAGCGAGGCGATGGCGTTGAGGTTGTGCGAGACGAAGACGATGGCGATGCCGCCGCGGCGGAACTCTTCCATGCGCTTGAAGCACTTCTGCTGGAAGGCGAAGTCGCCCACCGAGAGCACTTCGTCGATCAGCAGCACCTCCGGCTCGACGTGCGCGGCCACGGCAAAGCCCAGGCGCGCCTGCATGCCCGAGGAGTATCGCTTGACCGGCGTATCCATGAACTTTTCGATGCCCGCGAAGTCGACGATACTCTCCAGCTTGCGGTCGATCTCGGCCCGCTTGAGGCCCAGGATCGAGCCGTTGAGGTAGACGTTCTCGCGGCCGGTCAGGTCGGGGTGGAAGCCCGCCCCGAGCTCGATCAGGGCGGCGAAGCGACCGTTGACGCGGGCACGGCCGCGCGTGGGGTCCGTTACCCCCGCCAGCAGCTTGAGGATGGTGCTCTTGCCGGCGCCGTTGTGGCCGATGATGCCCAGCGCCTCGCCCTCGCGCACCTCGAAGCTGACGTCGCGCAGGGCCAGGAACTCTTTCGCCGCGCTGCCCGACCCCTTCGGTCCGCGGCCCAGCGCCCGTTTGGCCAGGCTCGGGATGGCGTCGCGCAGGCTGCCGCCCCGTCCCCGCCGGCTGTAGCTCTTGTCGACGTGGTCGAATTGCACCATGATCCGGTCGTTGCTCATGCCGTCCTCATTAGATCACGTCCGCAAACTGCATCTCGACGCCCTTAAAGTAGCGGTAGCCGACCACGAGCAGCACCAGCGACACGACCGCCGAGAGCGCGAGGAGGGATAGATCGGGCGGCTGGCCGCGCACGATCACCTGCCGATAGCCGTCGATAATGCCGCTCATAGGGTTGAGCGAGAAGAACAGCTGGTAGCGCGCCGGGATCAGCGACAGCGGGTAGATAATCGGGGTGACGTACATCCCGATCTGCAGCACGAAGGGCAGCAGGAGGCGCACGTCGCGAAAGAAGACGTTGGCGGCCGACAGCACCAGCAACAGGCCGCTCATCAGGGCCATCTGCAGCACCACGAGCAGCGGCAGCCACAGGATTTGCAAGGTCAACCCGATGTGGTAGTAGAGCAGCATGCCGGCGAAGATCGCGCTCGCGACCAGAAAATCGACGAGGCAGGCCAGCAGGCTGGCCAAAGGGAAGATCTCGCGCGGGAAGTAGATCTTGGAGACCAGGTTGGCGTTGCCAACCAACGAGCTGACCCCGAAGTTGAGCGTGTTGACGAAGTAGGTCCAGGGCACCAGCGCCACGTACGAGAAGATAGGATAGGGGATGCCCGCGGTCTTCACGTGGACGAAGAACGAAAAGACCACCGAGAAAACCACCATCAGGGCGAACGGCTGCACGATGGCCCACGCCACCCCCAAAACCGACTGCTTGTAGCGGATCTTGAGGTCGCGCGCGGCCAGGTTAAACAGCAGCTCGCGGTACTGCGCCAGGCGGATGAGGTGCTGGGGCAGCGTGCGCCGTTCACGGTCAAGAGCGAGCAAGAGCAGGTTCCTCCCATGTGATGGCGACGGTGTTTGCGCCTATATCGATGTCCGTGTCCGTGTCCGTGTCCAGGTTGCGCGCGCCGCCCTCATGGCCAAGCGCGGCGCGGTACAGCCGCAGCGTTTGCCGCGCGATGCGGTCCGGCGCGAAGCGCGCCGCGGCACGGGCGCGGGCCGCGCGTCCCAGGTGGGCGCGGCGGTCGGGGTCGGCCAGCAACAGGGTCACGGCGGAGGCCAGGGCCGCCGGGTCGTCGCGCGGGACGAGCAGCCCCGTGTCCCCATCGGCGACGAGCTCGGGGATACCGCCGACGCGACTGGCCACGACCGGCCGCCCGCAACTCATCGCCTCGTAGACGGTGTTGGGCGAGTTGTCCCAGCGCGAGGGGACCACGCACACGGCGGCCTGGCGATAGTAGCCGGGCAGGTCGGCGTGGGCGACGCGGCCGTGGAACACGACGCGGCCGTGCAGCGCGGGCGGGACGTGCCGCAGCAGGCTCGTCGCGCCGACCTCCTCCGTCTCGCCGCCGACGATATCGATCGTGGCGGTGGGGAAAGGGGTCAGGATCGCCTCCGCCGCCCGAGCCAGGATCGTCAGGCCCTTGCGCGCGTCCAGACGACCAACGTACAGCACCGATAGGCTCTTTTTGTCGGCAGTCCCGTGCCCCGTGCGGTCGCGATCCATGCCGCCGATGCCAGGGGAAGGGTCGGGAACGAACCGCGCCGTGTCCAGGGGATACGGCAGCACCTGGATGCGGCCGCGCGGGTAGCCGCAGGCGGAGGCCACGTAGTCGGCCACGGCGGCGCTGGGCGCGGAGACGAGCGCCGCGTGGCGCAGCAGGTCCGCCTCCAGGCGCGCGCGCCGGCGCTCGTCGGGTCGCGCCCCTTCGTCGCAGAAGTGTCGCCACGCGGCGTCGGACGAGTGCAGCTTGACGGCGTAGGGCGCGAGCCCGCGGAACAGCGCGGGGAACGCGGTCTCTTCGGGGAATTCGACCAGGTCGATCCCGCCGGACAGCCGCTCGATGCGTCCAAGTGCCCGCCGCAGGGCCAGCGACCCCTCGGCGACCTTGACCAAGGCCGAGCCGGGTGTCCAGGCAACGCCCGGTACCAGCCGGCGCAGGCGATCGTAGTAGTAGTGCCCGTTGGAGAGGGTGACGTACTCCAGGCGTACCGTGGCGTCGCTCGACGGTCCTGTCCCCCGGTAGCCCGGAGGGCACAGGTACAGGACGGTGACGCGCTGCCCTTGCGCCGACAGGGCGCGGCCTATCTGGCGCGCGTACGTCTCGGCGCCGCCGCCGGCCTCGACGGCGTAGACGATGTGCAGCGGCTTGCCGGAAGCGCCGGGAACGTGAGCGCCAGCGTTAGACACCCGTGCCATCCTCCACGCCCAGCGTCGAGGGGCGGATAACCTCGCCGCGCACGGGGGCCACCAGGGTCGCGGCGGCGCGGTCGCTCGGCGTCGGCGCGGCGGTCTTGCGTTGCGGGCGGCGGTAGTAGCGGGCCTGCCGTCCGCCGGGCACGTCGGCCATGTTGAGCACCAGGCCCAGCACGCGGGCGTTGACGGACGTCAGCTTGTGCAGCGCGCCCCGCACCAGGTCGCGGCGCGGGCCATTGGCGCGCACCACTAGGATCGTGCCGTCGGCGTGCGAGGCCAGGATCACGCCGTCGGCGAGCAGCCCGACCGCCGGCGTGTCGACGATGACCACGTCGGCCTGCTCTCGCAGCGCCGCCAGCAGGGCCACCGTGCGGGCCGAGGCCAGCAACTCGGCCGGGTTGGGCGCGTCCTGGCCGGCGCCGAGCAGGCGCAGGTTCGGCACGACCGTCTGGCGCAGGCTGGCGGCGATGCGCGCCGCCGGCTCGACAGGGCTATCGGGACCGGCGAGGTAGAGGTCGCTGAGGCCGGGGGCCGCGGGCAGGCCGAACAGGTCGTGCAGGACCGGGCGGCGCAAGTCGGCGTCGACCAGGATCACGCGCTCACCCGCTCGCGCCATCACCACCGCCAGGTTGGCGGCCACGGTCGACGCGCCCTCGCTCGGCTGGGCACTGGTCACGACGACCGTGCGCACCGTGCGCACGGCGTCGGCGAAGAGGATGCCCGTGTGCAGGTTGTGGAACGCCTCGCTCCCGGCGTCGAACGGCCTGTTAACGGTGACCAGGGTGCGCGCATCGGCGCCGCCGTTCGCGCGCGGCAGAACGGCAGTCAGACCGCCCGGCATGGGCAAGGCCGCGGGGCGGCGCGTGCGGCGAAAGCGGTTGACGACGGCCAGGACCGGGATGGAGAGGTACTCGGCAGCCTCCTCGGGGGTGCGCAGGCTATGGTCGAGGTATTCGCGCAGCAGGGCCAGCGCCAGCCCCATGATCAAGCCGCCCAGGGCCGCGAACAGCACGATGTTGCGCACGATCAGGGAACGCGTCAGTACCGAGACGGGTCCGACGCCCCCTGGCAGGGCGGCGGCCGGTTGCGCCTGTGCGGGCGCCAATACACCGGCAAGTTCACTCTTCGCGTTGCTCAGTTGCCCCTGCAACGTCGTGACTGTGTTCAGCTTGACCCTGATGCCGAGGTGAGGGTCGGCGATGGTTTGTAAGAGCCTCTGCCTGATAGCACTGATGCGGCGGGACCAGAATAGTGTTTGCGCCGCTTCCAGAGTGAAGTCAGGGGCCTGATTGCCCGCATTATCCGCGTCCTCCACCAGGAACTCGTACATCAGGGCGCCAGCGGCAGCCCTGATCTGATTCTGGTCGGTTCCGCTGACATTGACATTATAAAAGATGGTGCCGGGTACCAGACCGCTGGTGATGGACCCGATCAACTGATCCCTGGACATGGTCAGCTTCAGCTTGTTGGGCGTGTTTGCGTTATACCGGGCAATGGCGGCGTCCACGAAAATCGGCTCGGTGATGTAATTGTCGTAAGTGCCCACAAGCGTCGGCAAGTCCACGGGCGCGGTACGGTTCTGCTGCTGCAGATCGAGGTTTTTGGCGAGAGCGTGGCTGATCACTGCAGGATTGAGGACCAGCCGTGCGGTGACAGTGTACACCGTGCGGCCGTGCTGGCGGCGGTCGACGACGACCGCGCCGGCCGCAGCGATGACCGTGGTCAGCAGCACGAGCCAGAGGTACTTGCGGATGATGCGCAGGTTGCTGAGCAGTTCCACGAGCTAGCGTCCTAATCCTATATCCGCCGTCTCGCCCTGGCGCGACGCCGTCGCGGTATTCACGCCCTCGACGAGGCCGAGGGCATAAAGCCGCGCTACAAGCGCCTCCACGTCACCCGACGCCTGGGCCAGTGCGATGTTGAAGTCCGAGGCCACCTCGGCGGCGATGCCGTCCAGGGTAGAGGTCCCGTCACACAACTCCCAGACCAGCGCGGCCGCGAGGTTGAGGGCGTGCGTGGCGCCGTCGGCCGGATTGTACAGGATGATCTCGTCGTCGATGTCGGTCTGCGTCACCTCGGGCCGTGCCCGCGGGAGGATTGTGCCGGCGCGCACGGCGCGCATCCAGGCTGCGGTTGCCTCGGCCTCTGGATCCGCGGCCGCGCTCGGATGGTCATGATCGTCGTGGGACAGGCTCATATCTATTGGGATCCTTCTTGCGCCTTCAGCCAGCCGCGCGATCGCACCGGCGCGGCGCCTATATCTATTATCGGTATAAAGCAGTCGCTACTAAAGTAACAGGTCCACAAGAAAATCGCGCGTCGTTCGCTGTAGCGGCGGACCCGCGACCGCGGGCTGTTTATGCCGCACCCCTGGCGCAGACGTCCGCGACCAGCGCGACCGCAGCCGCCAGGTCGTTGACGACCAGATCGTAGCACATTGCGTCCGCGGCGAGCGCGGTGGCCAGAGCCACTCCATGGGGCGGGCGGGCCCTATCGTTGACGCCGCAGCGTAGCAGGCGCAGGGCGGCCTCGGACCGGCTCAGGGACTGGAGCGCGGTGCGGCCGTGCGGCTCGTAGCGCGGGAAGATGATGGCCCTGACCTCCGTCGCCTCGCGTCGGCAGTCCGCGGCCAGCCTCGTCGGATCGAGATGCCAGACTCGCCCCAACTCACGTGGCGCCTCTCGCGCGACCTCATCGGGGAGCGCCAGCAGTCGGGCGGTGGGCAGCGGCCGTTTAATCGAGAGCGGCTTGGGGTAGGCGTGGACGCGCCGCGTCGCGGGGTCGACCAGCGCGGCCTCGTCCGAGAGGTAGCCGAACCCGGCGCAGACCAGCGCCGCCGTCAGCGTCGTCTTGCCGCTGCCCGAGGCGGCGGGCAGGAGGAGGCCGCGGCCGTGGTCGTCGAGCACGGCGCTGTGGAAGACGGCATAGGTCGAGGCCGCGGTCAGGGCAGTCGAGGCGGCGTGCCAGTCGGCGTAGTCCACTAGGTCGTCGCCGCGCGCGCTGCCGTACAGCACGCGCCCCTCTCTCAGCAGCACAAAGCGCGCCGCCCATGGATGGTCGATGCCAGCCTGGGCCAGGTCGATGAGGTCGTACGTGTATCGTCGGGCGGACTCGCTCGTTGCACTATCGGCGAACGGGCGCCACACCAGAGACATGGCCTGCTGGAGATCGGCGCGGTTGCCGCGCACGCGCACGCGCTGATCGACCAGCGTGTAGGCCGCATCATAGGGCAACGCTATCGACCGCGCGGCCTCACCCACCACGTCCATCACGGTGTCCGAGTTGAACGCGGGGACGGGAGGGTCATCTCCGGCAATGACCTCCGGCATCGGCGCCTTGCCGCCCCGTATCGCGGGCGCCCCATTCGGCTCACCCACATCCACCCGCCCCATGCCCGCCCGGACCGCCATTCTACTCGTCTCCCTGCTCTATCCTTACTCAGACTCATCGCCATGCAGTCATACGCGATGCGCGCCCTCATCTGATAAATGCACGGTCCCTTCCAAACGTTACGCGTGACCTCACGCCTCATGGGACCAGGGTGCCTCATCGAACCGCGCCAGCACCTGCAGGGAGTTCAGCCCCCCACATCCGCGCGGAGGACGCCCGACACGACATTAACAGCGCCGGTGTCCGATCCCTGTCATGCGACTTGGGTCATGGGCTATGTCACTCCAACACCCTATCGATCATAGCCACAGCCAACTTATCACCAACAAAGGTCGCGCCGCCTTCCGCGGGCCGTCGCACCTCGAACGTCGCGGCGCGGGCCAGCAGATCGCGCGCCAGCGCGGGCCGCTCGGCGGCCCGCCCCTGAAAGGTAGCGGAACGCTCCAGCAGCTGCATCACGGCGCGAGCGCGCCCGAGTGGCTCGACCGCGGCGTTGCCGTCCGCCGCCGGCGTCTCCACGATAAAGGCGCGGATGGCCGCTGTGGGCCGGCGCAACGGCCGTGGTGCGCTCTCCATCATGGAGCCATTGGCGCCGGCCGGCGGCAACGCCGCGACAAGAGGGTAGGCGCCCTCCATTTCATCAAGTCGTGGGAAGGCGACGCCCAACGCCCGGAGGACGGCGGCCTCGTCGGCATCGGCGCAGACCAGGGGCAACGGGCAGGGGAACCACGATCGGTCGGCGGGATCGAGATAGAGCGTGGAGCCCGACGCATAATCGTATCCGCGCGCGCAGAAGGTTGCCACCAGCCGACGCGTCGCGGCCAGAGTCGCGCCCGCGAACAAGACGGCAGCGTCGCCGCGCGTCACGATGCCCGTGCGTACGGCGTACACGTCAGGGGCGGGGAGCAGATGCGGCAGCCACGTCGCCAGGTCGTCAATCAACGCAGCGACAAGCTCCGAGACGAGCGTGGTACGGCGCAGCCGCGCGGTCTCAAGATATAGAAAGTGGAAGCCGCGCTGTCCGCGACGGGTCGGCGCCTTGGCGGCCACGAGGTTGTAGCAGATGTCGGAGTCCAACGAATCGTCGCCGGGCAGGCGAAGCGGCCCAGCGCGACGTCGACGTGCGCGGCCAGCGCGGCGCTGGTGCAGCGGATGCGCACACGCGCGCCCGCGACATCGTAGCAGTGATCGGTCGCCCACACGAGGCCCTCGAGGTCCGTGCGTCAGGTGCTCGGCTGGCGCAGCATGCGGATGAATGTTCGCTCGTCCAACGCGCCTCCTTGTATCGTGGGCATCGGCGTTATGGTCTATCTGTGCTGTTGCCTCGACCTGAACGCATATAGCAGTGGGCCAGATGAAGAACTGGCCCACTACTATCTTCGGCCGATCATAGCGGTTTGAGTAGTAGGCTACGTCTCTACCAGGTTATACGAGAGGACGGCGAGGCCACGTGTGACCCCGCCGTCCTCCCGCGTTACTCCCTGTCCCGCATGTCCCGCGATCGTTACGGGGTAGTCGGGCACAAGGTCAGAGCAACCTGGCCGGTGAGGAGGGCTGACATGACGGAGTAACCGTTGGTGTCCGTGATGGTGATGTTTTGCGGCCCCTTGGACGCGGACTGGCAGCTGTCGGCGACGTTGGTGATCGAGATAAAGACCGACTGGCCGTTCATCGTCACCTCGATCTCGTCGTTGGTGGTCCCAACCTGGATCGAACTGGTGGCCGTGCCCGCGCCGGGGCTGAGAGGTGTGTTCGGATCGGTGATCGTGACGGCGTTGCCAGAGCAGCCCGCGGTGGGCGCGATCGTGATAGAAGCCGGCTGAGTGCCGCCGCTCGTCTTGTCATATGGGCTGGGGAAGGTGGCCGACCCTCCGCAGGTAATGATGAAGACGTTGTTGTTCTTGAACGTGCTCAATCCGGCGGCGTGCGCCGTGAGCGTGTCGATGGCGGGGACGGCGTAGATGGCCGCGCCGGTGGCGACGGCCGCCTTGAGGGCCGTGCGGCGCGAGATGCCGCGTTGCGTCGCGTCGGATGCGGCCTGCGCGGCGCCCTGGTCTTCCGTGTGTGTGGTCATCGCTTTATCCTCTTGTTGAACCCTGCGTCGAATCAGTGCCTTGGCTGTGTCGTGATATGGGCCGTGTTGTGTATGATATCGTATTGGACTGCAAGTTGCCAGGGCTGTTGTCTATAATCCTCCGGACGGGGGCGCGTGGGCTTGGGGATGGCTGTGCCTCCGAGGTCTGTGGGACGCTGCGCCGTCCGCGCGCGCGGGCTGAACGCTTGCCGTATGTCCATCTCGGACATGGCGACGGGCCGATAGGTCAATGACGTCTCCGTCCGCGCGAGCGCGGGAGCCGTCCGCGTGGGCCGCTTCCAGGGAGGCCTGGTCCACGCTGTCGGGGGCGGGATCATTCAGAGCAGCCGGGGTGGGCAGCGAGAGTGGAAGCGGCAGTGAGCGCGAACGCGCGACGGCCTGTCGCGACCCGGCGCCGGAAGCGGCGAGAGCGGGCCGAGAGCGTCCATGGCGGTCACGTTCCGGCTCCGAGCGATCGCCCGGCGCGGCGACGATGACCAGGCCTAGCAGGCCCCGCTCCTCCCGCCGGACGGGGATAGCGGGCGTCTCACCCTCCGCGACCATGCGCAGCACGTCGCCCACGTTGCCCGTCTCGGTGCGGCGCGCCAGCAGCACCAGCGTGCGCACCATGGCCTCCATGCCCGCACGCGAGACAGGCCGCAAATCAATTACGCCCATGATCTTGGCGTTGGCGGTCGGGACCGTGTTCTCGAGCGCCGAGGTCAACTCCTCGTGCATCTTCTCGCCGGGGCGCAGTCCGGTGAAGCGGATGGCGATGTCCTTGCCCACGCGCAGGCCGCGCAGGCGGATCAGCTTCTCGGCCAGATCGACGATGCGCACGGGCCGGCCCATATCGAGCATATAGATAGAGCCGCCAGCCGCGCTGGCCGCCGCCTCGATAACCAGGCAGGCCGCCTCGGGGATGCTCATGAAGAAGCGCGTCACCTCGGGATGCGTCACCGTGATGGGGCCGCCGGCCGCGATCTGGCGCTCGAAAGTAGGCACCACGCTGCCGCGGCTGCCCACGACGTTGCCGAAGCGCACGGCACAGAACAGGGTCGCGCTGCCCTGGGCAAAGGCGCGCACCAGCAGCTCGCCGACGCGCTTGGAGTAGCCCAGGTTGTTGGCGGCCGCGACGGCCTTATCGCTGGAGATAAACACGAAGCGCTCGACCTCGTGCTGGTGGGCGGCGCGACACAGGATCGCCGTGCCCAATACGTTGGCCCGGATGGCCTCGGACGGGTGGCTCTCCAGCAGGGGCACGTGCTTGTAGGCGGCGGCATGGAAGACGACGCTCGGCCGGACGCGCGCGAACACGCGGTCCATCAGGTGCTCGTCGGTGATGTCGGCGATGCAGACCTCGGGGATGTCGCCGGCGCCGAGCGCGCCCAACTCGGCGTGCAGGTCGAACAGGCCTGTCTCGTTTGTATCGAGCAGCACCAACCGGCGGGGCCGCAGGTGCAGCAACTGGCGGCACAGCTCGGATCCGATTGAGCCCGCCGCGCCGGTGACGAGCACGACCTTGTCCTGCAGGTAGTTGGCGCAGGCCGCCACGTCGAGGCGCACCTCGTCGCGGCCCAGCAGGTCGGTGATGTCGAGCTCGCGCAGCCCCAGCGGCCGGTGCGGCTGGGTGGCGATCTCGGAGAGGCTGGGCACGATCTGCACGCGGGCGCCGGTGCCCTGGCAGATCGCGATCAACTCGTCGAGCTCGTCGCGCGTGCTGCTGGGGATGGCGAGGGCGATCAGGTCGACCTCCAACTCCGTGACCAGGCGCGCGATGTCGTCATAGGTCCCAAGGACGGGCACGCCATTGAGCCGCTGCCACCTCTTGGCCGCGTCGGCGTCGATGAACCCGACCACGCGCACGCGGGCGCCCCGATCCTCGTGGAAGTCCCGCGCCAGCAGTACGCCGGTCTTGCCCGCGCCGACGACGAGCGCGCGTACCCACCCTTCGCCCGGCGTCGACTCCGCCGTGGCCGCCACCTCGGTGCGCTTCTCGCGCAGGCGCGGGGAGAGCTTGGCCAACACTAGCAGCAAAAAGGCGAACACGGCGCCGTTAGGCACGGTGCTGAGCCAGAACGGCCGCGTCTGCGGCTGGATAAGCAGATCGATCGCCGAGAAGATGACCGTGGCCACGGCCACCGCGCCGCCCATCGCCGCGACGTCCAGCAGGTTGACGTAGCGCCACACGCGGCGGTGCAGGCCGAAGTGGTAGTTGGCCAGCGCGAACGCACAGAACAAAAGCGCCGCCGAAACGGCCATGTCGGAGACCCGGAGGTGCGTGCCGAAGCGCAGCACATCGGCCAGGATAAAGCCGCCCGTCGCGATGAGTCCGTCCATGACGACCGCGACCCCGTGCCGCCGGACACGGTCACCTATGTCGAAGACTATCGCCTGGGGCCGCCACATGCTGTCGCCTGCTCGATTCGCCATCTGTTACACGACGCCTTCCGCGCTCCAATTTGGGGGATGGACTATAGCCCACCTGGTCAATCATACCCGATACCCAATGATACATGCCGCCGAACATGAGCGGGTTAATTTTATCATCCAGAACCGGTTAAGTTGCGGTTAAGGTGGCGCCAATCCGGTTAAGGATGGCGCACATGTGGGCTAGGTGGGCTGCAAAGGGTCGTTGGCGCCGCGGTAGGAAGGACGTGGGCCACGGGAAGCGCGATGATTCCGCCGCGGAGGCTGCCACGCACTCCGTCGCAAGCAGTATACTATTGCGAGAGGAGGGGTTGCAAGCCCCTATCGCTCGATAGCGACGATCGCATGTTTATAGATCGACGCCGTGAACCTTCACCACAATCGACAAGGACGACTAGAGCATGCGCCACGATTTTTCGCCCTTCGCCCTCCCGAGTATCACCGACGCCGAGATCGACGAGGTCGTCGCCACCCTCCGCTCCGGCTGGATCACCACCGGCCCGCGCGCCAAGCGCTTCGAGGCGGACTTCGCGGCCTACGTCGGCGCGGCCCACGCGGTCGCCCTCAACTCCTGTACGGCGGCGCTGCACCTGGCCCTCGACGCCATCGGCCTGCGCCCCGGCGACGAGGTGCTCGTGCCCGTCACGACCTTCACGGCGACCGCCGAGGTGGTGCGCTACTTCGACGCCCACCCCGTCTTCGTCGACATCGACCCCGACACCTTCAACATCGACGTCGCGCGCATCGAAGCCGCCATCACCCCCCGCACGCGCGCCATCATCCCGGTGCATATGGCCGGCCAGCCCTGCGACATGGACCCGCTGCTCGCGCTGGCCCGCGCCCGCGGGCTTGCCGTGATCGAGGACGCCGCCCATGCCCTGCCGGCCCGCTACCACGGCCGCCTGATCGGCACGCTGGGCGACCTGACGGCGTTCAGCTTCTACGCCACCAAGACGATCACCACGGCCGAGGGCGGCATGCTCACCACCGAGAACCCCGACTACGCCCGGCGCGCCACGCTGATGAGCCTGCACGGCATCAGCAAGGACGCCTGGAAGCGCTACAGCGCCGAGGGCTCCTGGTTCTACGAGGTGGAGGAGCCCGGCTATAAATACAACATGCCCGACCTCGCCGCGGCGCTCGGCCTGGTGCAACTGCGCCGCTGCGACGAGCTGTGGGCGGCGCGCGCGGCCATCGCGGCGCGCTACGACGCGGCCTTCGCGGACCTGCCGGAGGTCGCCACCCCGGTCGTCTCGCCCGATGTGCAGCACGCCTGGCACCTCTACATCATCCGCCTCGAGCTCGACCGGCTGGAGATCGACCGCGCGGCCTTTATGCGCGAGTTGCACGCGCTCAACATCGGGACCAGCGTCCACTTCATCCCCCTGCACCTTCATCCCTACTACCGGCGCGCCACCGGCCACCAGCCCGACGATTTCCCCGCGGCGATGGACGTCTACAAGCGCGTCGTCTCGCTGCCGATCTACCCGTCGATGGACGGACAGGACATCGACGACGTCATCGCGGCCGTGCGGGCGGTCGTGGAACGCCACCGCCGGCGCACCGTGACGCCAACGATCCCGACGGCCGATCAGGCCCTCCCGGTTGGTTGAGACGGCGCGATGGCGGAGCACCCCTCACCCCCGACCCCTCTCCCAACCGCGGAGCACCCCTCACCCCGGACTCCTCTCCCGCGCGCGGGAGAGGGGAGTACGGGCACAGATTCGTTAGCGCGCGGGAGGTCTGGGGCGATCTGGGGGCGCGGGCTGCTGGCCCGTCCCCGGATGTACGTGAGGACGGGCCAGCAGCGCAGCGAGCGCCACCCCCCCGGACGTCCGCGCGCCAACACGTCTTCACGGGCGGCGCTCAAGCGTGGCTGCGACGTTGCCGCAGCCGCGCTGGGGCTGACGGTCCTGCTCCCGCTGGGCGTGTGCGCCGCCGTCGCGGTGGCGCTGGACGACGGACGCCCCATTCTCTACGGCGCGCGCCGCGCCGGGCGCGGCGGCGCGCCGTTCACGATGTACAAGTTTCGCACCATGCGGCGCGACGCGGCGGCGCGCGGCCCCGCCATCACCGGCGCGCGCGACCCACGGGTCACCCGCGTGGGAGGCGTGCTGCGCGCCACGCGGCTGGACGAGTTGCCGCAACTATGGAACGTGCTGCGCGGCGACATGAGCCTGGTGGGGCCGCGCCCGGAGGACCCGGCCTTCGTGGCGCTCTATACGCCGGAGCAGCGCAGCGTGCTGACGATGCGTCCGGGCATCACGGGGCCGGCCCAACTCGTCTTCGCCGACGAGGCGCGCCTGCTGCGGCCAGGCCACGAACACGAGGATTATGTCAATATCGTGCTGCCGGCCAAGCTCGCCATCGACAGGGAGTACGTCGCGAATCCCTCACCCTGGCGGGACCTGCGCGTCATCGCGGGCACGCTCGGCGCTGTGCTGCAACGGCGATGAGGACGGCCCCGATCAGTGGGGCCGCGGACGCTCGGACGCTCGGACGCTCGACGGGGAGATTGAGGGGAGATTGGTCGGGCAAGGAACCCTAATCGTAACGCCGGTCGCGGCCGATGATGAGAGTAGTGCGACGATCGCGACAGTCGCATGGTAGCGGACTGATGGAGTCGACGGTGCATGATGAACGTCCCTTTCAATGACCCGGGCGCCCTCGGCGACGAGCTGGCGTACGTGGGCGACGCCATCGCCCAGGGGCGCCTGGCCAGCGGCGGCGTTTTTACGCAGCGCTGCGAAACGCTGATGGAGCAGGCGCTCGGCGTGCCACGCGCGTTGCTGACGACATCCTGTACGCACGCCCTGGAGATGGCGGCGCTGCTGCTGGACATCGGGCCGGGGGACGAGGTTATCCTGCCCTCCTTCACCTTCACCTCGACCGCGAACGCGTTCGTGCTGCGCGGGGCCAGGCCGGTGTTCGCCGACGTGCGTCCCGGCACGCTCAACCTGGACGAGCTGCGGCTCGAGCGGCTGATCACGCCGCGCACGCGGGCCATCGTCCCGGTGCATTACGCCGGCGTCGGTTGTCGCATGGACGCCATCATGGCCCTCGCCGCCGCGCACGGCGTCGCCGTGGTGGAGGATAACGCCCACGGGCTGTTCGGCTCCTACCGGGGGCGCTGCCTGGGGACGTTCGGCGCGCTGGCCACGCTCAGCTTCCACGAGACGAAGAACATCACCTGCGGCGAGGGCGGCATGCTGCTGATCAACGAGCCCCGCCTCGTCGAGCGCGCCGAGATTATACGCGACAAGGGCACGGACCGCAGCCGCTTCCTGCGCGGGGAGGTGGATAAGTATAGCTGGGTTGGCGTCGGCTCGAGCTACGGGTTGTCGGACATCCTCGCCGCGTTCCTGCTGGCGCAACTGGAAGCCGCCGAGCGCATCCAGGCGCGACGGCGGCGCCTGTGGGAGTCCTACAGGGCACGGCTGGACGACTGGGCGCACGCCAACGACGTACTGCTGCCCACCGTGCCGGATGACTGCGCGCAGGCTTACCACCTGTTCTATCTGCTGTTGCCCACGGAGGAACGCAGGCAATCGCTGATCGCCCACCTGGCGGACCGGGGCGTGGCCAGCGCGTTCCACTACGTGCCGCTGCACCTGTCCCCGCTGGGCCGGCGCTGGGGCTACCAACCGGGAGACCTCCCGGTGACGGAGCGCATCGGCGATCAGTTGCTGCGCCTGCCGCTCTCCAACGGTTTAACGGACGAGCAGCAGGACGCCGTCGTGGCGGCGATCCATGACTGGCGTGAGCGCGCATGACGATCGTCTTCGTCGCGCCCTTCATGGCGTCGATGCTGCGCGGGATCGAGCGCCTCGTCTTCGAGGTGGGGACGCGCCTCGCCGCGCGCGGGCATCGCGTGCACATTCTCTACTGGCCGGGTCCCGACCCCTGGCCCTATGGACCGCCGGGCGCCAACCTGTTCCCGCACCAGATGCCGCTGGGCCGCTACTACCAGCGCCACCTCGCCGGGGCGCTCTATCCCCTCTACTTCCGGCGCCTCAGGCCCGACATCGTCACCTTCTTCTACTCCTGGCAGGGCGAGGATATCGCCTGCGCCCTGGACGCCCTCTGGGACACCGCACGGACGGCGTGCGTGCTAAGCGTGCAATATCCCGTCGAGCAAGTGCCTCACCGCTATGCGACACTGGCGGCGAGCCGACTGCTGCGACGAACGCGCGCGCTCGTCGCATGCAGCGACTACGTCGCGGACGGCGTGCGAACCTATCTGGAGCGCGATCCGACGGTGATCACAAACGGCGTTGATACGCGCCACTTTCTGCCCGCGGACGCGGCGACCAGGGCCGCCGCGCGGCGCGCGCTCGACGTGCCGGACGACTGCGTGGTCTATTGCACGGTCGCCGCGCTGGAGGAGCGCAAAGGGGTCGGGCGCGCGCTGGAAGCTCTGGCCCTGCTCAAGACGCGCGGCGTACGGTTCCGCTACCTTGTCGTCGGCGATGGCCCATTTCGGACGCGCATCGACGGGCTCATTGCCGCGCACGACCTGGGCGAGGAGGTGCGGTTGGTCGGCGTGCAGGCGGACCTGCGCTCGTTCTATCACGCCTGCGATGTCCTGCTGTTTCTCTCGCACGGCGAAGGGGCGCCGCTGGCGCCGCTGGAAGCCATGTCCTCCGCCCTGCCCATTGTCGCCGCGGACCAGCCACCGCTGCCCGCGTTCCTCCCGGCGCGGGGAACGATCTTCGTCGAGGATACGTTGCCCACGGCCGTCCGCGATGCGCTGGAGGCCCTGGCCGCCGACCCGGCGCGTACGCGGGCTATGGGCGCGTTCAACCGCGCGTATGCCGTCCGGCGCTACGGATGGGAGACCGTGGCCGACGGCTATGAACACTTGTTCAGGGACATCACGCCCTGATGGTTTCGCGGGGCCGAAGATCAACATCTATCCGTGGCCCTACGCATGACGACATTTGGCGCTACCGTGATAGGACAGGTGTCGCATTGATGTGGACGGCTTCATCGTCTACGTTGGATATAACGCGTGGGTGACGCGAGGTACCGCCAGGCCCGCGTTAGCATCCCGGCTAGCGACGGGTCTTCGTAGCGATACCAACAATCGGAGTTTGCTCTCTTATGCGACGTATACTATACGTCGTAGCAGCCCGTTAACCACCCAGCGGCAAGGCATAGAAGCGGGGGCGCATGGCTAAAATACTCCTGGTCGACGACGATACCTATCTGACCGATTTGCTCTGCTACGCGCTGGCGCGCGAAGGCTTTGATATCGTCTGTCATTGATCACTTTATTTTTCCAGGTAGCTGATCATGCTGCCTTTCCACCTCCGCCAGTACAAATAGACGTTGCAACTAGTGAAACATGTAGGCCCATGCTTATCTCTTGCAATGCGTAGGAGG